>Ga0126378_10000560_pt1 | contig 27149 bp, 24 predicted proteins | sample PanSoiMetPlot_23_FD_92587 | JGI IMG/M metagenome (GOLD analysis project Ga0126378, IMG submission 92587) | Tropical forest soil microbial communities from Panama - MetaG Plot_23 | ecosystem: Environmental > Terrestrial > Soil > Tropical forest > Bulk soil | place: Panama | collected 2016-02-17
GCGGCGCGAATCTCGGGCAATCCGCCAAACCGGAGGTAGCAAACCTGCCTGCCGTCCGCAAGACGACGGTGTGACATGCCGCAGCGCGAAAGCGCGCGCCACGTGAGGTAGGGTCAGCGCCCGCGGCGGAATTGCGCTGCCGCGATAGTGGTTGGGTCCGCGCGCAATCTGGGCCATGATGCGCGCCCTCCTGGAGGAAGACATGCACAAAAGACTGGGACTTTTCGCCGCCGCGCTGTGCCTTTGCTCGAGCGCCGGCGCGCTGACCGTCGATGAGATCGTCGCCAAGCACACCGAGGCACGCGGCGGCGCGGAGAAGATTCAAGCGCTGCGCTCGATGCGCTTCACCGGCCGCGTCCAGTTCGGTGGCCGTCGAGACTTCAAGCTCGTTGCCGCCTGGGGAGAAGTCGTCAAACGCCCCGGGATGATCCGCGACGAGACGACGTTGCAGGGCCTGACCTCGGTTCAGGCGTTTGACGGCAAGGAAGGGTGGTCGATGAATCCATTCCAGGGCCGCCGCGACCCTCAATGGATCTCGGCCGACGAGGCCCGCGGTCGCGCGCAGGACGCGGATTTTGAAGGGCCGCTCTTCCGCTACAAAGAAAAGGGCACTCGCCTGGAATATCTCGGCACCGAGGACATCGACGGCACGGCTGCCTTGAAGCTGCGCGCCTCCTTAAAGGACGGGGACGTCTTCTACGTCTACCTCGATCCCGAGTACTTCCTGGAGATCCAACGAACGATGGTGCGGCACATTCGCGGCGCCGAGCAGATCACCGAGACTGACTACGGCAGCTACGGCCAAGTCGCCGGCGTCTGGATCCCCTTCTCGATCGAGTCGGGCCGCAAGGGCGGACCGAGAGGGATTCACTTCACCATCGACGCCGCGGAAGCCAATATTGAGGTGAACGACGAGATCTTCAAATTCCCAGCGAACAAGGCGTCGATCGTGCGCTCGATCATGCCCGGCCCGAGCGCCATTTCTGCCGCTGCCGCTAGCAAGGCTCCGGCGCGGCCGGCCGGGAAGGCCGCGGCCCCTGTCGTCGACTCTGGCGTCATCTCCGGCCTTGGCGTGCGCAACATTGGATCGGCGGTGATGAGCGGCCGCATCTCCGCCGTTACCGGCGTGGACGAGGGCGGCAAGACGACGCTCTACGTGGGCGCAGCGAGCGGCGGAGTGTGGAAGTCTTTAGACAGCGGCACCACCTTCAAGGCCGTCTTCGACAAAGAAGCGGTGCAGTCGATCGGCGCGATTAGCATCGATCCTTCCAATCCCAAGATCGTCTGGGTCGGCACCGGAGAGTCTTGGACGCGTAACTCGGCGTCGATCGGCGACGGCATCTACAAGTCGACCGATGGCGGGGAGACCTGGACGAACATGGGCCTGCCGCAATCAGAACGCGTCTCGCGCATCCTCATCCATCCGAAAAACGGCGCCGTCGTTTACGCCTGTGTGCCCGGCAAGCTTTGGAGCGACAGCAAAGAGCGCGGTGTGTACAAGACGACCGACGGCGGAAAGAGCTGGAGCCTGGTGCTCGCTGGCTCCAATCTTTCCACCGGCTGCTCCGGCCTGGCGATGGATCCGACGAATCCGGACGCGCTGTTTGCTGGAATGTGGGACTTTCGTCGCGCGGGCTGGACCTTCCGCTCCGGTGGCGATGGACCGGATGCGAAGAGCGGCAGCAGCCTCTTCCGCTCGGCAGATGGCGGCAAAACCTGGAGCGAGCTGACCGCGCAGACGAACAAGGGCATCCCCGCCAAACCGTGGGGCCGCGTCGAAGTCGTCATCGCCCCCTCGGACGCGAAGGTGGTCTACGCGCTGATTGAGTCCAAAGACTCCGCGCTCTACCGCTCGTCCGACGGCGGAGCCACCTGGCAGGAACGCGACAAGAGCAACCCGATGGTCTGGAGACCGTTCTACTTCGCTCGCCTCATCGTCGATCCGAAGAACGCCGATCGCCTCTACAAGCCCAACCTGCAGCTCATCGTCAGCGAGGACGGGGGGCGCAGCTTCATCCTAGCGGGCAGCGGCGGCCACGGAGGCGGCGCCGGCCACGGCGACTGGCACGACCTGTGGATCAACCCCAACAACACCAAGCACATCGTCGGAGGCGACGACGGCGGTCTGTGGATTTCCTACGACGGGGCGAATCGCTGGTGGAAGGCGGACAACCTGCCCGTCTCGCAGTTTTACCACGTGAGCATCGACGATAAGGATCCGTACCACGTCTACGGCGGCCTGCAGGACAACAGCACCTGGGTCGGCGAGTCAGCGCGTGGTGGCGGCATCAGCAATGCGGCCTGGCGGAACCTCTACGGCGGCGACGGCTTCTGGGCGGTGCCAGATCCCTCGGATCCAGAGGCGGTCTACGTCGAGTCTCAAGGTGGCCACATCGGCCGCGTCGACCGCCGCACCTACGCCGCTCGGGCCATCCAACCCAAGGCGGACTACCACGAGAAGCTTCGCTTCAACTGGAACACCCCGATCGCCGCGAGCCCCACGGACAAGAAGACCGTTTACCTCGGCGCGCAGTTCCTCTTCCGCTCCCGCGACCGCGGCGACAGTTGGGAGCGCATCTCGCCCGACCTCACCACCAATGATCCGGCGAAGCAAAAGCAGGAGCAGTCCGGCGGCGTCACGGTGGACAATTCGTCCGCCGAGACGCACACGACGATTTACTCGATCAGCGAGTCACCGCAGGACCCCAACCTCATCTGGGTGGGCACCGACGACGGCAACCTCCAGCTCACCCGCAACGGCGGCAAGAGCTGGACCAACGTGGTGAGCAACGTGAAGGGCTTGCCCAAAGCTTCCTGGGTGAGCTGGGTGGAAGCGGGCCGCTTTGCGCCGGGCACCGCGTATGCCGCGTTCGACCGGCACACGTTCGGGGACATGACGCCCTGGGTGTACCGGACCACGGACTTCGGAAAGAGCTGGACGCGAATTGTCGGACCGGAGCAAGGGGTGCGCGGATACGCCCACGTGGTGAAGGAGGATCTGGTCGCCTCCTCGTTGCTCTTCGTGGGCACCGAGTTCGGACTTTGGATTTCGGTCGACGCCGGCCGGCACTGGGCGGAGTTCAAGGGCGGCGACTTCCCCAGCGTCGCCGTGCGGGACATGCAGATCCAGCCGCGCGAGCACGACCTCGTCCTCGCCACACACGGGCGCGGCATCTGGATCATCGACGACCTTACCCCGCTGCGCGCGCTCTCCAATGACGCTCTCTCGCGCGAGGTGGCCTTCCTCGCCAACCGGCCGGCGCAGCAGCGAATGCTCGAAGTGGGCGGTTGGCCCGAGGGCGACGCGCACTTCGTCGGCCCCAATCCCGCAGGTGGCGCCGAGATCACCTACTATCAGCGCAGCCGCCACCTCTTCGGGCCGATCAAAATCGAGGTGATCGGCGAGGACGGCAAGGTGATCGACACCGTTTCCCCCACCAAGCGGCGGGGAATCAACAGGGTCGGTTGGTCGATGCAGGTCAAACCCCCGCGGGTACCTCGCGCAGCGACGGTGGCCTTCGCTGGCTCGCAAGGGCCGCGCGTCGTCCCTGGCACCTATACGGTGCGCCTCACCAAGGGCGCCGACGTCATCGACGCGAAGCTGGTGATCGGACTCGATCGACGCGCGCCGTTCACCGTAGCGGATCGCCGCGAGCAGTTTGACGCCGCGATGCGAGTGCACGGCCTGTTCGCCGAGCTGAGCGGCCTGGTTGATCAGATCGAAGCGGCGCACGGTGGAGCCTTGGCGCGGATGAAGGCGCTGCCGCAGGGTGACGGGCTGGCGCGCCAGCTCGGCACGGTCGCCGATCAGCTCGAGGAGATCCGCAAGAAGATCGTCGCGACCAAGGAAGGCGGAGCGATCACCGGCGAGGAGCGGCTGCGCGAGCACACCGACGACCTATACGAAGCGCTCATCCGCTGGGAGGGCCGACCGGCGAAGTACCAGATTGCGCGCATCGGCGTTCTCAAGCGGGAGATCGACGATGTGAAAGGCGAGCTCAAGACGTTCGTCGCCCAGAAGGTCCAGCCGCTCAACAGCCAGCTCCAGCAGCGAAAGCTCGAGCCCATCCCCACGGCACCAGCCTCCGTCTCAGCGGCCGCTTCAGATTCGGCTTCCGGAGCCGCGGCGAGGTAGCGCTCAAACGCTGTACCACACCGGGTCGCCTGCGCCCCACCGGCGCCGGTTGACCCTCCCTGCGCCGAGCAAGCGCCCGAACTCTGGCGCCCGCAGCGGGGCCGCCGAATTGCTTCGCCGACGGTCATGGAAAAGCAGACTTCGCCGAAGCCGCTCGTTCTCATCTGCGACGACGAGCCGCAGATCGTCTCGGCGTTGGGCCGGCAGGCCAGACGCTTCGGGCTACAGGTGATCGGAGATACTCACGCGAACCGCGTGTGCGAGCTCGCCCGCGAGCATCGTCCGGCGGTGATCATCCTGGACATCATGCAGGAGGTAGACGGGCGAGACATCCTCGCCGCGTTGAAGAAGGACCCGGCCACCAAAGACGTCAAGGTGATTATGCTTTCGGCGGTCGAGGATCAGTTCACCCGACAGGTATGCCTCGAGCTGGGCGCCGAGGACTACGCGCTCAAGCCTTTCGATCTCACCTTCATGGCCAAGGTGGCGCGCCTGGTGAGAGAGATCTGCGGAACCTCTGAAACAAACAACGAGCCCTCAACCGCGTAGCGAAGCGATTGCCGCGCGGTAGTCCTTGGCGCGGAACACCGCGGTGCCTGCCACCAGCACGTTGGCGCCGGCCTCGATCACCCGAGGCGCAGTGTCCGGATCGATTCCCCCGTCGACCTCGATGTCCACCTTGAGCCCGCGCGAACTCACCAGCTGACGCAGCCGGCGAATCTTGTCTAGCACGCGTGGAATGAAGCGCTGGCCGCCAAACCCCGGGTTCACGCTCATCAGAAGCACCATGTCTAGGTCATCGAGGACGTCCTCGACCATGTCCACCGGGGTCGAAGGATTGAGCACCGCAGCGGGCCGAGCTCCCGCCTCCCGTATTTGATGGAGCGTGCGGTGTAAATGCGGCGAAGCCTCGACGTGGATGGAGATCAGGTTCGCTCCGGCTGCCGCGAACGCCTCGACGTATTTCTCCGGCTCGACGATCATCAGGTGCACATCCAGCGGCAGCTGGGTCGCCCGCCGCACTGCCTCTACTACCACCGGACCCAGCGTGATGTTGGGCACGAAGCGCCCGTCCATCACGTCGACGTGGATGTAGTCCGCGCCGGCCTGCTCGACCGCGCGCACCTCGTCGGCCAGCCTGCCGAAGTCGGCGGAAAGAATGGAGGGGGCAATCAAGACGCTTCGGCTCATGTGTGGAGTTCTATCCGTTTTGGGAGCACACCGATACGTTCGCGTCTCTTAGGAGGCAACGGCGGGCGTGGTAAAAGCAAGAGACTGCGCCAGCGAGTTCAAAAGCTCACCTCGATTCTCTATGTCGCCAAGGCGATGATGGCCAAGCGCGACTTAGACTCGCTGCTGCCAGTCATCCTGAACGAAGCGGCGAAGGTGGCTGAGGCAGATCGCTGCTCGCTCTTCCTGGTCGATCGCGAGCGCGGCGAGCTTTGGACGAGGATCGCCCAAGGCGCATCCGCCGAGATCCGCGTTCCGATCGGCAGCGGTGTCGCCGGCCGCGTCGCGCAAACCGGAGAGACGATCAGTATCGCCAACGCGTACGCCGACGAACGCTTCAATCGCACCATCGACCGGTCGACCGGGTACCGGACGAACACCATCCTCTGCGTGCCGATGCTCGATGCGGCAGGAGAGGTGACCGGGGTCATCCAAGCGCTGAACAAGCGGGATGGCCTTCCGTTCAGCGCCGAGGATGAGGAGCTTCTTCTCGCCCTTGGCGGCCAAGCGGCGGTGGCGATCGAGAATGCGGTGCTGAACAAGGAGATTCAGGGGTTGTTTGAAGGCTTCGTCTCTGCGTCGGTGGTGGCGATCGAAGCGCGGGATCCGAGCACCGCCGGCCATTCGAGCCGGGTGGCCTCTTTGACCCTTCAGCTGGCGCGCGCACTGGAGCGCGCCCAGCGCGCGCCGTACCGCGGCGTGCGGTTCGATGCGAACGACGTCCAGGAGATTCGCTATGCCTCCCTTCTTCACGACTTTGGCAAGGTGGCGGTCCGCGAGTCCGTCCTGGTCAAGGCCGCCAAGCTTTACCCGGAGGAGATCGAGCTTCTGCGGCAGCGCTTCGAGCTGGCCAAGAAAGACCGGCAGCTCGAAAGCTACCAGCGGCGGCTGCGAGCGCTCGCCTCACCCGGGGCGAGCCCTTGCGCCGAGCTCGATCGCGACGAGGAGGAGAGGCTAAGCCGGGCGATCGCCGAGATCGACCAGGCGTTCGAATTCATCCTCGCTTGCAACCGGCCCACGGTGTTACCGCGGGAGGGCTTCGAGAAGCTCCGAGGCATCGCCGCCAGCTCCTTTCGCGACAGCCGCGGCGAACCTCAGCCGCTTTTGTCATCGGCGGAGGTCGAGCTTCTCTCGATTGCGCGCGGCTCCTTGTCCACCCTCGAGCGAAGGGAGATCGAAAGCCACGTCACGCACACCTTCCGCTTTCTCTCGCAGATTCCCTGGACCCGCGCGCTGCGGCGCGTGCCGGAGATCGCCTACGGGCATCACGAGAGGCTGGACGGGAGCGGTTACCCGCGCGGCGTCCCGGGAGAGGTGATCCCGCTGCAGTCGAAGATGATGGCGATCTCCGACGTCTACGACGCCCTGACCGCCAGCGATCGGCCGTACAAGAAGGCGGTGGCGCATACCAAGGCGCTGGACATCCTCAACGACGAAGCCCAGCGGGGCTTTCTAGACAAGGATCTCTTCGCCGTCTTCGTCGAAGCTGAGGTACCGAGGAAGGCGCTTAAGGGCTAGAGCTTTCGGGGGGCTCCGTCTCAACTGGCGATCTGGTGCAGGCGCAGGCTGTTGATTTTCCCCGGCTGCCCCACCGGCGCGCCGAAGACGATGACGATGCGGTCCCCCTTGCGCACCAGGCCTCGCGAGAGCAGCTCTTCCTCCACCCGAGCCACCATCGCCTCCGTCTCCTGGATCGGCTCGAGCACCCGCGGCACGACTCCCCACAAAAGGGACATCCGGCGCCGGACCTCTTGGTTTGGGCTAAAGGCGATGATCGGCACGCGCGGCCGGTAGCGCGCGAGTAGCCGCGCGGTGGTTCCGGAAACGGTGAAGCACGCAATCACCGTTGCTCCGGTTTCCTGCGCGGCCCGGGTAGCGATGGCGCAGGTGGTATCCGGGAATGAGGCGGGAATCTTCGCCGGCTCGGGCGTCTCCCAGGGATGGCTGCGGGCCGACGACTCGGCGGCGAGGACGATCCGCTCCATCATCTCGACCGACTGAATCGGGTACCTCCCCGAAGCGGTCTCGCCGGAGAGCATCACCGCGTCGACGCCGTCGAAGACGGCGTTGGCCACGTCGGAGGCTTCGGCGCGGGTCGGGCGCGGGTGGTCCATCATCGAGTTGAGCATCTGGGTGGCGACGATGACTGGAAGGCCTCGGCTGTTTGAGCGCCGGATGATGTCTTTCTGGATCGCCGGGACTTCCTCGGGCGGAATCTCCACCCCGAGATCCCCGCGGGCAATCATCACCCCATCGGTGTTGTCCAAGATCGCATCCAGCCGAGCGAGCGCTTCCGGTTTCTCCAGCTTGGCGATGATCGGGATCTGCCGCCCGATCCGAGCCATCGCCGCGCGGGCTTGATCAATGTCGCCGGGCTGGCGCACGAAGGAAAGGCCGAGGTAATCCACCCCCGAGGCAACGGCGAAGGCGAGATCCTCGAGATCTTTCGGCGTCAATGCGTCACCGCGCAGCGCAATGCCCGGCAGGTTGATCCCCTTGTGGCTCTTGAGCAGGCCGCCGGTGATCACCTCGGTCTCGACCGTCTGCTTCCGGTCAGTGCTGCGAACCTTGAGCTCGAGCAACCCGTCATCGAGCAGAATGCGGTCGCCGGGATTCACGTCGGCCGGCAGATACTGGTAGTTGGTCGAGACGATTCCCTCTTTGCCCTCGACGCCCTCGTCGGTGGTGATCCGCAAGCTGGCCCCGTCCTTGAGCACTATGCCGCCCTTCTCCACCACGCCGGTGCGGATTTTGGGGCCCGCCAGGTCGGCCAGCAGGGCCACTCCCTTGCGGACTTTCAGCGAAGCGGTGCGCAATCTCTCGATCGACTCCGCGTGCTGCTGGTGGCTTCCGTGCGAGAAGTTCAACCTCGCCACGTCCATGCCGGCAGTGAGCAGCTCCTCGAGCTTATCCTGGCTCAGGCTGCTCGGACCAAGCGTGCAGACGATCTTCGCCCTGCGCATTCAAACCACCCAACCTTCAACCGCGCAGCAGTACCCGAAGATTCCTCTTCTCCCACTGAAGGGCGGAAGCGTAGTACGGAAAGGCCTTTTCGCGATCGCGAAATGCTCGCGGGTGATGAACGCGCCGGCCGGTGCGGTTGGAGCTGGGGAAGAGCTGGTGCAACATCTCGTGGAAGACGATGAACTCGACGAAGTAGGCGGGAACCTCGTTCCGGTCGAGCGAGGGATGAATCCGGATCTCTCGGGTCTGGTGGTCGTACAGTCCCAGGCGGATCGACCTGCGGCGCTTCTTGAAAGGCATGCGCCCCCAACCGATCTCGGCCCGGATGCTTCCTTGAAAGTACTTGTGGTTGAGGCGGCGGAAGATCTCGCTCAGGTCGAAGCAGCGACCGTACGGGTTGAGCGGCGCATCCGGATCCCGCTCCTGGCGAATCAACGGCTGACAACCGCGGATGAAATCGTCCAGGACCGGTCCGGCTTTTCGCTCTCCCCGTCCGGCGTAGTCGGCGATCGCGCGGACCACCGGCTCGGGCGCGTCGAGGAACATGTGGTGCAGGCGCAATCTGAGATTGGACTGCAGCCGGCGAAAGCTCACCATCGTCGAGCGATTGTCGGTGACCGAAAGACGCACGGCGATGTTCAGATCCCGGGAGAGTCGCCGCGCCAGGTGTCCCGCTTTGAATAACACCTCATCGCGCGACGGCAGCGGACGGGCGGACTTGCGCCGGCGCTGCTCCAGATCAAAGAGCGACAGCTGAAACGGGGCTGCAGGACTCACGGCAACTTCGAATCCTACTCTCGCGGCGCTGAGACTCAAGAAGCGGCGGTCCCAGCCTCCACCGGTGGACTTCTTTTATCGGCCCGCCGGACTTGCGCGAACTTCGAAAATCTGCAAGCCGCCACGGCCGCGAAACGGCTGGCGCGTTTTGCGCCTTTTGTCAATCGCCTTGCTGCCGCGTCCGAGTTGCTAGCAGCCGCGCCAGCCGCTGTGGCTCGAGGCGGACCATCAAGCTCCTCTCGCGCTCGACGTGCGCCGTCCCCGCGGGATCGCCCTTGCGGCGGCGGACGTGCTTGGCCTTCACGTAAATCACCTCTCCTCGTGGCTCTCCTTTGAGCCCAGAGTGGTGCAGCGCAAGGTGGGCCGCGTCGATCAATAGCTCGGAGCTGGGCTCGGCGTTCTTGGCCAATGGAACGACGACGTGCGAGCCGCTCGCGCCCCGCGCGTGAAGCCAGAGATCCCCGGGTTGGGCGAGGTGAAATGTCAGCTCGTCGTTCGACCGCGAGTCGCGTCCCACCCAAATGCGATGGCCATCTGAGGAGAAGTACTCCTTGTAGGCGCGTCCGCGAGGCGTGCTTTTGCGCCGGTGGAAAAGCGGTGAGTCGGGGCGCGCTGCCTGCGCCTTTTGCAACTCTTCCACGCCGGCGGTTTGCAGCCGCTCCATCTGCGCTCGCGCTTCGTCGAGCTGCGACTGCAGCTCGGCAAGCCGCGCTGACGCTCGCTCGCAGCCCCGGAGCAGTCGGCGGTACTGATGGAAATGCCACTCCGCCTGCTGCTTCGGGGCGCGGTCGGGCTGAAGCGGGACCTCTACTTCCGCCGGACCGCGCTCGGTGTACTCGGTCAACCGGGCGACCGCGGCACCGCGCTTGAGCCGATGGAGGTTCTGCGAGATGAGCTCGCCGAAGCGGCGGTGGCGCTCGGCCTCCGATTGGCGAGATGCCTCGGCGAGCACCTTGTCCCGCGTCCGCGACAGGCGCTCGAGCTTCTTTCTCAAGCTGCGCGTCCACTCGCGGCGGAGCGCCTCCGCGCGCTGCTGATCGTCCTCGCTTCGATAAAGCGCCTCGGCGGCTTCGGCGAAGGGGAATGCGGCACCGGGAATGGGGCGTAGCCGGGAAGGCGCCGGGGCGCTGGCCGATTGAGACTGGGCCGGAGCGTAAATGGCTCCTTGCCTAAGGCCGCTCTTGCCCAATTGCGCTTCAGAGGAAAGCGCCAGGATCCGGCGATCCTCCCCGAGCAGGAGGAGCTTTGGCTCCCGCTCGCCGATCTCGGCAATCAATCGCCGCAAAGCGGCCGCGCGCGCGAAATCAAAGGCTGCGGCGCGCTCGCCTTCCAGGCTGATCCGGGTCAGGCCTGCGCCGACGAGCTCGCGGCGAAGCTTTTGCTGGAATGGCGATGCCGGTTCCGCTGAGCGCCGACGCGACTCGGCAATGGAAATGCGCGACCGGGCGCGCGCCACGCACAGACAAAGCAGCGCAGTTGCGCCGCGCAGGCGAAGCTCGAGAAAGCAAAGCGCCGGCTCGGGCGCGAACACCCTCTGCACGCGCGCTCCTGGCAAGCTCGCCGAAAGCTCTTCGACCACCTCGGCCAGCTCTGTGGCGCGCAGTGACACGTACCAGCCTGCCGCTAACGTCCCTGTCGCACTTCTTCCAGCGAGAAGGCTCCCACCGGCGCGAGCTGATCATAGGTGCATTCGCGCGGCGGTTTGTCCGGCCGCCACCGAAGGAAACGCGCCGCGTGGCGAAAGCGACTGCCTTGCAGATGATCGAAGCCGACCTCGCAGACGAGCTTGGGGGTGACGGCGATCCAGGACATGTCCCGGCCCTGCGACCAGCGGCTGGGGCCTCCTGGCGTTCGGCCGCCACCGAAGCTCTCTCCGCCTTCCAGCGGGGCGAGCCGGACGCGAAGCTCCCGCCGCTCCTTGGCCGACAGTCCCGAGGTGTGGCCGACGTGGTGAAGTACGCCGCTCTCGTCGTAGAGGCCGAGTAGCAGCGAGCCGACGCCCTTGCCGTCCTTCGATACTCGATATCCCCCGACCACGCAGTCGGCGGTGCGCGAATGCTTCACCTTCACCATCACCCGCTCGCCCTCGACATAGAGAAGGTCGGCGCGCTTGGCCACCACGCCGTCGAGGCCGGCCCCCTCGAAGCGGGTGAACCAGCTCTCCGCGGTGGCCGGATTATCCGTCTGGGGCGTCACAAAGACGCGCGGTGTTCCGGGCACTGCCCGTTCCAGCCGCCGCCGGCGCTCGTCAAACGGCCGCGCCCGCAAGTCCTCGTCTGCCAGCGCCAGCAAGTCGAAGGCGACGAAGCTCGAAGGGGTCTGCGCGGCGAGCAGCTTGACTCGCGACGCAGCGGGATGAATCCGCTGAAGCAGTGCATCGAAGTCCAGGCCGTTCGGCCCAGGAACGATGATCTCCCCGTCCAACACGCATCGCTCCGGCAACGCCTCCGCCAAGGATTCCACCAGCTCTGGAAAGTAGCGCTGCAGCGGCTGCCCGTTGCGGCTTTGAAGCTGCAGTGAGTCCTGGTCGCGAAAAACAACCGCTCGAAAACCATCCCATTTCGGCTCGTAGCGCCAGCCTGCTCCTCGCGGGATCTGCTCCTCGAGCTGTGCGAGCATCGGCCTGACCGGGACTTGAATCGGCAGATTCATCTTTACAAACGCAAACGGCCCGACTGCGAAGTCGGGCCGCAAGCGCGAACCACGAACCGACGGCTATCTCTTAGAGCGCCTCTTCCTTCCGCCCTTCTTCTTTGTCTTTCGCTTCTTCGCCCTCTTCTTCATGGCCATTGCTGCCCTCCCAGTGTCGATGCTGATGAAGACAACGGGCAAATCGTAGTTGTGCTGTTGCGACGTGTCAACGAAGCGGACGGCTTCGATGTTCTAGCCGGGCGCGGATGAGCGGCGCGATGAACGCCGCGACGTCAGCCCAAAGCCGTCCGGTAGTCGATTTCCTGATCGCCGGCGCAAGTCTCGTCCACTGCGGCCTGCGAGAAAAAGCGGCGGACGCAGAAACGGACTTGGTCGGCGAGCTCGAGCTGATTCGCCTCAGCGCGAAAGGCCGCCGCGCCGCGGAGGCCATGCGTGTACCAGGCAAGGTGCTTGCGAAACGCGCGCACCGCTGCGCGCTCGTCTCCGATGAAGGCAATCTGGCGCTCGAGATGCGAAAGAACGGTAGCGCAGCGCTCCTCCATGGTGGGCGCCGGGCCGCCGGCGAGTTGCCGGAAAATCCAGGGATTGCCCAGCGCGGCGCGGCCAATCATCACGAAATCGCAGCCGGTGCTCTCCTGCATCCGAAGAGCGTCTTGGGCGGTGCGCACGTCGCCGTTGCCGATGATCGGCATGCGAGGGCTGCGTCGCTTCAGCTCGGCAATTGCGCTCCAGTCGGCCGCCCCCGAGTAGGCTTGGGCCCGGGTGCGCGGGTGGATCGCCAGGGCGGCGCACCCGGCGTTCTCCAGCGCTTCCGCCATCGCGAGGTAGTTGCGCGTGTCCGCGTCCCATCCGGAGCGGATCTTCGCGGTGACCGGCAAGCCGGAGGCCGCGCGAATTTGCTCGACGATGCGAGCCGCGCGCGGCGGATCACACAGCAGCGCCGATCCCGCTCCGGTCTTGGTCACCTTCTTCACCGGGCAGCCCATGTTGATGTCGATGATCTGCGCGCCCCATTCCTTGCCGACGAGGGCGGCGCGCGCCATCACCTCCGGTTCGCCGCCGAAGATTTGCAGCGAGTACGGGCGCTCGATCGCCGGATCGTGCCGCAGGTACCTCACGGTGCGCGCGTTCGCCCGAAACAAACCCTGCGCACTGACCAGCTCGGTGGGACAGAGGGCGGCGCCCATCTGGAAGGCGAGGACGCGAAAGGGCATCTCGCTCACCCCGGCCATCGGGGCAAGGACGTAGGGATTGGGCAGTTGATAGGGACCGATCGACGGCATCCGCCGGTACATCTAATCCAATGCGCGCTGGAAGCGAAAGACGCAGGCGGTTAACGTCGGATGGATGCTGCGGTTTCGGATTGGGCGCATCCCGGTAGAAATCCAACCGGGGCACCTTCTCATGGCGGCGGCGCTCGGCCTGTTCTCATTCGGTGGTGGGATGACCGCGGGCGCGCTGCTCCTCCTCCTCCTCTGGGTCGCGATCGTGGTGTTCTCCGTCCTCGTGCACGAGCTGGGGCACGCTTGGGTGAGCGTTCTGCTCGGCTACCGGCCGGCGATCCAACTGGTGTGGACCGGGGGAACTACGCGCTCCAATGCCGGGGCACCGATTCCATTGATTCGAAACGTCTTGCTGACGCTCGCCGGACCCCTGCTCGGTCTGCTCGTCGCCGCAGCTTCCGTCGTTGTCCGGCGGTTCCTCGGACCTCTGGGCGATGCGAACGAGTTCGCGCGGTTCGGGCTTGACTGGCTGTTTTACGTGAATTGGAACTGGTCGCTGTTCAATCTGGCTCCCGTGCCACCGATGGATGGCGGCCAGGTCGCGACGGCGCTGCTCATCCGCGCGTTCGGCCGGCGAGGATTTCTCTTCGCCAATTTGCTCGCGCTCGTCATCTGCGTCGCCGGGGTCGCCTGGGTGTTGACCTTCAGCCCCGACTCCTTTCTCACCGTCATCCTCGCGATCTTCGGTCTGCGCGCCTTCGGGGCGGTGACGGCGTACTTTCGCGGCGACATTCCGGATCCAAACAGCGCCGCCCAGATTCCGTTCGACAACGCGCAGAATCTCTATCGCCAAGGCCAGCTGGAGCCGGCGAAGCAACTCGGCGAGCAGGCTCTCGAGGCCGCCACCAGCGACCCCAAGCTGCGCTCGCGCATTCACCACCTGCTCGGGTGGATCGCGATCAAGCAGGGCGACGGGGATGCAGCGTTGAGCCACTTCTCGCAGGTGGACGGTGAAGCCATCGAGCCTCAGGCGCTGGCGGCGGCCTTCTCGCTGGTGGGCGATGAAGCCCGGGCCATTCCGCTTTGGGAGCGCGCCTATGGCCAAACTCACGATGCCACCGTGCTGCATGAGTGGGCGGGCGCGCTGATTCGCGACAACCGGATGGACGATGCGCGAAGGCTTCCCGGGGTCGACATGTCGCTGGCCTACACCTGCGCCGAGCGCGTTCTTTTCATCCGTGGCAACTTCGCCGAAGCAGCTCGGGTAGGCCTCTTGGCTCTCGAGGAAAACCCCAAGGCGGAAACGGCGTACGACACTGCCTGCGCGCTGGCGAGGGCGGGGGACGTCGAAGGAGCTCTGTGTCTTTTGGATCGCGCGGCTGAGCTCGGCTTTCGACGCAAAGCCGTCGCCGCCGCTGATCCAGACCTCGCGCCGCTGCACGCCGATCCTCGCTTCCAAAGCTGGTTGACGCGGCTCGGCAATTCGAACACCCGCTGACAATCCGGTGACAAAGCAGGGGTAAAACGAAGGCGTGAGCAGTCAAACTGGTAGTGCCCGGGAGACGGAAAGAGTCTCCTGGCTCGCCTGCATCCCGTTTGCCTCCGTGCACCTGGTGTGTTTGGCCGCGTTCTGGACCGGTGCCCGGGTGCAGGACATCGCGGTCTGCGTTGGGCTCTACTTCGCCCGCATGCTGGCGTTGACCACCGGCTATCATCGTTACTTCTCGCACCGGACCTTCAAGACGGGTCGAGTGTTCCAGTTCTTCCTAGCGCTGGGCGGAACGCTCTGCGTGCAGAAGGGGGTTCTTTGGTGGGCCGGACATCACCGGCACCACCACCGCTCCTCCGACCTGCCGGAGGACATCCACTCCCCCACCTTGCGCGGGTTTTGGTGGAGCCATCTCGGTTGGATCCTCTGCGCCAAGTATGAGGCGACCCCGATCGAGAACATCCGCGACTTCGCGCGTTACCCCGAGCTGCGCTGGCTCAACGAGCACTACCTCGTTCCGCCCGTCGCGCTGGCAACAGCGCTCTTTTTCATCGGCGGCTTCCCGATGCTGGTGTGGGGATTTTTCATCAGCACCGCCTTATTGTGGCACGGGACTTTCACCATCAACTCGCTCAGCCACGTCTTTGGCCGCCGCCGCTACAAGACGACCGATACCAGTCGCAACAACTGGCTGCTTGCCGTCATCACCTGCGGCGAGGGGTGGCACAACAATCACCATTACCATCAGAACACTGCGAATCAGGGCTGGTTCTGGTGGGAGTGGGATCCGAGCTACTACCTCCTCAAGGCGCTCTCTTGGCTTGGCGTCGTGTGGGAGCTGCGAACGCCGTCGTCGGCCGTCAAGTACGCCCACCAACGCTACAGCCCGGAAGAGCAAGCGTTGTTGGGCGGGCGCCGCGCGAGGCGCTCGCTCGCGAAGCTCCAGGCGGCGCGAGAGCAGGTCCGCACCGCGCTCGCTGCGTCCGATGCGCTCAGGGCACCGGAGCCATTGCCCTAGTCCGAGGCACGACGCGTCGCGTAGAGTCCGTCCCGGCTTGAGCTGACCAGCGAGCGTTGCTCGTTCAGCCTGGGGGCTGAAACCCGCCTTGGCGCTGCCGCGTACAGAGCGCGATGTCGTTCCGTCTTCTCAGGCGACCTCCGAGTCAGACGAGGTCCTAATGCTGCGCTTCATCGACGGCGACCGCACGGCGCTTGACCTGCTTTACCTGCGCTACCGCGAGCCGGTCGCGTCGTACCTGACCCGCATTGTCGGCCGAGGCAACGGCGAGGACCTATCGCAAGCCACCTTTCTTTCGCTGGTGCGAGCCCGCGGGCGCTACCAGCGCGGCGCACGTTTTCGGCCGTGGCTTTACGCCATCGCAACCAATGCCGCTCGGGATTTTCTGCGCCGACGGCGCATGGAGCAGCTCGCCTCGAAGCGCGAAATGGCCCGCGAAGAGCCGATCGGCGCGCCCGAGGCGGATCCGGGGATGGAGCGGGCGGTTCACCGCGCTCTTGAACAGCTTCCCGAGAGCCAGCGCCTCGCCATCGTGATGCACCGCTTCCAGAACCTTTCTTTCGCCGAAATCGCCCAGGCCCTCGAGCTCAGCGAATCGGCGGTCAAGGTCCGCGCGCACCGCGGATACGAGAAGCTGCGCGAATTGCTGCGCGATCTTTGGGAGGGGCCTTGACCCGCGAGTGCCTGCTGCTCCTGGAAAACCTGGGACGGGCGAAAGAGCCGAGCCTGTCGGCACACGTGGCGGCGTGCCAGCACTGTCAGGCGGTGGTGAAGGCCCACGAAACGCTCGCCCGCGCTCGATCGGCGCCGCTGTGGCAAGCAAAGGACGCTGCTTTCGCGCAGTCGCTCTCGCAGGCGGCGGGCCGACCCGCGCGACCCTGGTGGATCGACGGCCTCGTCGTCGCCGCGGTCAATTTGCTCATTGTGGCCGCCGGCATCGGGGCGCTGCAATCGAGAGCCGCGGTCACCAATCTGGCATCACCGGAGATTGTTTGGGCGATCGCAATTCTTCTCGCGGCGGCCATCATCGCCGGTCCAATGATTGCCTTGGCTCCGGGGGGTCGGTCGCTCCGGAAGTATACGCTCGCCTCATTTCCCCTGCTGGCCGTTGCGGTTGTCGTTGGCGGATCGGGTTTCCAGCCGATGAGCTGGATACGAGCAGGCATTTCGTGCCTCGTCGTGGAGATTACGCTCTCTGTGGTGCCGGCGATCTTCGTCGTCTGGGCGCTCACCACCAACGCATTTCGCGTCAGTCGCGCGGCGATCGCGGGTTTTAGCGCCGGCGCAGTGGGCGCGCTCGCTCTACACCTGCACTGCCCATTCGGCAGCATTTCGCACCTGCTCTGTTTCCACGTGCTGCCCTGGCTCGGGCTTGCCGCGGCGACCGTCGCCGTGCGCTCTCGGCTAAGGTCAAAAAGCTTCGCCCCCTAAGGCCGTGCTCCTCAAAGGTCGTCGCGCAAAGCGAAGAAAGCGATTAGCCCTACTTTTTGTGTTTCACCGGACACGCGGCGATCGCGTCCGCGGGATCCACGGCTTCTTTGCCAGACTGCACCTTGAGGATCTTCCGATCGTCGCCGATGACAAAGGAGGTGCGGTTGGCAATCGGCATGGCCGGCATCTTCACGTCGTAGAGGGCGACGATCTTTCCCTCCGGATCAGCGATGAACGAATAGGGGGCCTTCAGCTCCGCCTTGAACTTCTTCATCGTCTCCGGATCGTCCATCGAAATGGCAATCAGCCGGGCCCCGCTCTTTTCGATTTCCGCGTACCGGTCCCGGTACGCCGAGAGCTCCTTGGTTCAGCCGCCGGTGAACGCCTTGGGGAAGAAAGCGACGATCACCGTGCCGTCCTTGACCGCCTGCGAGAGCGTGACCGACTTGCCATCCGTGTCTTTCGCGGTGAAGTCCGGCGCCACATCGCCGACCTTTGGAATTGCGCCGAAGAGTAGTCCAGTGAGCAGGCCCATGAGCATCGCCCCTGCTTTATCTAACCTTGGCCGAGCGAAGCAACGTAATTTAACTTCTTGGCTCGAATGGGGTCTCGTTCCTCGTCGCGCCTTCGGGCGCGAACGCTGGCCCGGAAACAGCAATCCCAAGCGCTGGCATTGGAAGCAGTTGGGAGTGAAACCGCAACGTTGAGATACCGAGCCAGCCGCTTCTGGTCGAGCGCCTGACGACCTTCTCGTCCAGGCGCTCCTCCAGGAGCGGTGTTCCCTCCTGAAAGCTGCGCAAGCTCTAGCCCATCGTTGCCGCTTTCATTTTCCCGGCGCGCCGACGCAACCGATGCGCGCGACGGCTGTCCGTGACTATAGGTGCTGTCGTCTTGGCAACTCTGATCTCAAGCCGCGGAGCACGGCGGAGGCCTGCCGACTACGATGGGCGCCGAGGAATCCATTGACTGTTCCAGCGGGCGAGAATGCAGCCGAGATCCTCTCCGTCGGCCGGGCGCTGCCGCCCCACTACGCCGACCAAGAGACATTGATCTTCGCCTTCCGCGATGGCTGGAGGGAGCAACACTACAACCTAGAGCGCCTGGAGGAGCTGCATCGGGCGGTCCAGGTCAGCGGCCGTTACCTGTCTTTGCCGATCGGCGAATACGCCAAGCTCGATTCGTTCGCGAAGCGAAATGAGGCCTGGGGACGAGTTGCCGTTCAGTTGGGCGAATCGGCGATTCGATCCGCGCTCCAGGCCGCCCAGTTGACGCCGCGCGAGGTCGACGCCCTTTTCTTCGTAACCGTGACGGGCGTCGCGACACCGAGCCTGGATGCAGCGCTGGCCAATCGCCTCGGGTTGAGAGCCGACGTCAAGCGCACGCCGATTTTCGGCCTCGGCTGCGCGGCGGGTGCGGCCGGAACGGCTCGCGCCGCAGACTATCTGCGCGCGTTTCCCAACCAGCTGGCCGTGCTGCTGTCGGTCGAGCTGTGCTCGCTCACGCTTCAGCGCGAGGACCTCTCGATCGCCAACATCATCGCCTCGGGTCTGTTCGGCGATGGTGCGGCGGCGGTGGTTCTTGGCGGGGGCCAACGAGGTCCTTCGCGGGGGCCGCGCGTCATCGCGACGCGCTCAGTGTTCTACCCCAACACCGAGCGGATCATGGGCTGGGATCTGGTCGACGGAGGCTTCAAAGTCGTCCTCTCCGCCAAGGTGCCGCAAGTGGTGACCGAGAACATCCGGCGAGACGTGGACTCGTTTCTGGCCGAGCATGGCTTGGTTCGCTCTCGAATCGCGCATTGGATTGCCCACACCGGGGGCCCCAAAGTCTTGAAGGCCTTCGAGGCGGCGCTCGAGCTACCGCCCGCCGCGCTCGACCGCTCGTGGCGTTCGCTCTCCGAGACGGGAAATCTCTCCTCCGCCTCCGTGCTCTTCGTTCTGGCAGATCTGCTCGAGGCGCGCGCGGCCAAGCCGGGCGACTACGCGGTCCTGCTTGCGATGGGGCCTGGATTTTGTTCTGAGCTCGTTCTTCTTCAATGGTGACCTCGCGCGCCGCCTATTTTGCTTTCCTCGGGCTAATCGTCGTCGAGCGTGTCGTCGAGCTGTTCCTGTCGCGCCGCAACGCCCGGATCGCCTTTTCCAAGGGAGGGCGCGAGTATGGACGGTCGCACTTCCCGGCGATGGCCGTCTTCCACGCCGCTTTTCTGGCCTCTTGCGCAGCGGAGGTCGCCTTCCTCCACCGGCCGTTCCCCGGCGCAATCGGGGTTGTCGCCCTGATCGGCGCAGTCACCGCGCAGGCGCTGCGTTACTGGGCAGTTGCCACGCTCGGCGCGCGCTGGAACGTGCGAGTCATCGTCGTCCCGGGAGATCGACCGATCACCAGCGGGCCCTACCGTTTCGTGCGGCATCCCAACTACGACGCGATCGCCTTAGAAATGGCCTGCGTACCCCTTGTTCACGGCGCCTGGATGACCGCGATCCTTTTTTCACTCGGCAATGCGATTCTCCTCTCGACCCGGATCCGCGCCGAAGAGGCTGCGTGGGGAGGCGCTTACGCCCAGGTCTTCGCAGATCGCCCGCGCTTTCTTCCCCGGTTTCACCGTGGCGCCTAGCTCGCAGCAAGTGATCGACGAGATCCGCCGGATCGCCCGACAGGAGCTCGAGCTGGAGCGCCCGGTCGATGCCGGCGATGAGCTGATCCGGGATTTGCAACTCGATTCCCTGGGGTTGACCATCCTCGCCGTGGGCTTGGAAGATCGCTTCCGCGTCAAGCTGACCGAGGACGACTCGGCTCGGGTGAGCACCGTCGCCGACCTGGCGAACCTGGTGGCGCGCCGGGCGGCCGAGGAAAAAGCATGAAGGGGCCACCGGCACCGAAGCCGAAGTTTTCCAACTTGACCGAGGCGCTCGCCGCGGCCGCGCGCTCCCACTGCGGGCTCACCTTCGTGAACATGCGCGAGGAGGAGCAGCGCCTGCCCTGGTCGGAGGCGTACCACCGCGCCAGGCGCGCCGCCTCGGCTCTGATGAAGCTGGGGGTGCGGGCGGGGGATAGGGTGGCGATCATCTTGCCCACTGCCCCCTCTTTCATCGACGCGTTTTTCGGCGTGCTCTTGGCCGGGGCGATTCCGGTGCCCCTGTACCCACCGGTGCGTTTGGGGCGGCTCGACGAATACTACGCGGCGACAGCGCGGATGATCAGGCTGGTCGGAGCACGGCTGGTGGTCAGCGATGCGAGGCTGCGGCGCCTCTTGGGCAAAGCAATCGAGGCTTCCCGCCCCGAGCTCGGCTGCTGTACCGCGGACAGCTTGATGGCCGGCGGCGAGGAAGCCGAGGCACGGCCGCACGAGCTTTGCCTGATCCAGTTCTCGTCGGGATCGACAGTGGACCCCAAGCCGGTAGCGCTCTCGCAGGAGAACCTGGTGGCGCAGTGCGCGATTCTAAATGCGCATATCAACGCCTCGGCGACCCTGCGGGAGGTCGGCGTCTCCTGGCTGCCGCTCTACCACGACATGGGGCTCATCGGCTGTCTTCTGAGCGCGGTCTACTACCCGGCGCCGCTCGTCCTCATCCCGCCGGAAAACTTCCTTGCTCGACCCGCGCTGTGGCTGCGCGCCATTTCCCGCCACCGCGGAACCGCCTCCGCCTCGCCGAGCTTCGGCTATTCGCTGTGCAACCACCGAATCCGAGACGAGGAGCTCGAGGGCGTGGACCTGTCTTGCTGGCGGATCGCCCTCAACGGCGCCGAGCCGGTATCGGTGCAGGCGATGCGCACCTTTGCGCGAAGGTTTGGTCGGTGGGGTTTCAAGGCCCAGGCGCTCACCCCTGGCTATGGGCTTGCCGAGGCGACGCTGGCGGTGACCTACTGCGCTCCAGAGCGTCCAGTGCAGGCGATGAGCGTCGATCCTCTCGAGCTCGCCCGCGAGGGGAGGGTTCGCAGCGGCTCATTCGAGATCGCGTCGGTGGGAATGCCGGTGGCGGGAGTGGAGGTGGAGGTCCGGGACGCGCGCGGGGAGTCGCTGCCCGATCGCCGGGTGGGAAGGATCTTCATGCGCGGTCCGTCGGTGATGGCCGGCTACTTCGGAAATCCGATTGGGACCGCGCGCGCCGTGGTCGCCGGCTGGCTGGACACCGGCGACCTGGGATTCATCCACCGCGGGGAGCTCTACGTCTGCGGGCGCACCAAGGACTTGGTCATCATCCGGGGTGCAAACCACCAACCGCAGGAATTCGAGGCTTGCGTGGATCCGCTCGAGGGCGTTCGCACCGGATGCGTCGTCGCGCTCGGCTTCACCCCCGAAGGGGCCGACGGCGAGCAATTGCTCATCCTGGCGGAGCGCTCTGCGATCGGCCCTGCCGATCTAGAGGAGCGGATTCGAAAGGCGGTGCTCGACGGCACCGGAGTCCGCGCCCACACGGTGAAAATCCTCGAGCCGGGAACCCTGCCTCGCACGTCCAGCGGAAAGATGAGGCGGCGCGAAGCGCTGCGGCGCTTCCTCGCTGCGGAGTTGCGACCGCCCCAGCCGGTGAACGTGGTTCGACTGGCCGGCCGACTGGTGCAGTCCGCGCTTGCCTACGCGAAAATCGAGCTCGGCCATGAAAGTTGACGTGGCGATCGCCGGAGGTGGACCGGCCGGGCTCGCCATGGCCATCCACGCGGCCCGGCGCGGATTGTCGACGGTCGTGCTCGAGCGCCGGGCTACGCCGGTGGACAAAGCCTGCGGCGAGGGGGTGATGCCTGCCGGGGTCAGTGAGCTGGACGGTCTCGGCGTGCTCCCCCTGATCAGCCCAACCGATCGCGCCGTGTTTCGCGGCATACGCTACGTTGAAGAGGACGGCACCGCCGCGGAGGGACGGCTGCCGCACGGCGGAGGGCTGGGCATCCGGCGGACCGCGCTGAATCTCGCGCTGGCCTGCAAGGCCCGCAGCGAGGGTGCGGTGCTTCGCGATCACAGCGCCGTCCTCTCGCACCGGCGTTTCGACCGCAGCGTTGTCCTTCAAACCGAGGCCGGACCGGTGGAAGCACAGATTCTCATCGCCGCCGACGGGCTCGCCTCCGCGCTGCGGCATGCCGAAGGTCTCGACGGGAGGCAACCGCACAGGCGCCGCTTCGGGCTACGCCAGCACTTCCGGCGAAGCCCCTGGACGGACTTCGTGGAGGTGCACCTGTCCGACGGCGCGGAGGCCTACGTCACGCCCGTCGGGCCGCATCGGGTTGGGGTGGCGTTTCTCTGGGAAGAGCAGCGCCTGGCCAAGCCGATCCCGCAAAGCGTGCGCCAGCGTTTTCCGACCTTGAGCGAAAAGCTCGCCGCTGCCGAGCTGGAATCGGATACCCGGGCCAGTGGGCCGCTGGCACGCACGGCGCGGACGCCGATCGCCGATCGCTTCGCCCTGCTCGGAGATGCCGCTGGCTATGTCGACGCGATCACCGGCGAGGGTGTGTCCTTAGCCCTGCTCTGCGCCGCTGCCCTGGGCAAGGTCCTTCCCGACGCGCTCGCTCGAGGAGCAACTCGAGATTCGCTCGTCCCCTACGCGCGGGCCTTCACCCGCCTGTTTCGGCGCTACGCTTGGACGACGCGGTCGGTGCTGGCGGTCTCGCGGCGCGCTCGATTGCGCCACAGTCTCGTTCGTTTTCTCTCAACCCATCCGGCGGCATTCGAGGCGATGCTTCAGTGGTTCGCCGCCTGAGCACGAGCGCGCGAGGCGCGCACTTGGTGGCACGTGTGCGATGAGGGAGGCTCGGGCAGGCGTCACCTTCGATCTATAGCCCCCTGGGAAACAGCGCTTCGTTCTCGTACGCTTTGGCAGCATTGTCGTTGCAGACCCCCGTCTGGTTCGGACCGTACCGTCTCACCTCCCGCCTTGGCACCGGCGGCATGGCCGAGGTGTACCTCGGCCGTCACGTAGGCTCCGATGGGACATTCGGACCGATGGTTGCGGTGAAGAGGCTGCTGCCGCATCTGGTCGCCGACAGCAAGATCGTCCAGATGTTTCTCAACGAGGCGAAGATCACCGCGCAGATCAACCATCCCAACGTCGTGCGCGTGCTGGACCTGGGCCACCAGAATGCCGAGCCCTACATCGCGATGGAGCTTTTGGAGGGACGCTCCTTCGCCGAGATCAGGTTTCGCGCCGCCCAGCTCGCCCAGCGCGTCCCCCTCGGGATTACGCTCAAGGTCCTCGTCGACGCATGCCGCGGATTGGATGCCGCTCACCGAGCGGTGGACGAGCACGGTCGTTTTCTATGCATCGTGCATCGCGACTTCACCCCCGACAACATCCACGTCGGGGTGTCCGGAGAAATCAAGGTGATCGACTTCGGGATCGCCAAGGCGCAAAACGTCGGGGTGGGCACCGAGCCCGGGACGCTGAAGGGCAAATTCTTCTACATGTCTCCAGAGATGATCGCCGGGCGATCGGTGGATCACCGGGCGGACATCTTTGCCGCCGGCGTGATGCTCTACGAGCAGCTCTGCGGACGCAGGCCGTTCACCGGCTCCGCCCCAGATCAGGTGCTCGCGCGGATCGCCGAGGGCCAGCCGCGGCGTCCAACGGAGTTCGACCCTTCCGTTCCGCCGGTCCTCGAGGCGATCTGCTTGATGGCGCTCTCGCGCCAGCCGAACAACCGCTTTGCCAGCTTGAGCGAGTTCATCCACGCCATCGAGTCGGTGGGCGGTGTGGCGCAGCTGGCGACGAACGAAGAGGTCGGCGCCTACGTCAGCAAGCTCTTTCCGGCCGACCACGATCCAAAGCGCCAGACGCTCCGCCGCGCACGCGCTGCGGATCCATCGATTCCTGGAATGCCGATCGGCGCCGACCCGGGCGTCGCACCAGCCGCGACTTCCGCAACGGTACCTCCCGCTGCCGAGATTTCGGCACCGGCGCCCGCTCGCGCTCTGCGCCAGCCCCGGTGGACATGGATTCTCCTCGCCGCGTTGGCCTCCTTTGCGGCCGGGGGTGGGCTAGCATACTGGAGGTCCAAGCCAGGGCAGACGCCGACGAAGCGCCTGGCCGAAGCGCAGGCCACTGTCAATCCAGCCGAGCGCGCGAAGTTGCTCGAGCCGTTGAGCACCGATTCGCGGACTACTGCAGCTCAGTTCAAGAAGGCTGGCAATCTGCTCCTTGCCTCCAGCCTCTACGAGCCTGCGCTGAAGGTCGCGGAGCGCTTCGGCGAGCGCTATCCAGCGGACGAGGACGCTTTCTTGATGGAGGCGCGAGCCAGCATCAAGCTGCATTTAGGCAAGCGGGCCCAAGCGGCGATCGAGCGCGCCGCAGTGCTGGTTCCCAGCGACGCGGAGCCGGACGCGCTCTTGAGCGAGCTTCGCGAAGCGCAGGGTGACTTGCCCGCTGCCCTGGAGGCGATCGGCCGCGCTCTCAAAAAGCGACCCAATTCGCTGCTCCTCACCGGACGACAAGGATACCTCCTGTCTCAGGCGGGTCGCCTGAACGAGGCTTCTGACGCGCTGGGCTCGGTGTTGCAAAAGAAACTCGACGCATCCCTGGCCGCCGAGCTTGGATTCGTCAGGTTGCGTCAAGGGGATACGTCGGATGCCGTGGGGTGGCTTCGCCGCGCGCTGAAGAAGGAACCGCAGCTGGCGATCGCCCACTACTACCTGGGCGCTGCCCTGGAAGCGCAAAGAGATCTGAAGGGCGCCGAGCGGGAGTACCGCGATGCCGACGAGATCGCCCGCGAGGATCCGCGGCCCTTGACCGCGCTCTGCGAGATGCACGCTCGAAATGGGCGCGCCGCCGAGGCAAACGAAATCAAGCAGCTTCTGGCCAGCCGCTTTCCCAAGGCGCCGGCTACGCTGCTTGCGCACTGTGCTCCATAGCCAGCCTCTCGGAAGCCGATGGGGAAGAGAATCCTGATAATCAACGCCGATGACCTCGGTTATGACCCTGCGGTGACGCGGGGCATCTTCGAGGCGATGCGGGGCGGTGTGGTCTCGTCCGCAACCTTGATGGTGAACTCGCCGCACGCCGGGCCGGCCGCCGCGTCCGCGTCCGGTCTCTCGGTCGGCCTGCACCTCAATCTCGCCCGCTTCGCCCCGGCGTGGAGGGACTTCCCCGAGGCTTTGCTCGTCGACGGCGAGCTGTCTGAGTCCCTCGCCAGCCAATTGCCAGCGCAAGTCGTCGAGCAGGAGGCGCTGGCGCAACTCGATCTCTTCGAGGCAATGCTCGGCCGGCCAGCGACGCACCTCGATGCCCACAAGCACCTGCACCGCTGGCCGGCGGTGTTCGAGGGAGTTTGCGCAGCCGCGAAGGCGCGCGGCCTGCCGGTTCGCTCGATCGACGAGAGCATGCGACAGGCCTTACGTGAGCGCGGGATTGCCACTGCCGATGCTCTGATCGGCGATGCCGGCCAAGAGCCCTACTGGACGTTGACGCGTTTTCGACAGGCAATCGCCGAGCTTTCCGACGGGACGACCGAGCTGATGTGCCATCCCGGCCATCCGCCCACGGCCGTACTCAGCGGCTATTCGGTGCAGCGAGAGGTGGAGCTGCAGACGTTCCTCCACCGGAGCGCACCGCTCCTCTTGCAGCAGGCGGGGGTGACGCTCGCCAACTACACGGCGCTGCGCGGTTGGACGAAGAGCGGCAGCCTGCGGTAAGCAGCTCGGCGATGGGCACCCTGCCTTCGAAGGAGCTGCAGACCTTCCCGAATCCCGCGCCGGATCGCGATTACGACATCGCCTTCGACTGCCCGGAATTCACCTGCTTGTGCCCCCTCACCGGGCAGCCCGATTTTGCGCACATCAAGATTCGCTACGTACCGGATCGCCTCTGCGTCGAGCTCAAGAGCCTCAAGCTCTACCTCTGGTCCTTCCGAAACGAAGGCGCCTTTCACGAAGCGGTCACCAACCGGATCCTCGATGACCTGGTCGCGGCGGTAAAGCCGCGCTCCGCCACGGTGGAGGGAAACTTTTTTGTCCGCGGCGGCATTGGGACCGTGGTGACCGCCACCTACCGAAAACCGGCGGCCCGCTGACTACTGAGTCTTCTTCGCCAAGTCGTCGATCCGCACCTGTGTGCTCTGCTCGATCTCCTTGGCGGCGTCCTTCGCCCGCTCCATCGTCGCGCTCGGAGCCGAGGTGCCTGGAGCCGCGGCGACGCGGTCCGATGCCGCCGCGCTCTTTAAATAGAGGTAGACCGTGCCACAAGTCAGCGCCGCTGCGAGCAGCAGGGCAATGAAGCTTCGCATCGGCCGATCCTGTCAGAACCCTCGGGTGCGAGCAAAACCTTCCCAGGGCGCTTCTGGCGCGCGTGTGGTTGGCTGGGGCTCCCAACGAGGTCAGCGGGTTTTCGCGGCCGCGGTCTGCCGCGCGCCGTCGATCGCCTTCTGAAGGCGCGCGATGGCTTTCTCCGACTGCTCAGTCTTCGGCAAGGACTGCGCATAGCGCAGCCCTTCGAGCAACGTCCGCTGCGCGGCCGCGTGATCCCCTGCATTCAGATAGACTTTGGCCTTGGTTTGGTAGATGCCGATCCGCCGGGGACCATAGGCCCTCGCCAACGCGCGGTCGGCGGATGAAAGCGCCTCGTCCTGCCGGCCGAGTTGCGAGTATAGGAGCGCCAGCCGCGCGGGCGGATTGTAGTCGTTAGGCAGATCTTTCTCCGACGCCTGGAGCGCCGAAATGGCCCGCGCGGGATCTCCCAGCTTCATCGCGGCGGCAACCCGATGGGAGTCGAATGCGGCGCGGGCCTCGGGCGTTCGCGCTCGGGCCGCTTCTGCTTCCAAGAAAGTCAGCCACGCTGCAGCAAGCTTTGTCACGCGCTCCTTGTCGCCGTCGGACTCGGCCGATAACACGAGAACCTCGTAGAGCCCGGAGCGGTCGTCGGCCAGCAGATCCGGAATATCGAGCGCGTTGCGAACCCACGGCTCGAGCCCGGAAATCGCCGCGGGGCGCCAGGCGGCATTCTTGGGCGCCTGAACGGCGCACGCAAGTCCAACGGCGGCAGTGTTGGCGAAGGAGGAGCCTCGCGGCATCGTCGGCGCCGCTTTCAGCGCCGCCTGGGCGCAGTCTTCCCGAGAGCGAGCTCCCTGAAGCACCATCACCAACGACTCGATTGTCCGGGGGCGCCGATCCCATTGCGCCGGCGCTTTCTGCAGCGCTTCCCGGTAGAGCTTCGCCGCGTCCAGGCGGTTCCCCTCCGCGTTGGCGCGGTCGGCCATGGCGAGAAGCTCCTCGGGCGCCTTGCCGCTCGATGTGCGCAGGGCGAGCTCCCCGTCCTCGAA
>Ga0126378_10000561_pt1 | contig 27141 bp, 25 predicted proteins | sample PanSoiMetPlot_23_FD_92587 | JGI IMG/M metagenome (GOLD analysis project Ga0126378, IMG submission 92587) | Tropical forest soil microbial communities from Panama - MetaG Plot_23 | ecosystem: Environmental > Terrestrial > Soil > Tropical forest > Bulk soil | place: Panama | collected 2016-02-17
AAAGCCATTGAAAAGAAAGGAAGTGAGCACCAGAAGTCGCCCTACATGCTCAGCAAAATGACGAACCATGAGCAGGAGTCAGAGTGCGATTCATTGACAGGGGGCCGGTCCGTTTCCTGCTCTCACAAACCGCACCATCTGGTTCCCCTAAAATGTTTTGGGCAAGCTCTGGGCAAGCAGAACTTCCGAGTGGCGGAGGTCGTCTTTGTGTACGAAACGGCCGACGAAGCCGATCACCAACGGTGCGGCGATGTTACGATTCGCGAGACCTCTTTGGACGGACAGACTAGAGATCGTGCCGTTTCGGCTACGGCGTAACTTGGGGTCAGCAACAGCAGTGCGCCTGCAATGATCAGCGAAGCCGTCGCCGGCAAGCGCAAATCCCATGTGTTCCGTGTGCGACCTTCTCCAACGATCCGCATGTATTCGAGGGAATATGCCATCTCTCTGCCACAATCGAGGCAGCACACGTATGCATGCCCGAACTGGTTCTGGTGTGGCCACGTCGTGTGGGGATGCACGCAGTCAAATAAGTAAGCCCAAATCCATCTCAGCACGTTCATATTTCCTCTACGCCACCGCGATCTGTCCGAGCATACCGGCCATGGCGTAAGCTCCCACCTCAAGGGAGGCAAGCTGCAGATATGCGTTTCGCAGATGTGTGCAGTATTCCTTCTCGCTAGTCTGCGCCATTGTTGCAGCTACGCTGACGCTGTACCCGAGCACGTGATGTAAAACAAAGGCAATACGCGCGCCCGAATCGAGAAGCAGGATCGGATTGCCATTCGTTTGCTCTTTCAGAGATAAAGCCAGAGTTGACGTCCCAAAGCTGGAGCGGCTATACAGCAAAGCCTCAAATGCCAAGGACTCTCGATCCGATGCTGTAGAGCTATCGAGCCTCAACTGCGACAACGAAATTTCGATCGTGCGCCGAAGCAGATCGCTCCGCGAACCTAGATCCTCCATCCCCGCGTCAATCGCTGCCATCACAACCGAAAGGGCCAGATCCGGATTAAGCGTCAGCAAGTACGCGGAATACGTAAGGCGATCGAGTTCGACATCGATGCTGTTGTTTCCTGGCTGAGCAAGTTGGGGAGTCATGGTGCTTGCCTCCTACGATCCGTACAAAATCAACTGAAGGGAGCATTGCCGTGCTCGTTTCTGTTGAACACCCGCGCAAGAGAACAGAGCAAGCGACACTCCATAACTAAAACGTTGAAATAAAAGAAAGTAAGAACCAGAATCGAAGGCGCATGCTCAGCAAAATGACGAACCATGAGCAAGAGGCCTTTGCCTGCTATCCATAGGCCGGTCGATTCTGAGAGCATTCCGTTGATGCCCCTCATTTCTCAAAGTGATCAATGGCACTCCATAGAAGGGCCGGAGCCCGGGCGTGGCGACCCGGGCCGGAATGGTAGGTCAAAGGTGGGAGATTGAGGTGGGATTGGGGCAAGATTGAAATGTCAGTTCGACTCACGCTTCCGAGCAACGTCTCATTTGCGTGACGGCGTCGTCACTGCATATGACCACTCCTCTTGGTGAATCTGCCAATGATGAACTCCTGCGCCAAGCTAGCGCCGATCCGTTCCGCAGTTCCAATTGCGAAGTTCCCAAAGACGAGACCAACTCCGCGATCTGCTTTCGGAAAATAAAGATTCGAGATGCCGGCTGACGCCAGGTTACCGCCTATGCTGGAATAATTTGGCACTGATTTTCCGCTGTCAGTGCGGCTGACGAATGGGCTCAATACCGCGTGCCGAATTCGAGAGCCGGTTGTTCCAGTTCCTTGATAAAAATAACGGGGATCTTGATGGAGCAAGGACGGCAATATGGCGCCGCCGATCATGATGTCAGAAAAGCCGTCAGCCGCAGTTGCCCCGATGCGCTTACCATACGCACCCCACCCTTGACCGTAACTGGGGCTATCGGCCGCTTGTCGAATGCCGGCAAAGCCAAAAACCCCGGCGGCAGTAACCGGATCTGTCGCGACTTTCAGTGCAAGCTGAAATTTCATCTTCGCTGTAAGAGGCGCAGGGTCCTTTTCGTAAGAGACATAGAAGTTCGGTATGATGCCTAATATGCGTTGATGTTCCTCCGCTCTGAGTTGCTCAGTCGCAACCTGCACCTGGTCGTACGTGACCTGAACCTGCGTGACCTCAGTTCGAATCTCGAGTTGAATTTCACTCACGATTTTGAATTGCCCTGGCTCGAGCGTGATAACGGGTGATTTCCAGTCGGTGAAATCCTGCGCAGCGATGGTGATCTCGAATGGGACCCCCGGTTGCACATCACGGAACTCGAAGGACCCGCTCTCCGGTGTAGTCACGATACGCCGACCATCACTCTCGCGGCCTTTCAGCTCAACGGTTGCGTTCGCTACCGGATCACCATTTGCATCGATTGCTGTTCCGACGATGATTCCCGGCTTCAGCTCTGGTTTTGCACTCTGCCCAAACAAGCACTCGGGAACGGTTAATGTCATTGCGACCGCAATTGCTAGACGAATTTGGGATAGGCTCAACATCAGTTTGGTCCTTTTCGTATATGAGTGCACGGGAGCAGGTTCGCTCCCATGCGCTCTGCGTTTCGTCCTGTCACCGGTAGAACCCAAGTGTCGTTCTCCTTTTTTTGATACCGACGCATGTCAACAATGCAAGCGGCTCTCCATCCGGAAATTGTTGAAAGGAAAGCAACCGAGCGTCAGAGCCTCCTCCCATGCTTCAGCAAAATGACGAACGTTCAGCGGACTTGCCACGGTGAGATCGGGAAACAGGGAGAGCGGACGCTTTCTGGATGGTGCGGGGACGTATGCACCGCAAGCCGATTGGGCCAACACGGCAGTCCGAAGGATCAGACGATGGTGTTGCCAATACCTTCGTATTACTTTGGCTGAGCCAGGAGAATGGGCTGCAAACAGCTATCGCAGGGCGGCAGGTTAGAAGAGGGACATGAACCCCGAGGACGTAACTTTCTGGTCGGCAGCGCTCAGCCGCAGTTCGAATGAGATTGGATAATGATCAGAAGCGTTGACGGATTTCAAAACTTTGCCGGCGTATGGATCCGACAAGCCCCGCACGAAAGCCCAATCAATATGATGGCCAGCATCCAGCAAATGGCGACGGGGCGTGGTAGCCACATGGGCGGTGGGCACTGCCTCCCGAAGTCCGGCGCGCGTCAGCAGTTGTGAAGCTGATGGTTGCGAGGCGTTCAGATTGAGATCGCCCGCCACGATGAGAACACGCGCCGGATCGAATGTCGCAGCATCGTGCAATACCTCATTCAATTGAGCCAGCCGTAGGTCGTCGTCGGAGCGGCTCTCCAGGTGCAGGTTGTAGGCCACAATAGGTAAGCCCTGAATAACGATTTCCGACACCAGTGCGATCCTTCCACCCAGACGCTCCTGAAATGTCTGCAGCTTAGGCTTAAACCAACGCGGTTTCCAAAAATCCGACTGCCGATCGAACCGGATTATGCGCGAGTCGGATATTTTCCATCGCGAGAGCGTGGCCTGCCCATGGTAGGCGGGGTTGCTCTTCGTCCCTTGAGACAATTCCACAAACTCACGTCCGAAAACGTAATTGAGACGCAACTTACGAGCGATCTCCTGGGCGATGTTGCGCTGATGTGTCCGATACGCATTGATATCAACCTCTTGAAGGAGGAAAACATCGGCGTTCGAGTCGCCCAGGAAATCTATGATCTCCGAGAGTCTTAAGCCGCGATCTATGTTCCAATCCACAATTCGAATGGAGCTGCGCGGCCAAGTAAGCCATTGATTTGGCGCGAAGTTCTCGGCAATGATTTCGTTCGTGGACACCGTCAAACCGCTGCACTCGAAAGTTGTGGGAATACATTCTGCTGGGCAAAACTCAAATCTGTCGGATCATCGATTTCTGCCCAGGCCAGCCCGTCAGTGCTCTTGTAACCGACCTGGACGCCTTCGTCGACGAGCTCCTGGACTGCAACATTGAAGAAGTCATTCACGCGTCCGGCGGAGATCAATGTAGTCATTTTGTCGAAGAATCGTGTTTGAATCGCTTTCGAAAATATAGTGATGCCGATATAAGTGCCGCTAGAATGCTCTCGGGAAATTTTCTTGCTCATCTGTACGACGCGGTCACCATGGATGATCACCTTCATGGTTTCTTCCCGCCACAATGGATCAACAATCATAGAAATAGGAGCGTTCGTCTTTACCGCACTGTCAAGTGCTTCGGCATCAAATATGACATCGGCATTAAGAACGACGAAACTGTCATCGCGGAGCCATTCGAGTGCGAGCCAGAGCGAATAAATATTATTCGTAATGGCAAAAGCAGGATTCTCAATGAAGTGAATTCGTTGAACATTGATCGACTTTCTGTTCGTGACGTGACGGATGATCTGTTCCTTCTCATAGCCGACAACAATTGCCACGTCGTTGATTCCGGCCACCGATAAAGCGTCGAGTTGATGGTCCAGAATCGTGTTATCGTTGACTTCGATCAGGCACTTTGGGTGTTCGCCATGCACAGAGCGAATCCTTGTGCCCTGTCCTGCCGCCAAGATTACCGCTTTCATAATGCCTCCTTCAATTTGCTTAACGTCGGTTTCGCTTCCGAGCGAGCTGAATGTGGAAAAAACCTGCGATTGAAATACAGCGTCAAGATCCATGTAAGGTGAGCACCCACGGTTGCCAGCACGAAGAGTACGGGCAGCGCGCCAATAAGTGTGAAGAGGACGATGTAGTGGATCATTATCCCTCTCCTTTGAAAGCCCTGTACTCGCCTGACCACACGAGAAATCCAATTTCCTGAATCCTTTTCGAGCAATTGGTAGATACGGCCCAGGTATTCATTCGGCCGGTCAGGGGTGGTCGCGCGGCGACGTTGCAACGTCGTAGTGACCAGGGCAAGGGCAGCGCCTATGAGAAGCGCAATACCCATCCACACCGCAGTGCGACCGTAATGGTGGCTCAGGCCGATCGTGATTCCACCAAAGAGCAGAAGGTAGCTCAGCCCATCCGCTGCTCCCTCAAGGTATGTTCCAATTGACGATTCCCCGAATGTGACGCGCGCGAGCATGCCATCCATTTCGTCGAACAATCCCGCAATGTAGAAAAGCAAAGCACCGAGCACCGACCAGAGATACGTGCCGTGAGCAAAGTTAATGGCCGACAGAATGGAGACCAGTACTCCGCCAAACGTGACCGTGTTTGGCGTAACAGAAGTGTGAGAAAGGAGCCTTACGAAGGGACGGCAGAGCCGACGATTGAATGAAGTATGAATACCATCTGAAACTTTACCGGAGTTCGCAACCAGGAACCGCTCAGCCGCTGCGGTGCTCTCTGCGGAGTCGACCGCAACTCCTCCTGCACTATTTTCGGAGTACGCTGAAGAAGTCCCGTTGCGATATAGATCCCGTAGTGTTGTATACGCAGGGTTGGTCCAGTCGACAGCGTCGATGTCGACCAGTGGTAACTGCGAAAGGAAACTCTTTGTTGTAACCCAGTTCCATGGCAGCCACAGGAACTCGTCTTTAAGATGCCGCTTGAGGATAATCCAGCTCGACCATGCCTTAGGATGGAACTCGCTAACCTGAATCACCTCGACCCGTACCCCTCGAGCCGAGATCTGTTCAACGATCTTTTGCAGGAATCGGTCGCTGATTGCCGCCGGGACGATCAACAGAACATCATTTGCCCCCGCTCGCGCTGCAGTTAATACCGTTCGCACCAGAAGGGGAACACCCGCAACGGGCTGCATGAGCATTTCTCCTGCACCTTGCTCGCTCAGAATGCCGCCGAGTTCCGGGATGAAAATCACCGCTTTCATTCAATAGCCTCCTTTGCAAAGATCGTTGGGATCGGTAGCACATTATTTTTCGACAGTTTCCTTGCACGGAAGGTCCAGCCCAGCCAAACAATCCCGATCAGAGCCCAGAGAAGATCGCGGACACGGCGGGTCAGAGCTAAGGCAAGGCCCAGGACCGGTGAGAGACCGGTCAGAGCAAATGCGGAGATCGCACCGCCTTCATCGGACCCTAGCCGTGCAGGGATCCACCCGCTCAGCATCTTTAGTCCGCGCGTCACGCCCTCAATGCCCAGAATTGTGAAGAAATGAATGCGCAGGTGAAGCGACAACAACACGACCACCACTTCGGAGGCGATCAGGGCCTGGCAGGCAATGTCAATCCAGAACATTCGACGGACTAATGCTGGTTGATTCACTCGATATTTACGAATCGAGGATTCGAGCTTCTCGGCTCGCGTGAGCCACGACGGGGCCTTCTTACCGAGCGCGCGGACCAATCCGGACAGAATTGGATTGCGACGGGCAATTACTGAAACCATCAGAGCAAGGGCGAGGATGGCTGGGATCAATTGGTAGGCTGCGCCACGAACCGCGATGAAGAGCAGGCTCACGACACCCACAATTAAAAGCAGTGCTGAGGTAAACCAGTACACACCATTGTCGAGGAACGTGGCCGTGACTGTTGGCTCGGTGGAAGTATCGAGAAGCTTGATCTTCATCGGTTCCGAGATCACCGGACCCAGGACGGTGAGGTACCCCATGGATTGGCCAGCCAATCGCGCTCCGGCCAATTTGAGAATATCGACGGAAACCTGTTCCCCTTTCAGCGATGCGGACCACGCAATACTTTGCAGAAGAAGACGCAGAAGGCTCAGTGCGATAACGATCGGCAAGGCAATTCGCAGCGCCTTGAGTTGTGCCAGAAGTGACGCAACGCCAACGTGGGCGAGAACCCATGCGAAGAGGCCAATCGCGACCAACGCGCCAGCTAATTCTGCCTTCTTCATTGCGCCAACCTCGCTTCGTGGTCCAATGCGATGGTAGGGGTGTTCGACTTGTTCGGCGCATTCAGGCTGTAATTAGAATTCTCAATCGTTAGTTCCGACTCGCCGAAGATCCTTATCTCACTGGTAGTGTGAGTGGAAGAAGCGAACCAAAACGGTCCTACTTTCTGATAAGTGTGAACGAAATGAACGCTGTGCACCCAGAAGGAAGGATTGCGAGCAGGCTGGCCTTCAATACGAACGATGGAATAGTCATCAGCGTCGACCCAAATCTTCCCGTTGATCAGGTATTTGTCTTCTTTTTTCGGCACGACTGACAACACGTACGCGGGTCCTGTCTCCAGAGTCTCTTCCCCTACGATTTGAAACTCGTAGTTATCGGGGATGAGACGCGTATTGTTGCGTGTTCCGCGGCGGGAGGCTTCCGTCTCTTCGCTTAACAACTTATGAAAAACGTGCTTGCGAATCGCCCCGGACCCCTCCTCGCCGAGAATCGTGAACTGTTTGACACCCGCGCCGTCACATGTGACGTGCACCACCATCTCAGCGCGCCGGCTCTGATTCACCGCGACATAGTGCCGTGTAGCCGCATACCCAGTCAGTTCAGATTGACGGTCGGCATCGAACCGCATCATTCTTGACACCACGTCGTTAGCCGAAGGCAACGAATTATTACTTTGGGCGGGAGCGATCGTCGCCGCGAAAAGTGCGATTGTGAGAGTGGGGACAGCAGTCTTGAGCGTCGTCATAATCAAAACTCCAATACGAATTTGCCGTGGAAAGTCCGGCCTACACCGTTGAAGAACTCTCCGTGGCGATAACTATCGAGATCGTTCTGCACATCGCGATAATTGGCACGGTTGAAGACGTTGAACACGCCAAAGCCGACCCGCGCATGCTTCTCTTTGATGGGCAGCCGAATCTCACGTAAGACTTGCAGGTCAGTGGAAACAAATCTGGGAAAGCGTTGTTCGTTTCTGCGGCCGACGAACTCGCGGTACTGGTTGACGGTGGAGTACGGAAAGCCTGAGTGGATGTCGAGAACGGGCGAGAACGTAAATTTCCAGGGTGCCGCAATCTCGCCCCAGGCCAGAAATCGATTGGGCGTGTCGAATCCAAGGCGACCGCGTTGATTTGGCTCTATGACCGCCTGGGGATTATTTCCGAAGAACTGGTTGACGTCGTTCAGGTCTCCATACGCCTTTGAACGCACATACGATGCATTCAGAGTGCTGTGATGAATCCGATAACGCCCGGTGACCTGGAACTCCTTGTAGATGTCGCTTCCGCGATCGGATAACGCGAGAATATCAGCTGCATTAGACGAGAGTGGGTTGAGGAAAAACTCATGGATTGTGTTGCGTTGCTGATACGCGACCCGAAGCAGGAAATCCGTCGTGACCTGGCGATCCACTTCAAGGTTCCAGACTTCGCTGCGTGGATTCCGCAAGCCATAGGGGATGGTATTCGAATAGTGTATCGAGCTGAACACACCTCCATTCGGGTCAAATGCAATTAATGTCCGATCTGGCAAATCTGTAAACGTTGGAACGTTGAGGGGGACGCGATCATAGAAAAACCCGGCACCTCCCTTGAGCACCGTCTTGCCATCGCCGGTCAAACTCAGAATGAAACCGACACGCGGTGCGGTGCTCACGGAGTCTGTGATTGAGTCGCGATCGAAGCGAAGCCCCAGATCAAAACTCAGACGATTGGAAACGGTCCACTTGTCACCGACGAACCAGGCGGTCTCATTGTTGTCGGTTGAAAAAGTAGACGCTGGTCCGAATTGAATCCGTTTCAGCGTAAAACCGCCGACGCCGACGATGTCAACCGGCAGGAACTCCTGACGCCCTTGGTAAGAACTGTGCGAGAATTCCAGCCCTGCGCTGAGGTCATGAGAACCAAAGAAATGACGTGGATGGGAACGGTAGATCTCCTCCCATTCGGTGCGTGATGTGTCGCGGTCCTGACGATCGAAGAACCCACCCTGCGTTGTTTCGACTAGGAGCTGGTAAGGTGCATTGCTGTTTGGAAATAAATTGACATCAAAACTCCTGTAACTCACCTGCGACGTCAGCAGATCGCCGGCATCCGTTACATATCGGTGCTGCAGATATGCCTGATATCCACGCTCATGTAAGTCAGGAGTGCTGGTTTGCGGAGTGAATGTGTTCAGCCCGTAGTAGTGAAACTTTTGGGGGAAGATGGCAAACGATGCAGTGGCTGTTTGCTTCTTGCTGATGTTCAAGTCGAGCTGCGTGTAGGAGTCGAAGGTTTCCGACTGCCTATTGCTTTGAAGCGGCGGTAAACTCGTGACGGGACTTCGATCATAGCGATACTCGATGGATTCTGTGAGCGCGATTCGGTTCTTCACAATCGGTCCCGACAATGTGAACCGGGGCGTGGCCGCGGCAATCCCCATAATTGATCCGTCAAGTCGGCGCAGACGTGGAATCAGGTTCTGGGCCGACAAATGAAGCTTGTTGAAGTCACCCGGTCGGGTCTCCACGTTTGAAACGGCGCCTGTAAATTTCCCGTACTCGGGGTCGTACGGGGTAGAGAGGACATCTACCTTCGAAACGACATCGATGGGGATGTTGATAGCGGTCGTTCCGGTCGCCGGATCGGTCACGTCGGCGCTATTGACGAGCGATCCATTCTGAGAGTTGCGGGCGCCTTTCATGTTGATAAGGCCGTTGGGCCCGCGAACAACACCAGGGACGAGGGGCAGTAAATTCTCAAAATGCTCGTCCCGGTTGGGCATGTGCTCCACTGCCGATTGACCGACCGTGGTTGTTCCAGAAGATTCTTTTGTGTCTACTTGCTCTGCGCTCGCGGTCACCGTCGTCGACTCATTCACGGCCTGGAGCTTCATTTCGAGTTCCAGTTGAGAAACCGATCCTGCTTGAACCTCTATGCTTTGGATCGCAGTTAAGCCAGGAGCGTCTGCTGTGATGGTGTAAGAACCGGAAGGTACCGCGTCGAATGCGAACTTACCTTCCGGGTCGCTCTGCGTTTCGAGGTGTGTTGGACCATCTAGTAAGAGCTTTGTAGCCGGCACAACCGAGCGTGCATGATCTTGTTCCCTCGTGAATACCACACCCTGAATGGAACCACTTGGCTCCGTTTTGCCCTGCCCGAGAACGTGCACAGCGGTCAGCACGAGTGAGAGAGCTATGGCGATTCTTTGCTTCATTGGGATTTCCTCGTCTTGTCTGAATCGGCATTTGCTCTCTTGCGCATGTGCACCACCGAACCGCCCTGTTCGAAATGAACCTCGTCCATCAGGGCTCTCATCAGATAGATCCCGCGGCCGTGAGTTCGCAGCCGATTGTCGGGAGATGTCGGATCCGGAACGGAGTCCCTCTCGAAACCAGTCCCTTCGTCCTCTACGGTTATTGAGACCTCGCCGTCCGTCGTGCAACGGCAACTGACGTGAACGCGCTTGCGTGGGTTCTCCTGATTGCCGTGCACGACAGCATTCACAAGCGCTTCGCGCAATGCCAGTTCAATTTCGAAATTGTTCTCATCTGCCACTCGGAACCTCGAAATGAAGCGCATCAGTTGGTCCGCGAATGGCGAGACGATGTCGATGTGGCTGGGAATTGTGTTACGCAGATTGACAAAAGAAGCAGAGCGATAAGATTGCGAGGCGTTGTTTGCCGATTTCGGTTCGCCGAAGCTCTCGACTAGCGCGTCTTTGCATCCTTGGGACATCGTGGCCTCCTTTCTGAGTGCGCACTCTGGCATGGGCACTTGCAGGTAGCGCGCCATCTGTAGTCCATTGAAATGACAGTGCGGGTCTTAGGGAGGCACGCTGCACCTTCAGCAAAATGACGAGTGTTCAGCGGTGCTGCGGGACTGGCATCATCCTGGTTGGTCAGCGAAGGGTTATTCGAAGGTCTGGGGAGCGTTAATGCAGCGACAAAACTAATTGCGCAATGATGCTTTCTATGATTAGCGAATGAGTGTTAGCCCTAAGTTCGCAATCACAGTGGACGAGCAACCATCACGTACTTGACGCCTAGTTGGGCAGTCATTCTCTTCATTGAGTGACTCGTTGGTGTTTAGAGGTAGGTCGATCCCGACTTCACGGTCTCGAGCAACTGGCGCTCTGTTTCATGCTGCATGTTCGTCTGATAGTCTTAAAAAAGAATCAACCGTCTACTGCGCATTGCCAGACACTGGCTTAGAGCCGCTAGGATTGGCTGCCGGTTTTTGCTTCTCGATAGGTACCTCACGCGATTGCCCCAACGGGTCGTTGTATCGAATCGTGGTTTTGCCCACCAGCACCAGCAGTTCACGTCCGGCAATGTATTTCACAGTTTCCTCGCCCAGTGGGGGCGTATACAACACGACATAAATAGTGTTGCCCACCTTGACGGATACGTCATAACTGGCGGCATCGGAGGCCCCTGGGGCAGTCTGATGAATCTTCACATCAGTGATGGTGCCCACTTGATATTTCGAACTGGACTGGCCAAAAGCTGGAAAAGTCATCAAACTAACAAGAAAAATCGCGGCAAACTTCAGCATAATTGCTCCTCTCATGTGCTCTAACCGAATGTGAATCTCCACATCAAACTAGATCATTTGGCCCCGTATGCTGTTCGGGCTAATTCCGGCCGTAACGAAGGCGTAGTCAGACTCAGGCGAAAGCAGCCATTCGCGGGCTTCGTCTCGGTGTTCCGTCTGCACCAAATCGTGCACCGCGCGGAGAATCACAGCTCGGTACAAACGGGCATACGGATGGTGTTGTGCAATCAGCGGTGCGGCTTGACTTCTATTCGACCCTGTTGTCATTGCAATCTCCTATGGCACTCGCCATCAGTCGCTCACATTCGGGACAAAACTGCACCTTCGATCCCTGCAGGCGAACAAGCAAGACTCCGCAGCCTTCGCAGAACTTGAGTTCGCAGGCGTTGACTACTTCAGAGTAGTGAAGGGATTCGCGGTAACGATTTATCGGATTCCAGCTTGATCCTTGGCTCATTGGCTCACCGTAATTTCTTGTCCTACGCAGCTCATCGAGGTCCTCATCACTCAACCATCGACGTAAGAGAACAATGCAACCACCTCGCCATTCCGCAAACCGCTGAAAGGAAAGAAAGTGTGCATTTAGAGTCACTCGGGATGCTCAGCAAAATGACGAGTCATGAGCAAGAGTCCGCTCTTTGACACTTTCAACCGTATTGACACTTTCAACTGCAAATCGATTCTGCCAACACCAGAGAATGCCCAAGCGACTTGATCAACGAATCTAGGGGACGATGTACTCGGGGACGTGGGATGCGGTGAAGGGTTTCTCAGGAGGATATACGGCGAGCTTCCGCTTTACCGTCCGGAATTCGCGGTCAGTGCCTCAATGGCCGGTCGGCATTTCGGCGCTAACCTGGTAGACGACTGTCCGGCTGTTGGAAGTAACTGAGATCTGGCTTCATCAATTTCGAGCATGAGGATTCGAAGCAGTTCGCGGTCTTCCACTTCTGAACCCGTCGTGACCCGGTAATTACTGGTTCGGCGAACTGGAACCGGCACTCCCAATGGCCCAATCATGCTTTTCGAGTAGTTGCGCACGTCGTTCCAGAATCCACTTTCAGGAGACCCTCCGGCTTGTTTCACGGTCGCCAATTGGTGTTCGTAGTCAACTGCGATTCGGGAGTACTCCTGGCATTGGCGATTGGTGAGTGGTTCGTGGAGTTGTGCGAAGCGTTGCGCATAAGCCAAGTGCACAGCACGGTCTGCGAAGTCGTCCACCACCAGCCAGTACTGTTTGCTGCCGGGCTGCGGAAGCGATTGTTGGTCCGTCGCCTTCGTCTGTGCGCAGCCCGCCACTGATGAACTCACGATCAACAATATCTTCAAACAATTACCGACAATCGAAAAATTCATGTTATTTGTGGCCGCTGAGACTGTAGCTCTCCCGCGACACCTCTTGGGCATCCCTAGGCCGCTCGCCCACCCGGAACGAATTCCAAGCTCAACGTCGTCATCCAGAACGATCCGATTAGGCCAGAAACCAATTCCTGAACCTGATAATGAGCCGTTCCTGAATCCCGGCTGATCTGCTCCCACCGTTGGCGACGCTGAGGTGGTTTCGGATTGCGCCAAACAATTTGTAACACTGCCGTTTTCCTCATTGTCCTTCTCCTTTTCTTGACTACCGACGCAAGAAAACGGTGCAACCGGTTCTCCATCTGGAAGCCGATGAAAGGAAAGAGAAGTCAGCACCGAGTTGCGCTGCAGGCTCGGCAAAATGACGAACGATGAGCAGAGCCATCGAGCATGCGCTATTTATGCGCTATGTGGAGGTGGGTCGCTTCTGGCCGTACCTATCGATGCCCAGCCGCCGGATCTTGGATTCCAGCGTCTGGCGTGGAATACCGAGTTTCGCGGCTGCGCCCGAAGGTCCGGAAATCCGCCCGTGGGTTTCGGCGAGAGCAGCCTCGATCATTTCGACTTCACGATCCTCCAATGCCGAAAGGCCTTCATGCTGCGACGACTCTTCCGATTCGCCTTCGAGCCAGCTTTCATCTACAACGAAGGTATCGGTTTCACAGAGGATGACTGCACGTTCAACGACGTTTTGCAATTCGCGAATATTTCCGGGCCAATTGTATGCTTGTAACTGCTCCAGCGTGTGCTTGCCGATGTGACGGATGTTTTTGCCGGCCTCTTTGGCGAATCGGCCGACGAAGTATTCAACGAGCAATGGAATATCTTCCGTCCGTTCGTGTAATGGGGGGACGTCGATGGGAAAGACGTTCAACCTGTAGAAAAGGTCCTGACGGAAGGTTCCGGCCGCCACGGCAGCGGGCAGATCACGATTCGTTGCGGCGATCAGCCGAACATCCACTGAGATCGGATGATTGCTCCCCACCCGCTCAAACTCCCTCTCTTGCAATACTCGCAGGAGCGCGATCTGTGTCTCCATCGGGAGTTCGCCGATTTCATCCAGAAACAGCGTACCGCCATTAGCCGCTTCAAACCGTCCCACTCGCCGTTGCAGTGCGCCGGTGAATGCTCCTTTTTCGTGCCCGAAAAGCTCGGAAGCAATGAGAGATTGCGGAATCGCGGCGCAATTGACCTTTACGAAGGCCCGGCTTGCGCGTTTCGATCTCCGATGCAATGCACGCGCAATCAGTTCTTTGCCGGTTCCAGTTTCACCCAGAATGAGGACCGTCGAATCGGAAGGTGCAACCTTCTCCACCTTCTTCAGCAGCGAGGCCATGGGCTTCGAAGAACCGACAATTTCTTCAAACATTGAAGACCGATCGATTTCTTCTCGCAGTACCAGGTTTTCGTTGTGAAGTCGTTCTTCAGCCCTCTTGCGGTCATCGATATCGGTTGACGTGGCGTACCAACGGATGATGTGGCCAGATTCATCCTTTAGCGGGTTGTATTGAAAAAGCTGCCAGCGATACTGCCCACCCTTGAACAACGCACGCACTTCCGAATCGAACGGAATTCCTTTCGATAGTCCTGCCTTACCCTCCTCGATCGCGCGATCGATATCGTCAGGATGGTAAATTCGTGCTACGCCTCCCCTACTTTTCACATCGTCCATTGTGAGGCCGGTGTTATCCCGCGCCACCCGGTTTGCATACAGCAGCGCTCCATCGGGCGCCAGGACCACGATCGGTTGCCGAATGGTATCGGTGATCGTGCGAAGGTTCTCCTCACTTTGCCGCAGCTTCTCCTCGGCCTGCTTTCGGTCATCGATATCGGTCGCCGTGGAGTACCAGCGGATGATCCGGCCGGACTTGTCTTTTAGCGGGTTGTACAGCATGAGTTGCCAGCGGTACTGCCCGTTCTTAAACATGGCGCGAAATTCCAGCTCGAACGGGTATCCCCGCAAAAGTCTCTCTTGACGCTCGGCTTTGAGGCGCATCACGTCGTCGGGATGCACGACACGGGCCCAAAACCCTTGTTCATCCAGCTGGTCTATGTTGTATCCGGTGAGATCCAGAGCCACCCGGTTCACATACTGTGTTTTCCCATCCGGCGACAGGACCACGATGGGCTGGGGAATAGAATCGGTGATTGTCCGAAGGTCTTCCTCACTCTGCCGTAGCTTCTGCTCAGCTCGCTTTCGGTCGTCGATGTCCGTAAGGAGAAAATACCAGGCGGTTATCTGACCTTCGGCATTACGCACCGGGCGGCCGCGAGACTGGAACCATCGGTAAACACCATCCGCGCGACGACAACGCAGCTCAATGTTACAGAGCTGGCCCGTTTCGATCGAACTTTTAAGACTTTCGAGGACCCGAGGAAGGTCGTCAGGGTGACAGACATCGCCTCGGGCCCAGTCCTTCACTTCCTCAGTTGTTTGGCCAAAATACTCCAGGATCTGTTGGTTAACAAACTCTACCTCACCCGCTGGGTTCAACGTGTGTACGAACCCGGGGATGTTATTGATGATCGTGCGAAAATCGGCCTCGCTCTGCAGCAATTTCTGCTCGGCGCGCTTGCGATCATCGATGTCTGTAAGAAGGAGGTACCAGGCGGTTATTTTATCTTCCGGATCTCGTACGGGGAGGCCGCGGACTTGGAACCATCGATACACTCCGTCGGCACGCCTGCAGCGGTGCTCCACTTCGTATATGCGACCCTCTTCGATCGACTTGACGCGAGCCTCCATTATGCGGGGCAGATCATCGGGATGAATCGCATCCGTCAGGGCCCAGTTCTTCAACTCCTCATTTGTCTTACCGAAATACTCGAGCGTCTGGCGGTTCAGAAACTCTACTTCGCCCATGGCGCCCATCGTCGCTACCAACCCAGGGATATTATCGACAATCTGCCGCCAGGAAAGCTCCCTCGCCCGCAGGTCTTCCTCTCCCCGTTTGCGATCCTCGATATCTGTACAAGTTCCGTACCATCGGATGATGTTGCCTGAGTCGTCCCTCAGTGGATTCGCACGAATCAGGAACCATCGATAGGAATTGTCGAAACGGCGCATCCGTGCCTCGGTGTCGACGAAGGTGCCCGAGGCCAGACACGCTTGCCACTCCTCGACAAGTTTCTTGCGGTCGTCGGGATGAATCGCTTCCGCCCACCCCCAGCCCTGCGCTTGTTCCGCGGTCATGCCTGCAAAATCGAGCCAACCCTGATTGAGGAAGTCGCAGTATCCGTCCTGACGAGTAGTCCATGCGGTCGTTGGGATCGTGTTGATGATGACGGCAAGATTGCGCTCGCGGTTTTGCAGAGCCTCCTCCGCACGCTTACGCTCGGTGACATCCATAAACGTGCCCACGAATTCCACAAGTTCGGCGGAGCGGCCGAAGACCGCGTGCCCGATGGCACGAATGTCTCTGATTCCGGTTTCCGGATGAACAAGGCGGTAGTGCAGTTCGAAGTCGGTTTTTTCCCGAACTACTTGTTCAAATCGCTCTTTGACGAACGCCCGGTCTTCTGGATGTACTCGAGTCAAGAATTCTTCAAATTTGGGAAGTGAGCGTCCAGGATCGAAGCCCAGCACGCGGAAACATTCCTCGGACCAATACCGAACGTCACCAGTCTCCAGGTTCCACGCCCAACTCCCGGTCCGACTCAACCTTTGAGCTTCGGCGAGGTACGCTTCGCTTTCGCGTAACCTTTGTTCCGCGCGTGTGCGTTCAGTGATGTCGCGATAGATTACGTACTCGGAAATCTGGCTTCCCGAAACCGATACAGGGACGCCGATCATTGAGACATCAACCCGTGTGCCGTCCTTGCGCTTCCGCACAGTTTCAACGTTCAGGGTCTCTCCTTGAAGACCCCGGCGCGTGTATTCGTCCGCCTCAGCCGAAAGTTCTTCGGGAACGATGAGTTCGTTAATTAGACGGCCGCAGGCTTCCTCTTGGGTGTAGCCGAAAATGGCGGTGAATTCTGGATTGACCTGCAGGATGCGGTCACCCGTGTCGAGCAGAACGATCGCTTCTGGCACTCTCGCAAAAAGTCCGTCAAGCAGGGCCTCGTGGCGAAAAGCTTCGGCGATGGTGCGAGGGTCTATCCGGTCTGTGGGAAACTTCTCAGGTGCACTCATACGGCCAATCCAGCGACCCCGGCCTGGGTATGCAAACCCAAACAAGTACCAGCCTGATTAGGCCATGACAGTAAGTCCCCAAACAATTAGACAATGGTATGGGTAATATTCGAATTCAGGTCGGGCTGGCCGTGAGTACACAACTTCCGACTGTGAACTAACGGGCCCTTACCGACGAACAGCACAGCCATGGCCAGCCGGTACGACGGTCGGTAGTAGCCAATGGGGTCGTGTCAGCGGGCATCCGAAGAACCGAGCTCTGCTCCCTCGGCACGCTCGCGAAGCATCCATTCGCGGACATATGCAGGGCATTGGACTAGTTCGATGCCGTCATCTTCGCAGCTAATCAGGAAGCGAACCACCCCGAGGTCCACAAGGGTAACCTCGCTCAGGTCCAAGATCTTGCTTGTCGAGTTCCCATCCATCTCCGATCGAATGCTGACGATTTGGTCCGACTGAATCCGTCCGCTCAGACGAAGTTTAGTTACGCATCCACCCGTATCTTTTTGGATTTTTAACATTTCGTATTCACCCCGCTTTGCGGACGATCCCAAAACCTTGCCGCCACCGCTAGTCCTATCGGCTGTGTATGCTTGCTTCCTTTTTGTGTCGAAAGCCGGTGTTAACCTTCAGCATGGATTATCTAGAGTTGTCGCTGCAGCAAATCCAGTTCGCTGCGACAGGTATCACTGAATTGTCGCAGCGGATCCTCGTCACTCACGGCCCGAGATTCAATTTGCTCGGTTGTGAGGTTGGGTTGTGGATACGTGCTCACAATGGCATTTATGACCTGTTCTGCTTCTTGTAGAACAGGACCCGAGGAACTGAGCCGAATGCGACTCAGCAGCGCGTAAACCGGCACCATTCTTTGAAGATCACTGGCATTATGCTGCATGGCATCGACCAGCAACCGCGCGCTTTCACCAATGAAATCGGAATAAAGAGCCTCCCGTCGCGCAATCTGCTTCCCCAGCAAGTCGCGGCGGTCCTGGTGGCTCGCGGTGATCCACGTACCCGCAGCCGAACCCAATGCGCCCACTAGCGAACCAGCCATAGCCGCTAGAGCGGGGATCATCACGGAATTCATAGATGTATCGAACGTATTTTCGTCCCCTGCTCGCTTCAGTCTTTGACTGTCTTAGCCGCGACAGCATCGCGACCCGGTCCACTGACGACACCATGCTTCCGCAGGATGTCGTAAGTGATGTCTTCTAGCTGTGCCATAACTCCGACTCGAGGGTGTGCGCGCCGTTCAATCAAATTCGCCTGGCTTTTCATCGCCGCACCTCATTCCTTGTTTTCCTGCGCCACAGAAACCGGTTAACCACGTGGTGCCCTGTCGGCGTGCTCTCCCACGCCGTGTGTACCTGCGTTTGAGTTTGCATGCCGAGCGCCGTTCGTAAACTACTGATGCGCAAGGGTTGTAAGGTTGGCCCGAAGCCTCGGCTTCAGCAAAATGCTGAGCGTTCAGCAGACGGCATCGGCGCACATGGTTTCTCTCCCTTTGCTTTCACAGAATTGCGAGTGGCAAAAGGCTTGCTTTCTCTAGTGCAGCGACACGAAGCCTAGTGTTAACGAAGGAGTGAGTATGAGCGCGGTCGAATTTGGGCTGGCATGGCAAACACCTCTTCTGGAAACGCCGCCGCGTGTGCGGTTCGAGGACTACGAAAGTGCGGAGACGCTGGAGCACTCTGAGGACACGGATTACAACATCGACGGACCACGTAGTGAGGCGGGGTTCGAATCGATCGTCGGCCGGAGCGCCGCTCTGCGCCGGGTCCTTCGGCAATTGGAGGTCGTAGCTCCAACCGATTCGGGCGTGCTGATTCAGGGAGAAACAGGTACAGGAAAAGAGTTGATCGCCGAAGCGATTCACAATCGAAGCGCACGCCGAGTTCGGACGTTTATAAAGGTGAATTGCGCCGCCATACCTTCAGGCCTACTGGAAAGTGAATTGTTTGGACATGAGAAGGGTGCCTTCACTGGGGCGATCATGCGAAAGCCGGGCCGGTTCGAGCTGGCGGACAAAGGAACCTTGTTTTTAGACGAAGTGGGAGATATTCCCCTCGAGCTGCAGTCCAAATTGTTGCGGGTTTTGCAAGAGCGTGAATTTGAACGGCTGGGCAGCACGCGAACTCAGAAAGTGGATGTACGCGTGATCGCTGCTACACACAGGGACCTCAAGCAAATGGTCTGTGAGGGGACATTCCGGAGCGATTTGTACTATCGTCTCCATGTCTTCCCTCTGACAGTTCCTCCTTTACGCGATCGGCGCGAGGATATCCCTCTTATCGTTCGTCACTTCGTGGAAAAGTATTCCCAGCGAATGAACCGCCACATCGAAACTATTTCGTCACGCGCATGGGAAGCGCTCACAAACTATGCTTGGCCAGGGAATGTGCGGGAGCTGCAGAACTTCATTGAGCGAGCTGTGATCCTTTCGCCCGGAACCTCGCTGCGCGCTCCCTTGGAAGAATTGATACAAGAGACAGTTGAGATTTCACAACCCAACTTATCGACGCTTGAGGAGATGGAGCGCGAGCACGTGCTGCGTGCTCTGAAGGAATCGAACTGGATCACTGGCGGACCCAAAGGGGCGGCGGCCAAGCTAGGCATGAAGCGGACCACCTTGGCCTATCGGATCCGCAAACTAGGGATCCCGGTCCGGCCACAGCTATGAGAAACGACTTGGTGAAGTCTAAGTCGAGGTCAAGATGAGTCTCGATTAAGCTTCCCAGCATCTGCGGCCGTCCGACCTGTCGTCGAGCCTAGGGTCAAAACGATGGGCGAATGCTTGTGGTCTTGATCTCTTGTTATTTCCCCTTGAACGGGAGGAGGCAAAATGTTCAAGCGAATTCTGGTGGCATACGACGAAAGTCCAGAATCCCGGCGTGCACTACTCACCGGCATCCATCTCGCAAAAAGCGTGAACGCAGAGTTAAGAGCGGTCTCGATACAAGAAAAGTTACCACCATATAGTGGATACATCGACGCCGAAGTACCAGGCGGAACGGCACTCCTCCGGCAGCAGGCTTCTGAGTACTATCGGAAGCTTCAGGCCGAGGCACAAGAAACTGCTCGTCAAGCAGGTTTAGTCCTAACGACGGAACTTGTCGCAGGAGATGAAGTAGAGGCGATTGTTGAATGCGCGCAGAGAACTGGCAGTGACCTTCTGGTAGTAGGCATACACCGGCATCCCTTGCTGCTCAGTCGCTTGTGGAATCACACCGCGCATGATCTCTCACAGCGAGTAGCCAGCAACATTTTGGGCGTTCACTGAAGTCGCGGAAGCCAACCGCCAAGGCTGTGAAAGGAAATGCAAAAGCGGCCGCTTAGGCGGAGCTTACTGCGCTCTAGAACGTGAAACGGGCGTCCGCCTGAATCTGACGCCCTGTGCCCACAGTAGAGAATATTCGACCGACATTGTTGGCGAGATCGCCGGCAACGTCTTTGAACACGGCATCTCCGTTTCCCCCAAGGGTAAGAGGACTTTGTGTGTTGCTCGGAACTGCAAAATTTGGATGATTGAGAAAATTGTAAGCTTCCACTCCCAACGTAATCTTCATGCCTTCTCTCAATTTGAATCCCTTTTTGAGTGCTAGATCAAATTGTGAGAATGCCGGCCCACGTAGGATGTTACGTCCAGCGGTACCAAAATCACCTGCAGGTTGTAACGCAAAGGCGCTTGGATTAAACCAGCACAACGGAGTACCCACTCTAACGCCATTTGGACAAAGACCCTGGTACGGATCGCCAATGAGGTCTGGCCGTTCCGAAGTCAAAAGTGATTGCAAATCTGCATTATCAAAGGCAAGTACTGGAGTAAAAGGGACGTTGCTGTGAACATTGCCAATAGCAGAAATTTGCCAGTCACCAAATTGGCGCCCGCGCCCGAAGGGCAACTCATAAATGACGTTTGCAGCGAAATTGTGACGAATGTCGAATCCTGACCGTCCTCTGTCCCCCTTGCGATTAAACGGGTCCTGCGTGGTGGGAGGTTCGTTTACGGCGTCTATGGACACATTGCTCGAAGCATCATCTATCGAGTGGGAGAAGGTGTAGGACACTTGCCAGGAGAGATTATGGGCGCTACGTTGAAAGAGGGACAGCTGAAATGAATTATAGAAAGATTGCGCATCGGTCAGATCCTCCAGCAAGGGTGAGGGCAAGTTCGGATTGAAGCGATGACCCAACGCCGGTTCGAACGGGTTCGCTTCTACTTCGCGAAGAAGATGATTGCCCCGTGCACCGAAATATCCTGCCGTGAGAACAGCACCCGGCACAATTTCGCGCTCCAAGTTGAGGTTGTACTGCAAAGCGTATGGGAACTTTGGATGGTAAGTAGCCTGAAGAACGTAAAGCGGTTGGGTCAGGAGAGCACTTTTCGGGTTGAGAAAACTAGGAAATATATAGGAATTTATATCGAAGAAAGGAGGTAGAGCCCGATTGACACTAAAAAAGATTAAAGGGAACTGATTGCGAAAAATGCCAGCTCCGCCTCGCAGAAGGATCTTGCCGTCACCAAAGATGTTCCATGCAAAGCCAGCTTGGGGAGAGAACAGATCTCGAGGGGTAGCCGCGAATACCTTGCCTACCGTCGGACCAAAATCCGTCGCTGGATTACGAATAGCCGAAAGGCGGCCGTGCGCCTCGCTCGGGTTGGAGTAAAAGTCGTACCGCAAACCAAGGTTCAGAGTTAAACGGCTCGTTGCCCGAAAGAAATCCTGTGCAAACCCAGACACAACACTCTGGCGGTAAGCGCGATTCGAATCGGAGTTCGAGGGATCAACACCGACGTACGACAGAGGTAAAGCTTCGAGGAAGAATTCGAGAGCGGGGTTATTCGAGCGCGCCGGGAACCCGAAGGAACTCAGATCTTGGAACGTATAGAGCCCATTAACACCAAAATCCAACGGCCCATCCGACTGGATCCTTCGAAACTGTGCCCCGACTTTTATGGTGTGGCGATGGATTGTTGATGAGAGTTGGTCCTGGACCTGATAAACCGTCGAAAAATCGCTCAATGGAATTATTGGGCTGTTGCCGAGCAAGCTCATACCTGCGATGTTGAGCATTCCGAATGGCCGGCCAGGAACTAAGGAAATCGAAAGCCCCGGATGCGTATCCACGATCGAAGTCGATCCCGTCGTACGGTTGATACCGAACCGCAACTCGTTCAACATTTCTTGCCCGAGATTGCTGCGGTCCTGAACCGTAAAGTACTGATTCCGGGCTTCATGAAGGGCAGGGAACCCTGGTACGTAAGTTCCCGGTGGTGTCCCGAAATAGGGAACTACGGATGAACCGTCATCGATCAGGTAACGCGCGAATACCGAATGTGAATTAGAGAAGTTGTGGTCGATTCGGAGGGTGCCGAGATTCTCGGTTGTGGATCCCTTATTGGCGGTGATCAGGTCTGCCGTTCCGTCGCCATTGTCTACCCCATTCGACGAAGGGAGTAGCGCGAGAAACTGCTCGATGCGAGGCTCAACCATGACAGCAACGCACCCGTTCGGAGTTGAGTCATTACAAAGGTGTGGGTTAGTGGCAGAGGGTAGCAAACCTTGGTGAGCTAGAGCATTTGGTACGGTGGCAATTGCTGTGGATGCTTGGACTTTACGAAACCCTTCATAGTTCGCAAAGAAAAAGGTGCGGTTATGTATCAACGGCCCTCCGATGCTAGCTCCGAACTGGTTGTGCACGAATGCTGGCTTCGGGCGGCTCCCCAAATCGAAGTAGTTTCTGGCGTCGAGGGACGCATCTCGGTGCAATCCCCACAGCGATCCATGGAGCTGATTACTTCCCGATTTGGTTACCGCCTCTATGACGCCACCCCCGTTCGTTCCGTACTCGGAGTCGAACGTTTGGGTCAAGACGCGGACTTCCGTAAGTCCATTCAGACCGAGAAAAAGCCCAGACGCACCTGCCGGAGAAAATCCGAAAACCGGCTCATTCGCATCCATGCCGTCGATCAAAACGTTCGTCCAACTCGGCCGCATACCGCCAATTGAAATCTGGTTGGCTTTGCCGTCCGAGAGCAACGAGGGGGCACTGCTCGGCGTCGGAGCGACTCCCGGTTCGAGGACAGTAGTTTTGAACAAATCACGGCTGTTCAGAGGAAGTTCGGTTAGGCTTCGTTCAGCAATTGTTTCACCGACCGTCGAAGTAGTGGTGTCAATTGAGGCGTCCGCCTTGACCGTTACTTCTTGTGGAACGATCCCTATCCTCAGTGCCAGATTAATTGAGATTGCAGCGCCTGAACGGAGGACAACCGCTTCAACAACCTGTGTCTGAAACTTTTCTTTCTCAGCGCGAAGTGTATACGCTCCCGGCGGCACGCCCGCCAAGTGATATTGACCTTTGATGTCGGAAAGACCGACACGCTTCAACCCTGTGTTTGTGCTAGCGACTGTGACCTGGGCGTCCGCGATAACCGCGCCCGTTGAATCAGTGATGGTACCGAAAACCGTCGCAAGCTGGGTTTGCGCCCTTGCGGAAATCGAATATAGGGCGAACGAGAGGGCTAGAACTATGCAAAGCTTGTGTGAATCGTGCTTGGGGAAATGCTGAAAGCTGCCGAGCATAAACCACTACCATCGCCTTTGTCCGTGTTGCCAAGTAAAGACTCAACAGTCCCAGCTCAAAATAATCCCGGTCATCTATTCGGCATTTGGCCGGCGCGGCGTCAGATGTTGCTCGGGCGAGACCGACCTCCGCTAGCGACAACTCAGTGAATGCTCTGCGGCGGCATGTGATGGAGTCTCGCGGTCATTTTCACCAAATCTGCTACCGAATTGGCCATCATCTTCTGCATCACTTGGCCGCGGTGTGCCTTCACTGTGCTCTCGGAAATGCCGAGCTCGCCAGCAACCTGTTTATTCAACAGACCGGAAACAACCAACGCCATGACATCTCGTTCACGAGGAGTAAGTGACGCATAACGTTCTCGCAGCTTCTTAACCTCCCTTTCCTGAGCGAGCGCGAGGCGGCTTCGTTCTAACGCTTCCCGGATCGCCGTCAACAACACTTCGTCATTGAAGGGCTTCGTAAGGAACTCGACGGCCCCCGCCTTCATGGCGCCGACGGTCATCGGAATGTCGCCGTGTCCGGTGATGAAGATGATTGGCATGTCGCTCCGTTCAACGGCTACGCGCTTTTGTAGTTCGAGACCGTTGAGTCCGGGCAGGGAAATGTCGAGGATGAGACAACTTGGAGTAAATGTGCGTGGGCGATCGAGGAATTCTTGTGCGGAGGCGAAAGTCTCGGGCTGCCAACCTTCATCGTGTATCAAAGTTTCCAGTGACTCACGCACCCAGACGTCGTCGTCAACAACGAACACGATGGGCTTGGCAGTTGTCATTGGTGATGACCCCACTTCTTGACCAAGCATGCCGGCTAAACTCATTTTAACTCCGCAAACCTGCTAGCTGGACCTTCATTCCCGGGAAAGAGCTGCGTTGACGGCATCAAGCAACGCGTTGTCGCTGAACGGCTTGTACAGGAACTTCACCGCCCCCTGCCTGAATGCTTGTTTCCGGATGTCTTCATCTTTCTGACCAGTGATGAAGATGATGGGAATCGCTCGCCCACGACGTTTCAACTCCTCTTGAAGATCCAGTCCTGACATTCCCGGCATCGCGACATCGAGGATCAGACACCGGGTCTCATACACAAAATCGGACGAGAGAAACTCTTGGCCCGACGAAAACGCTCGAGCCGCAAAGCCGAACTCCCTCAGCAAGTCGGGAAGCGATTCGCGTAGCATCTCGTCATCATCAACTACGGATAGAAGTGGAGGTTCGCTCGTACCGTTTCCCGGATAAGGCTTCATAACAAGACAATGCAGGACTCTGTTCGTTACGTCTATTCGACTCTAGTGCTGCTTTCACCCGAATTGGAAAAGCCGGAGTAAGGTCACTCCGCAGAAAGACATTGCGCCCAGATGCGAGCTGCGTCAATTCGACCTTGGTACTACTTCGGTCGCGACGAACAACGTCGGGTGTAAATCAAGCTGGGTCTGCTCGGTCGAAACGAGTTGCGATTCCGCCAAGTGCTGGAGTCAGGAATCGATAGAAACCGAAAATGTACCTGGGGGCGCATGATGGCAGGGGCCCACAGGCATGCATGACGAGCCTCGAAATCGAAGGCTCACAGATGGGATGACTTCACTCTGGTCGGGACTTACTGGCATCAATGCGAGCGCGCGTATCCCGCCGCGCTTCCAGCCGGTGGATACGTCCGTGCAGCGAACCACGATATAAGAAGGTTCTGGAGCACTTGGGGCTGGTGTGCTGAAATCTGCTTGAGTAATGTCGTGACGTCGAAATAGATGCGAGCTGCGGTGACTTTTCGCTTTATCGGGTCGAATTGATACACCCCGCAGCCGGGCAGGTTTACGGCTGTGCCGGTTGCAGCGGTGCCAGCGAAAGGCCCTTTGTGAGTGGCTTCGAAGCTCCACTCCACGACGACGACGTCTTTTCCGAAGATCATGTTCTTCACGACATGATGGTTTCCAGGAAAACCCGCGACAAAGGGACGAACGAACTGGTCGCGGAGGGCAGCCTTTCCATGGATGACCGCGCCCGGAATTTCCAGCGAGATGGTTTCGGAGTAGTAGGACAGAATCAAGTCTTCATCGGTTCCTGACCATGCTTCAAAATACTCCTCGATGAACACGCGGACGTCATTGTCGGAAGCGATCGCGGTAGAAACAGCCATAGCCGCCCTCCTGGGCCAGATATCTTAGTCCAATGCGCTGTGCGATGCACGAGGTCGCCGGCCCATATGAGTCCACTACGCGGCCGCATCCTCGGCGCGGACTGGACCACAGGGAATAGAAAAGAAGAACGTGGTTCCTGGCCCCTCATTCGGCTCGGCCCATAGCCGGCCTTGATGTCTCTCAATGATCGAGCGACTGACAGACAACCCGATACCCATACCTCCGCTCTTCGTCGTGTAAAAGGCTTCGAACAGTCTCTCAAAATCTTGAGGATTAACACCGCACCCGGCATCTTGCACGCTCAAGCGCACACGATCGTTTTCCTCTCGCTGGGTTCTGACTAGCAGTTGTCGGGGACGGTCCTCAATACCAACCATTGCGTCGGAGGCATTGCGGAGCAGATTGAGGGTGACCTGCTGCAATTGGATACGATCACCGATGATGGAAGGGATGTCGCCGGCCAGGTCCGACTGCAGAATGACTCGATTTTGCTGAAGATCGCTCAACGACAAGGCTATCACCTCTCGTGTGACCTCGTTCAGATCGAGCGTCTCCGGCGTGAACTCCTTCTTGCTAAATAGCGCACGCAATCGCGTGATCACATCCGCGGCGCGGTTGGCATCGCGAATGGTTCGTTGCACGGTCTCGCGCGCACCGTCGAGATTCGGAGGATCAGCATTCAACCTCCGAAGACAAGTACTAGCGTTGGTGACAAGGCTCGCCAGCGGCTGGTTAATCTCGTGAGCGATGGAGGCGGTCAACGCATTCAGTGTCGTAATGCGCGCAACATGGGCAAGCTCAGAACGCGCTCTGTCCAGGGCCTCCTCCGCGACCTTGCTCTCCGTTATGTCTTGAAGAGCGCCGATAAATAGGGGCCGATCTGCATTTTGCACCATGATACGGGCCATGCCACGTATGTGTTTCACGGCACCTTGGGAGGTCAATATCCGGAATACAAAATCGACGTCCGCACCTGTCATCGCGCGCGCGATCATGGCGTCGAACGACGTTAGGTCCTCAGGGTGGATCTTATCCCGAATCCTGTGCACCGTGACCTTGGTCTCCGGATCGAACTCAAAGATGCGGAAGGTCTCCTCGGACCAGTTATGATCGTCGGCTACCAAGTCGGTGATGAAGCTCCCTGTCTTGCTTAGGCGCTGGGCTTCGGCGAGACGAAGATACGCCTGCTCGACCTGGGCCTCTGCCCGTTTCCGATCGTCGATGTCGAACGCGGCCATATACCATCGGTCGATCCTTCCTGCGTCATCGAGCAGAGGTTTGTAGCGAAACAGGAACGCGCGATAGCTCCCGTCCTTACCTAGTACACGTATCTCATTTTCGAATGGCACCGGGCGCGTGAAAGCTATGCGGCGCGCTTCACGTAGCGTTTCCATATCCTCAGGGTGGAAGATACGAGCTCGAAAATCCCCTGCCTGCATCTCCTCTAGAGTGAGACCGAGGTAATCGGTGACCGCCTGGTTCCCGTACAAGGGCGTTCCATCGCCGCGCATCACGCCGATAACGGTAGGGATGGCGTTGATCATTAAGCTCAGATTGCGTTCGCTCGCCTTAAGAGCCTCCTCAGCTTTTTTTCGA
>Ga0126378_10000562_pt1 | contig 27113 bp, 26 predicted proteins | sample PanSoiMetPlot_23_FD_92587 | JGI IMG/M metagenome (GOLD analysis project Ga0126378, IMG submission 92587) | Tropical forest soil microbial communities from Panama - MetaG Plot_23 | ecosystem: Environmental > Terrestrial > Soil > Tropical forest > Bulk soil | place: Panama | collected 2016-02-17
ATTCACCGATTCGCGGCGAGCGAATTGGGGTCCAGGTGCGCCAGATCGTGGGCCGGCGCCGAGGACCGGAGCGCGCGCATTCGGAGAATGCGTAAGTGAGGACCGCAGAAGTCGGGGCGCGAGATCCCAGGGTCCCCATGAAATCCCAGGATTTCATGGGGTGGGATGGTGTGCCTGGGCGCCAAGGCGCCGTCGGTGGATCGGTGGATCCAGGCTAAGGCTAAGGGGAGCCGAAAGACGGCTAGGGCCGGGCGCCGGCCCGGCCCTGGCGCGCGATGCTCGTCAGATGTCGATGAACGGCCGGATGTCCATCGCCCCACGGCGGGCCAACGGGTGCTTGGAAGCGATGTCGATCGCCTCGTCCAGGTCGGCGCACTCGATCAGGTCGAAGCCCACCATCTGCTCCTTCGCCTCGGCGAAAGGGCCGTCCGTAACCGACAGCTCGCCGTCGCGCACGCGGACGGTGGTGGCGTGCTCCGCCCGCGCCACGGGCGAGCCGACCACGCGCACGCCACGGCGGGTCATCTCGCCAACCCATGGCTCGACGTCGCCGTCGTCACCGGGTGGCAAATTGATCGACGGGTCGACGCAGACCAGCATCAGATACTTCATCGACATGGAACGTACTCCTAACGGTTGGCGGCGCCTCCACGGGCGCCTCTCGTGTGGGACGTCGGGCCTCGCGGTCCGTTTTCGACATCCGTGGCGGGGAAAGTGGCCATCGACGACCTGCTGCGGGAACTGACGCCGCAGGTGCTGGGCGCCGTCGTACGCCGGTATGGACACTTCGACGCCGCCGAGGACGCCGTGCAGGAGGCGCTGCTGGCCGCGGCTGTGCAGTGGCCGGCCCAGGGCCGGCCGGCGAACCCACGGGCCTGGCTGATCACCGTCGCCTCGCGCCGCCTGACCGACCAGCTCCGCGCTGACGACGCCCGCCAGCGGTACGAGGCCGGCGCCGCCGCCCTGGTCCCGCCTGACGAGTTCATGGCGCCGCCCGCGGACGAGGAGCAACCGGCCGAACGGGACGACACGTTGCGCCTGCTGTTCCTATGCTGCCACCCCGCGCTCTCGCCGACCTCGCAGGTCGCGCTCACGCTCCGGGCTGTCGGCGGCTTGACCACCGCCGAGATCGCCAACGCGTTCCTGGTGCCGGAGGCCACCATGGGGCAGCGCATCAGCAGGGCGAAGCAGCGCATCCGGGTCACGGGCATCCCGTTCCGCATGCCCCGCCAGGACGAGTGGGACGGGCGGCTTCGCGTGGTGCTACGCGTCCTCTACCTGATCTTCAACGAGGGCTACACGGCGACTTCGGGGCCCGACCTCCAGCGCACCGACCTGACCGCTGAGGCGATCCGGCTCACGCGCGCCGTCCACGACCTCCTGCCCGGCGATAGCGAGGTGGCGGGCCTGCTGGCGCTGATGCTGCTCACGGACGCCCGGCGAGCGGCCCGCACACTGGCGGACGGGACGCCGGTGCCGCTGGCCGAGCAGGACCGATCGCGCTGGGACCGGGCGGCCATCGCCGAGGGTGTGCGGCTCGTAACCGACACGCTGGCGCGCGGGCAGGCCGGCCCATACCAGGTGCAGGCGGCGATCGCGGCCCTGCACGACGAGGCGGCGCGCGCTGAGGACACCGACTGGCCACAGATCCTGGCCCTCTACGACGTGCTGGAGCGGCTCACGCCCGGCCCAGTGGTTACGCTGAACCGAGCGGTGGCGGTGGGGATGGTGCACGGCCCGCGAGCCGCACTAGACCTCCTCGCGGGCGTGGAGGCCGACGGCCGGCTAGAGGGCCGCCACCGCCTGGACGCGGTCCGGGCGCACATGCTCGAGATGGCCGGCGACCACGCCGGTGCCCGAGCCCGCTACAAGGCCGCGGCCCGCCTGACCGAGAGTTTGCCCGAGCGCCGCTACCTGGAGACGCGAGCGGCTCGGCTGGGCAGCGGGTGACCGAAGCGTGCCAGAGCGTCCGACGCCGAGGCGAGGCGGGGTTGGCTGGCCAAGAGGGTGGTCGGGTGACGTCGCCCGCACCCTTCCGAACTGACGCACCGGGTGGTAACGGCACACGTGCGATGAACGTTGGACCAGCGTCCGGCCGGTAACAGGATCAGGGACGTACCACGTCGTCACCAGCGAGCCAGATGGCGCCACAGTAGAACGTGAGATCCGCGTGCCCCGAGGCACCGCTTCTGCCGGCATCCCGCCGGCCGTTCTCACCACTGGCCAAGCGATGTTGTGGGTCATCGAGCTCGCTCCTGGGAACCATCGCGGCCGCGGTGGGCGTCTCCGGTAGGCGGCCCCCGCGGGGACCAGCTCGCGATGCCAGCGGAACAGTGTTTGAGGGTTGGGCAGGAGCGACCGCCAGCTGGCCTGGGCATAGCACGGCTGATCGCGGCGAGCACGACACGGTCGGTCTGGTTGCAGGGGTATTACAAGACGTGCGAGGCGGCGGCGTGCGATGCGATAGTCCCATGCGATCTCAAGGGTCAGCGCAACACCTTCCTGAACGGACATCCGTTCAGTATCGATTCATTCAGTTTGCTCGCTGGAGCGAGGTCGCCGGCGCCAGCTCGCGCCACCTCCCTGGGGGCGGTTCAAGGAAGAAGTGGAGCAGCTCCAGCAGCCACGCGAGCGGCCGTTCTCCCCATGACAGGCCAGGGGCGGCACCGCGCGGAAGCACAGACAGACTGCACTGCAGGTGTCGCCACAGGATGCGCGCCTCGGCGGTGTCGTCGCCATCGAGCGGGGCCACCTCACGATGGCCGTCGAGCAGGAAGGGAGCTGCCCGCAATGGCAGGCCGAAGAAGTCCCAGGCGGGATCGCCCCATCCGGCGCAGCCCCAGTCCAGGATGGCCAGGTAGTCAAGCGACCCCGAGCGGACCATGACGTTGGTGGCTTGAACATCGAGATGAAGGAAGCGGTCCGCAGTGGCTGATGAGGCAGCCGGCGCGAGGCGCTCCAACCAAGCGCCCAGCCAGCGCGCCTCAAGGCCTGTGAACCAGCCATCGGCGCCGCGTTTCTCGACCAGCTCTCGCGGGTCAGGCGGGGCCTGCGCCCGGGCCACTTTTCCAGCCGGCCCTTCCTGATCGACCCCGATGTGAAGCAGGGCAAGATCACGACCCAACTCTCGCCAGACGTCCGGCGTGGCTCCTGGCTCGAGGTCGAGCCGGCCAAGAGCCACGCCGTGGACGCGCTCGACGATCAGGTACGGTACCGGCAGGAAGTCGCCAGAGTTGTCGTAGGCAACCAGCCCAGGTGTCCGTACGCCGGCCGCCCTGGCTGCGGGTATGGCGACCGCCTCCACCTCGGCCTGAGCGATGTGAGCCGGATGGTCGCGAGGCACGCGCAGAAGCATGTCGTCGCCCAGTAGGTACACGGTGTTGACGATGCCCATTTCATTGATTGGGGTCATCGCGCGCTTGCCGAGGCCGTGGCGGGCGGCAATCGCCAGGAGCGCTTCAGGCGATACGCTGACTCGGTTCGGCAGCTTCATGACGATCTTACGGGGTCAGTCCTCCAGAAGGTCGCGAGAGGGCTATGTTCTACTTGGCGAACCATCTCATTGCCGGAGGTCGGTGCGGCCGCCTGATACGAATGCGTCGACGAGCCTGCTCTGGTCCTGGACCTCGTCGTCTCCGCGAGCATCCCATGTGGCTGCTTGTGACGCCTCGATTACCACCGGTCGACAGGTACTGCCGTATCAGCCGATTCGTTTTCTCGTTGCTGCTGCGCAGCCGAGTGGCTGCGACGATCGCAGATCGGTCACACCGGTGTCCACGGTGAAGCCGACATGCTCGGCCATCTCGGGACCCTGGTCCCAAGTCAGTGAGCGACGCAGTTGCTCCGGCAGAGTGACGATCGTTGAGTGAGGGCGAGGCGGACCCGATCGGCCGCGTAGCCGTCCCGCAGGGGCGAACAGCAGGGCACCACGGCTCGGCCTGGTAGCGCGTCAACGGTGAGCCAGCTCAGATAGCGAATGCATCGTCGATTGTGTTGCTGGATAGAGCGAGCGATATGCCAGGTAGACCGCGTCATAGAGCCTGCTCCGGTCCGGGTCGGGTTCGGACACGTCATCGCGTAACGCAATCCGATTGCAGGCCTGCTCCGTATTGGCATAGATGCCCGTCGCGACCCCGGCCAGAAGTGCAGCTCCATACGCCGGGCCTTGATCAGCGAGAGTGCGCACGATCTGGCAGCCCAGAATGTCCGCGAGGAGCTGTCGCCAAAACGGGCTTCGGGCGCCGCCGCCGGTCGCCCGTACTTCCGTCGCAACAGTCCCCAGGCTGCTCATGATGCTCAAGCAGTCGCGCAAGCTGAACGCCACTCCTTCCATTACCGCCCGGGTCAGATGCGCGGCCCTATGTCTGGAAGTGAGGCCGAAGAACGCGCCCCTAGCCAGCGGGTCCAGGTGCGGTGATCGTTCCCCGGTCAGGTACGGAAGGAAGATGAGACCCTCCCCGCCAGGCGGCGCTTCAGCGGCCAGCTGGTTCAGATGGTCGTAGTCAGCTGCCCCGAGCAGATTGCGCCACCACTGCAGCGAGCCCCCCGCGGCCAGGGTCACGCCCATCAAGTGGTAGCGCTCTGGGACCGCGTGGCAGAAGGCATGCAGGCGGCCGAAGGGGTCCCGCGAGATCCGATCCGAATGGGCGAACAAGACACCGCTGGTCCCGATCGAACAGCTTGCAAGGCCCTCATGGATGATGCCGTTGCCGACGGCTGCTGCCGCGTTGTCGCCACCGCCGGCGGCCAGCGGAATCCCAGACGGCAGGCCGAGCGCGCTGGCGACCTGATCGCGCAGGCGTCCGGCGGGCTCGGGACCCTCGAACACGTCTGGAAGCCAGTCGGAATGGATCTGGAGAGCGTCCAGTATTTCCTGGGACCACGCGCGCCTCTCAATGTCCAGGAGGAGGGTTCCGGAAGCGTCTGAGGCGTCGGTGGCTGCCTCGCCGGATAAGCGAAGGCGGATGTAGTCCTTTGGCAGCAGCACGCGCTTGAGCTGTGCGTACGAGTCTGGCTCCTGCTCCCGAAGCCAGAGCAGCTTGGGAGCCTGGAATCCCGTCAGAGCCGGATTGCCGGCAATCTCCAGGAGCCGCTGGGCGCCCACGCTCTCGGTGATCGTCTGGCACTGGTCCGCGGTCCGCTGATCGTTCCAGAGCAAGGCTGGTCGGATGACATTGTCCTTGTGATCCAGAAAGACGGCTCCGTGCATCTGCCCGGTCAGGCCCAGGCCAGCCACTTCCTGCCCAACTTCGGCGGCCACGCGTGCGATCGCTTGGCAGCTCGCCTGCCACCAATCTTCTGGTCGCTGCTCAGTCCACCCCGGTCTGGGCGAGTACAGCGGATAATCCGCCGTTGCTTCTGCGCGCAGCCGGCCGATTTCATCCACAGCGACGCAGCGCGTACTTGTGGTGCCGACATCGAGGCCGAGCAGAACAGTCAACGCCGAACCTGCTGCCGCCGTCTTATGACCGCAGCCTCGAATACGGCATCGAGGCCGAGCTTCGCATAAGCGGCCTTCTGGCTGGCTAACGCATCGGCTTGCTTGCCGGCTTCTGTCAGAGCATGGCGATCGATCATTACGGCAAGATCCCACACGAACGCGAAGTGCAGGATCGCGCGCCTGACTGCCCCAGTTGGTCATCGGCGCAGAGATAGTGGTCATCTGCTTTCGGCTCCTGACTGGTCGACATGGTTCGGTCGCCGGGATCATGCGCTCCTGCTAGTCGCGGTTCAGACCGTCTGCGCCTCCGAACTGACCGGCTTGCATCTTCGTGACGTGCACCTCGGAGGCCGATCCGGCCGCTCGTCACGATCACACCGAAGGCCGCCGCTCCCGTCTCGGCAGCGACCTATCTCAAATAACGACTATACTGTCCTGCAGGTCCAAGCAACATGGAGGACGCCACGACATGACTAACCATGGCCTGGCCTTCGTCGCGGCGGGCATTGCGTTTGCCGGCGGCGCAATCGGGGCCGCTATCGGCAACGGCCTGGCAGGTAACGCAGCGATCGCAGGCATTTCCCGGCAGCCCGAGGCGCGGGCGCAATTGCAGGGTCTCATGTTCATCATCGTTGGCCTGGTCGAGACCGCGTACTTCATCAACATCGCGCTCGGACTCTATCTGGTCTCCTCGAGCTAGGTCCCGCCAGACGAAGCCTGCGCCACCTTGATCTTGCTCAAATAACAGCCTAAAGTCACCGTATGGCCGATGCGCCCGGTCCGAAGAGGATCACCATCCCGGTCCTGCAGGTCATCGACGTCCTCCTCGCGGAGCCGCATCGCGACGACTGGTTCGCGCTCCAGGTCTGCCGGCGTACCGGGCTGGGCAGCGGCACAGTGGTACAAATCCTGCTCCGTCTGCAGGAGTGGGGCTGGGTGACCGATCGCTGGGAGGACGTCAGCGAGGCGCATCGGCTGGGACGCCCTCGGCGTCGCTTCTATCAGCTGACGGGCCTTGGCGCGACGGAGGCCCGGGACGTCGTCATACGGCGCTTCCCGGGAATCGCCCGCTGGGCTTCCACGTGAGTCGCAGGATCGACCCGGCGCGTCCGCAGGCACGCATGCGGGTCAGGTCCCTCGCTGGTCGTCTGCGGGCAGACCTCAGGCTGCTGCCCGTCAGCGATTCGCAGCGGAGTGTTGACCTTGCCGAACCGCGGCATCTCGTCGCGAACTCAGGCGAGCGGATCCGGGGGACCGTCATCCGCCTCGAGGAGACGCTCGCGTTCGGCCTGCGCTTCGATTTCGTGCCCGATACGGAGCTCGCCGCGATGCGTGCGCATGCCCGCAACGTCATGTTTGTCATTCGCCGCGACGTCGAGGCGGCGTTCAGCACAAGTGTCGAGCCGGTGCTCCGCTCCGTGCATCTGCGGCACGCCGGGGACCTCGCCGGCGATCTCATTTCGACGATTGGGCGGATCCAGCAGCTCGTCCTCGAGGCCGAGGCCAGCCTGCCCAACGAGGCCTGGTCAGCGAGCTGGGCCGGCCGGTTGCTGGCGGTGGCCGCTACAGTGCTCCCGGCAGAACGCCGCCGTGCCTTCATCGAGGACCAGTGCGGCAACCTCGCTCAGGCGGAGTCGCGCAGGGAATGGGTCGGGTATCTGCTCGGTGTGTTGACACACATGCCCGCAATTGGCGCGGCCACCCTTGCCGCGGCCCATCGGGAGCGGGTGCGGCGCGACAGCGGACGGAGACCCCGATAGCCAGGAATCGGTGCCGTTTTCGCGTGCGCGGTAAACGGGCCTGCGTCAACTCGATCACGCAGTTCCTCTGAAAGAATTCTGTCCGTTCATTTTGCCTCGCGGAGTTAGAAATCCTTTCCCCAGGCTGGCTACTTTCGCCGGACAAACGGGCCTCCTGACGACGGACCGGCGGCGGGAGTATGAAACGGCTCGAGACGGGGTTTGGAGCACGAGGTCACATTGCCCCGGCGACAGGTCGTGAGCTGTGCGTCGGAGGAGGAGCAGCTCCTGCCGGGGTATGAGGAGTTCGAGATCGCGATCAGCAGTAGGGCGGCCGCGAAGGATGAGGAAGTCGATCAGCAGGCGAAGCAGGGGATAGAGGAGGGCCAGCAGCACGGGAAAGCAAAGTAGATGCGCCGGAGCTGCCAATCAAGCGGCTGGGTGTCGCCTGCCCAATGGAGCGCCAGGCGCGACGAAGTAGGCGCGATCAAAGCCATCTGTGGCGAGTCAACTTGCTTCGCCACGACCCCGCTTCCGGTCGCAGTCGAATAAATTCGCCGTAACTATTCAGGTGCCGCTGGCAGCCTATCGACTGCAAGGGGCGAGCACCGAATGTGCCGGTGGTCAGCGTCAGCGACCTGATCGCCGAGACAGATGACGACGGCGTCATCATGACGCTCTGCGACTTTTCCTATCAGACCTCGATGCTGCCTGGTCTTGACCTCGTCCCTGATCCGTACCCAGTCCCCCGGCTGCAGGCTGGCCATGGCACGCACCACCTTGGCTGCCTCTACCGCTTCCCACCTCACCCGGAGCGCTCTCGACAGCAGGTAGAGATCCTGATCGAACTCCCCGACGTTAATTCGTGCCACCAGCTCTGGGACAGCGCTCGATCCTCTGGCCGCCCCGTAGACGCTGGTCGTCGTCAGCCCCGGATTGTCGATCAACTGGGGCTGGGGAAGGGAACCGCCGCTTGCCGGATCAGGAGATGGTCTCGGCTTCTGGCCGGTCCTGGCCGACCGGCGAGACCTGTGTCCACGACTTGCTTTGCCGGACACGGTGCTACGCTTTGGCGTCACGGCCCTGCGGCCGCCGGCAGCCAGGGGCGGCCTTCAAAGGCGGCGACCAGCACCTCCAACATGCCCCGGCCCTGCTTGCGAGCGGTGGTCAGGTAGCTCCGGAGCGCCAGAAAGGCGCGGGCGCCTTCCATGGAACGCCAACCGCCGGAGATCTTTTCGTGCAACTTGGTCATCCGGAGATCTCGTTCCACCTCGTTGTTGGTGAAGGGGACCCGGAAGTCGTGCAGGAATCGAAGCACCTCTGGCCGTCGCTCTTCCAGCCGGCGCAGCAGGTTGCCGGCTTTGGTCTGCGGCTGTCCTCGCCGCCGGCCGGGGTTCTCTCGCCAGCCCGCCCGAAGCGCCCGCTCGTAGTGCTGCTCCAACTCGGTGATCACTTCTGGCTCCAGCGCCGATCGGCCGGCTGCCATGGCCGCGTTCCTCCGATCCAGCATCTCCAGCAGTAGATCGCTCATCCTCCCCGACCACCTCTGCCCGTCCAGCTCGGTGACCGCCGCCAGCTCCCGCAGGTGGTGGGCATTGCACAGCCCATGCCCTTTTGCCTTCTCCAGGGCCGGGCTCCAATACGAGGACCAGCTGTCGTGGATGGCGATCCCGGTGAACCCCTCTGCCACCCCGAGGACCTTCATCCCCTCATTGCCCCGATGGTCGGCGATCCCCAGCAAGGCCAGCCTGTCAGTGGCCGCCCCGTGCACCCACTTCAGCTTGCCGTTGACGTGGGCGCCGGTCTCGTCGAGGTGGGCCACCTCCGCCTTCTGCAGCTGGCGCTGGATCTCCTCCACCGCCGGCCTCACCCGCTCCCCGCCCCTGGCCACCATCGCCACCAGCGCTCCAACCGAGATCTCGGCCCCGTGCACGTCACGAAACAGCTCGGTCATCCGCTCGTAGGGCATGTGCTGGTGGACGGCCAGGTAGCTCGCCGTCGCGTGCAGCCGCGGCCCGTACTGAACCGGGGCCTGAGCCCACTGCGGAAACGCCGCCTTGGTCACATGCCCGCAGTCGCGGCAGCGCAGCTTGATGGCTCGGTACTCGGTCGCCTCCAACCTTTGCGGTGGCGGCAGATCCAGCACCTGCCGCTTCTCCATCCCCTCCTCGCCAGCCGGCTCAAGCAGGCTGGCGCTGCATTTCTCACAGAAGGAGGGCAGCAACTCCACCACCCGATCCGGGTTCGCGACCGGCAGGAGGTGGCGTCCGGCAGCTCCCTTTTGCTTGCCCGGGCGCCGGCCCAGATGCTTGCGCCGCTCCCGCTCTGGTGAGTTGGCAGTTCGCCGCTTGCGCTTCAGCCCATCGCTCGAAGGCGGCCTGGAGGAGTTCCCGGAATACAGGCCCAAGCGCCGGCTCAGCTCCTCGCTCTGCTGCTTGAACTGATCGCGCTCGGCAATGAGGGCCCGGTTTCTCTCATCCAGCTCGGCCCGCTCCTGGGTCAGCCGGCCGATCTCCTGCTGTTGTCTCCAGCAGAGTCCCAGCAGTGCAAACATCACCACCTCGTGTCTGGGGAACAAGAAGATGGACGGTGCTGGGACGTTGGCGACCGCTGGCTGCCGATCCTAGACGGTGGACCTCTGCTTTACAACCCGGCGGGCGGGGCCACCGTTCTCACCATGCTTGCGTCACGAGCGTCAGGGCACAGGACCTGAATGGTCACCCCACGCCCTGCCCGTACTATGCCACCAGGGAGATGACCTGACGAACTGTGACTGACACTGATCAGCAGCGCCTGCCGACTTCAGTGGTGTGGATAGCGAGCCACCAATTTGAGTGTGTGGGAGTCGGTACCGCTCTTGCCGTGGCGAGTTTCTTGGTGTCCACAACTCAGTTGCCATATTGGTTAGGGGCGGCGCTCGGCGTCGGAGGATTCACTCTTCTGAGCGCGGCAGTGGCTGCATACTCGCTCACGGACGTGCGGCGGCGTTGGTTCTTGCTATGCGCCGCTGGTCTAGCCGTAGGAGGTGTGCTGTTTGTGCTCCCCGGAGTAGTTCGCCCAAAGGGCAGTCTCTACGCGGTAGCCGCATTCGTGGCCCTAGCTGGTGCGTTTGCATGGTGGCGGGCGGGTCATCGTTGGCAGTCATGAGTCAGCGGTGGTCCGAGATGGATTGGTTTATCTTCAACATGATCCGGCGACATCAGACGTTATGGTTCGGCATGACGTGGTTGAGGCTGTTGGGCTGCTCGCGTTGATTGGCTATCCGTAGCAATTTGGGCCGGCGAAGTAGCAGTCTCATGGCGGGCTAGCATGTCTTCTGCAACGAGGGCGTCCAGCACGCCGCTGAGCCGCCGGAAGGCGTCGAAGAGGTCATCAGAGTCGGTGTAGCCAGATATGAGGTGGTGGGGATGACGACGCTGGCGCCGTAATGCTCCACCCCCGCATGACGACCCAGACTAAACAACTATTCCAGTATGAGGATCGAACTCAGGCTTCCGGACGACTCTGACTCCAATCAGGCGGCCGAATACCGGTGGATGTGGGCCGCAGGCCAAGGAGTCAGCGTCGTCGGCACTCTGCAGGACTTCGTCGAGGCTGGTGTGCGGCGATACTCCTTCGACTTCGAGGATCGGGGCGACCTTTGCGCTGAGGAACATATTCCCCCCATCGCTACGTCACGGCCCATCGATTCGCGCCAGGATTGTGATCGAAGTGGACAAGAGTGGCAGCCTGCCCGAGTAGGTGCTTGCTAGCGTCTCCGCCGCATGTTGGAAGAGCCGCGACACGGCTGGCAGGGCACGTCGGCCTCCGGTGATAGAGGAAGTAGGCGTTGCCGGGATGTTGGCGACCACTGGACGCCGATCGTATATGGGCGGTCTCCTGCCTTACAAGAGCCACCCGGCTTGGCTACCCGCGCTCAGGGCCCTCCGCCGTCCCCCAAGTCGCGGAACCTGAGTAGTTACGAGCCACGTTCCCGTGACGACATTCCAGAACTGCGTCGCCTCGTGTGCAATGACACGTCACTCGGATACGCTTTCGCACCTAATACGCGGCTGGAGTCTTTGGTCCTCGAACTGGAGGACTGTCTGATTCGGCAGCGCGAGCAGCGAAGGCGGAGATGGATCGGGAGCGATATCAAGATCATGGCGTTTCGGACGGGCCTCGACGTCAAACTCACCATAGCGATGCCGCAGATCGCCGAACAAGTGCCAAATCTCAACGCGTACCGGGAGAACATCGACTGTGCTCGGGATCTGATTCGACAATATTGCTCGGAGAACTATCCGGAGTTTTCAGTTCAGCTGTCGATCAACACCCGCGACGACTATGGGGCCGTTGAACTGTACTTGACAGCGACAGGCTCGTCGATCGAGTCGGGAGACGAGGGCACGGTTGGCCGCGGCAATCGAATAGGCGGCTTGATCACCGCCTGCAGGCCTTACACGATGGAGGGCATTTGCGGTAAGAACCCGGTCTATCGCAAGCCGTTCGCCGAGATGACGGACGCCGACCGGGTCTATCCTGGGGACGGGGACATCCCCCTTGACGATCACTTCCCTCGCAGAAATCGGCTACGAAGTTCCCGAGTCTCTGGAGCTGTTCAGCAATGACCTATGGAGTCAGGATCCGTATCAGGTCGCGAAAATCGGCTTTGACAAATGTCGCCGATGGTTCCACTGGCAATCATGAGAGGTGTCGTTCCTGTGGCTGGAGTTACCAGGAAGTTTGATGTTGCCGGTCAGCACGTGGAGATGCGGACCGGCTGGGCACCACGGGCGAGCGGCGCGGTGACTATCCGAGCCGGAGGCACGATGGTGCTGTGTACGGCGATGGTGTCGCACCACTCCTCCCCCAACTACGACTATCTCCCGCTGCATTGCGATTATGAAGTAAGACTCTACGCCATGGGCAAGATGCCCGGCGACTATCCGCGGAACGAGGGCCGTCCTTCCAAGCAGGCGATGCTCGACTCCCGTACTATCGATCGTGGCATCCGACCGTTGTTTCCAGCTGGATTTCGCAATGAGATGCAGGCGGTCGCGATTGTCTTGTCTATTGATCCGGTGGTCGACCCTGTGATCCTGGCAATCAATGGTACGTCGGCTGCCCTGTATATCTCAGAAGCACCTTTCCAGCGTCCAGTCGCAGCGGTTCGAATGGGCCTGTTCGATGGCCGCCTTACGGTCAACCCGCCAATGGTCGAGATGGAGAGATCCGAGCTCGACCTGGTGGTCGTTGGAACCGAGGACGCCATCGTCATGGTCGAAGCAGCGGCGAACGAGGTGAGCGAGGACCTGATTGCGGATGCGCTGAAGTTGGCGCATAACGACATCCGTACGATATGTACCCAGATCGACGATCTCCGCGCTGCCGTGGGTAAGCCCAAATTGGACGTTGGCGAGCCAGAGCACGATCGGGCGATGAAGTTTGTCGTGAGCGAGTTCGTCAATTCGCGGCTCGACCGGTCGATCCCTCAATGCGACGGAGTCGGCATCGACCATCACATCCAGGCGCTCAGGCAAGAGATGAAGACGTCCCTGCTCGAGCGCTGGCCAAGTAGTCGGATGGCGCTCGACTTGCTATTCGAGGAGGTGATGAAGGACCGAGTCCGGCATCAGATAATCGAGGAGGGCGTGCGCCTCGATGGTCGCGGCCTAAAGGACATACGCCCCATCGAAGTCCAGACCGGTGTCCTACCCCGAGCCCACGGGTCGGCCCTGTTCCGGCGGGGGCAGACCGAGACGCTGACCGTCCTGACCGTCAACACGGTCATTGGTCCCCAGCCCGTCGCCGGGATCGAGGAGTCTAAGCGGTTCATGCACCACTACAACGGGCCGCCATTCGGGTTTGGCGAGACGAGATCGCTGCGAAGCCCTGGAGGACGTGAGATCGGGCACGGCGCTCTTGCAGAGCGCGCGCTTCTGCCGGTGATCCCTCCTATCGAAGATTGGCCGTACGCGATGCACCTGGTCTCCGAGGTCTTGTCTCAGAGCGGGTCGTCGGCGATGGCATCTGTCTGCGGTGGAACTCTGGCCCTGATCGAGGCCGGGGTGCCGATCAGGGCGCCGGTGGCAGGCATTGCAATGGGCCTGGTCACCCTGGCGGGCGATTACGCGATCTTGACAGACCCCCTGACTAGCGAGGACTTCTACGGCGATATGGACTTCAAGATCGCTGGTACGGCAGAGGGAATCACGGCCTTCCAGCTGGATATGAAACTCGAGGGGCTGGCGTCTGCGGTGCTCGCCGAGATCCTGGAGCAAGCTCGCGAGGCGCGGCTGTTCGTTCTCGGCAAGATGCGCGGGGCAATGCCAGAGGCACGGGATGGCCGCCTGCTGCTGTAGAAGGCACTGGCGTCAGCAGCGGACACCATACCCTAGTTCACCAGCCCGGCGAAACGGCCTGGCCAGCAGCCGCCGACCTTTGGTGCTCCATTCCCCAGCAACCCGCCAAGCTGCGGCTTACCCAGCGACCTGAATAGTTACAATTCGCCATGCCTTGCCGGCACCACGGAGTATGAAAAGCGGTGTCCGGTTAAGGGCCGGAAGTAGTTCGTGTGCTTTTTTGATGCCGGGGCGCGTGAATAAATTTGAGCCGGATCGGAGGGTTTTCGGGTTACCGGTAATGCACCCCACGCGCAGGACCGGCCAGACGGCTACCCCCCCGACTCGGCGGCTACGGCGCTGGTTTTCCGGGCCCCGCCGAGGCGGCGAACAAAGTCGTAAACCTCCACCATGATCCGCTCTTTGCCGAAATCGAGCGTAACCTCGTGCGCCGAGTCGTCGAGCGCTACAAGGCGCTTGTCGGAGCTGCATAGGTGCTCGAGGACGTAGGGGCCGTTGGCCTTGTCCACGATTTGGTCGTCGTCGCCGTAGATCAGCATCACCGGACAGGTGACCTCTGCCAGCCCCCCACGCACATGGCGCACTAGGTCGAGGCCCCGCTCCAGCGCGCCAAGCGGCATCTGCATGTACGTGATGCCGCCCGATGCGATGTCATTTGTCAGCGCGCCGACCGTCGCCCATGGCGCGGTGATCGCCTTGGGTCGGTTCGGATCACGGACCAGCTCGGCCAGCGCGGGGATGTCCAGAATCGGCGCTGCCATGACGACGACCCCGAGCAGGTCAGAGTGGCGCCGGGCCAGCTCGAGCGCGTAGGTGCCGCCGAGCGAGATGCCCCCGACCACGATCCCGCTGCACCTGGCCCGCAGCTCGGCCAGCGCCCGCTCGGCGGTGCCGAGCCAGTCGTCAGGGCCGGTCGCATCGAGGTCGTCGACCGTCGTCCCGTGGCCGGCGATGCGAGGAACCGAGACCGTGAGACCGCGTCGCTGCAAGTGGTCGGCCAGCGGCCGGACGTTCTGCGGCGTGCCCGTGAAGCCGTGGAGGAGCAGGCAGCCCGTCTCGTTACCCTCGAAGAAGTAGCCGCCCGCGCCCGGTAGGATCTCAGCCATCTCATCTCCTCCTCTTCGACCGGGCACCGAAAGTGCCCCACGGCCGCGCGGCCGCCTTATCTGCCGATATGATCGCTCTTTACCTGCGGTTGTGAGCACGTGACGAAGGCGGCGCTTCCGGAGTAGGCGAAGGCGCCGGCACAGTACGGGCCGCGGCTGCATGCGATGACGAACCAGTACCGTTCAAAAAGGACGATCGGTTGATCCCGGATCTCAGGCTGATGGTCGCGACGGGCAGCGAGGGCTAGACGGGCCGCCGCCAGCCCGGGTGTCCTCGAGGCCATGTCCCGGACGCGGATGGCTGTTCTGTACGCTGCCCGAGTTGGCGTGGCGGTCCTCACACTGTGGGGTGCGAAAAATGCGTCCGGCTTTGGGTCTGCATAAGGAGGGAGCTGAAGCCGGGACGTCGTGCATAGAGAGGAGCCGGCTCGGCGGGTCGTTGCTGCTCAGTGTCGAGCGCGTGCGCTGAGTGAATGCGGAGGCGGCGAAAGTGGCTTGTCCGCCTCCACCAGATGCAGCATTGTCGCTCGGAGGGGAGGCGCCGCAGCCGTCCCGCGCTCAGGCCGCGGGCCGGCGGGCCGCGGCTGCGAGCTGTGGACCGAAGGTTTGGGTCCAGGTGAGCACCGTCCGGGCCGAGACATCAAAGCCACGCTCACCAAGGAGCTCGGTGACCTGCCGCGCGGAGAGCGGGTAGCTCAGATACCAACGGATCGCGGTGACGATGACCTCCGGCGGCCAACGGTAGCCTGAGAAGGCGCTGCTGGAAGCGTGGGTGAAGTCTCGATGACAGAGATGGCAAGCGAAGCACTGACGGCCGCGGCGGTCGAAACCATCGCGGGTAGTGGCGGGCAGGTGGCAGGTCGGGCAGGTGAGGTTGGTCAGCAGTGGGTGAGATCGCCGACCCTTGCGGGCTGCCCTGACCTCGTGCCACCAGGGTCCCATCTTCCCGTTGCAGCGGGGCTTCCAGCCAACGCCTCACGTAGAGCAGGAGCCACTTGAGCCGCGTGTGGTGGGCGACGGCCTTCTCGATCAGGTCATGCGGGATCGTGTCGAAGAATGCCTTGATGTCTATGTCCACCACCCAGTCCGTCTTCCAACACCTCTCCCGGCAGCGCGCCACCGCGTCCAGAGCCGACCGCCCAGGCCGATACCCATAGGAGTCCTCGTGGAAGATCGGGTTCATCGAGCACTACAACCACGCCCGACCGCATCAAAGGCTGGAGCAGCGCCGACCCTGCGAGCCGGCCGAAGTGATTCCGCTCCCGACCGGGCGCGTGGAGCGTCGCGACCGGCTTGGCGGAGTGCTCCACGAGTATTTCCGAGCGGCATGAGCGAGGTGACTGAGATGGGGCTAACGGCACAAGTGTGGTCCAGTGGGGGATCGGCCGCCCGCCATGACTGCTTCCACGTTTCACGCTGGCCGGCCCCAACCGCCTAGTCATCGACGTCCAGGACTGAGGCCGGCCAGCTCCCCTACTGGCTCATTCCGAGCGCAGCACCTGCACCACGGGTGTTCGCGCGCTCCAGCGCCCGGGCAGGAAGGCGGCCAGCGCCGCCACCACCAGGCCCAAGACAGGCACGGCCAGCAGCTGGAGCGGGGTGAAGACCTCCAGGGTCTGCTGGGGCACGTCGTTGCCGGTCGAGACGTTCAGGGCAGTGATGAGGGCTCGAAAGATGGCCACGCCTGCAGGCACGCCCAGGATCCCGCCGATCACGCCCAGCGCCAGCGCGGTCGCGATCACCATGGCGACAACCTGGCCTGGGGTCATGCCCAGGGCCTTGAGGATGGCGGTGTCGCGGAGGCGCTCGCGGGTGCTGAGCAGGACGGTGTTGAAGAGGCCGGCAGCGGCGATGACGACGAGCACCACCGCGAGCACCGCGGTCACCGAGTCGATGATCTGGACCGGCCCGATCGGCTGCTCGTTCGTGGATTTCACCGTGAGGAAGTCGGGGGCGGTGGCTGAGACCCGGCGGATGTATGCCGACATGTCGGCACCCGGCCGCAAGACCACGTAGTAGTAGATCGGGTTCTGACCCGGCGCCAGCGACTGTAGGGTTGGCAGGTCCACGAACAGGCTGTGGCCGAAGTTGCTGACGGAGTAGCTCTCGCCCACGATCGTCAGCGGGGTGGACCTGCCACCGGCCGTCGCGGCGACCGTGTCGCCGATGTGGAGGTGGGCGTCATCGAGCAGCGCTTTGGGCGCCAGTGCCTCACCCGGCTTCTGGAACCAGCGGCCCGAGATGACCAGGTAGCCCAGTTTGGTGGCGTCACCCCGGAAGCCCTGCGTCGAAACCGGCTGCGAATAGCCGACGATTGTGACCGCGTTCAGTGCCACGGCGACGACGCGAGCAGTGTCCGGCTCGGCCGCTAGGGTGGCCGTGACGGAGGCGTCCGGGTAGCCCTGTTCGCGCTGGACCAGGACCTGGGCGCTGCCCTGCTGCGTGTTCGCGGCCTGCACCTTATCCAGCGACTGCCGGGCGCCCAGCGCGAAGACGACCGTGGCCACGCCTACCAGCACTGCTAGCACCGTTAGCCCGGCCCGTACCGGCCGCGCGAAGGCCTCGCCGAAGCCGAGCGCCAGCGAGCGCGGCGTCCGAGTGCCCAGCAGCCGGCGCACACGGCTGCCGCCCGTATGAGCGGGGGCGGTGCCCATGGCCAGGGCGCGTGATGGCGAGAGCCGGCCCGCCCTCAACGCCGGCAGCGCCGCCGCCACAGCCACCAGCAGCAGGCCCACCACCACTGCCACCAGGTCCGGGAGAACTGAGAGGGTCGTGTCCGGCGGGAGCCCCAGCGCGTGACTGCTCTGCTGCAGCAAGGGCTGTGCGATGAGGGTGCCCAGGGCTGCACCTACGATGGCCCCCACAAGCGCCGGCATAAGCATCTGGAAGGTGAAGATGGCTACCACCTGGACCGGCGTGCAGCCGAGGGCCTTGAGCACGCCTACCTCCCGATAGGCGGCCAGCACGATGCCGCTGACCATGTTGACGACGATGGCGACGCTGGCTCCGAGCGCGAAGACGCTGAACGCCAGCAGGGTGTTGGTCAGAATAGAGTTGGTGATCCCGAACAGAGTGCGAAAGAGCAGATAGTTGACGCTTCCGTCCACTGCCCCCGATGGGAAGGCAGCCTTCAGCCGGTCGAGGGCCCGGCTCAGCGTGGCGTCGTCGGGATGACCCGGGAACCGGTAGCCGACCCACCAGTCGGGGTGCCCGGTACTGAGGGCCGGAAACTGAGCTTCGGTGACCCAGAACGTGTTGGTGCTCAGATCGGCGGAGCCCGCGCCCATGTCGACCGCTTCACCTACTACCCGAAGAGCGGGCTTGCTGGCGACGGCCACGTCGGCCACCACGTCCCCCAGTGAGACCTTGTACAGGTCTGCGAAAGACCGGGTGAGAACCATCTCGCCCGGGCCTGAGGCCCAGCGCCCGGCCACCAGCCGGAGCTGCGCGACCTGGCCGCCGGGCTGGTCGCGTCCCTGCACCTGGGTGTTCGCCTCCAGCTTCTGCGTCCCTCGCTCGAGATGGATGCCGGACAGTGGAAAAGGCCCACCAGTCGCGGACGCGCCAATCAGGTCGCCCGTGGCTGCGACCTGCTCCCGGCTAACGCGGGAGGCGTCGAAATAGACCTGCAGGTGTGCTCCCCGCTGGGCCTCGAAGGCCCGATCGTAGGGGTCGCTGGTCTGCTGGATGAGCGTCAGTGCCAGCGTGGCGGTGCCGCTCGCCAGCAGCACGATCAGTAGCACGACCGCCGTCTGGAGCCGGCGCCGCTTGAGGTCGGCGAACGCCTTGGTCAGCAGCGCCTTCATCGTTGCACCTCCTGGCCGACGACCCGAACCAGATCCCCCGCCGCCGCTCCCGAACGCGAGAGCCGGGAGTCGTCGAAGACCTTGCCATCGAACAGGCTGACCACACGCTCGGCGTGTCGCGTGGCCAGCTTGGCGTCGTGGGTGACGAGCAGGATCGCCTGCCCCTCCCGGTGGAGCTCGGTGAGCAGCTCCATGACCTGGACCCCGGTGGCGCTGTCCAGCGCTCCTGTGGGCTCGTCGGCCAGCACCAGGGCGGGGCTGTTGATCAGCGCCCTGGCCATCGCCACCCGCTGCTGCTGGCCGCCGCTGAGGCGGGACGGGAAGCGGCCAGCGGTCTCGGCGATCCCCAGCCGATCCAGCAGCTCGCGCGAGCGGGCCTCGGCCTTTCCTGCGGGCATCCCGGCCAGCTGGGCCGGGACGAGGACGTTCTCCCTGACAGTGAGGCTGGGGAGCAGGTTGAAAAATTGGAACACAAAGCCGATCCGCTGGCGCCGGAAGCGCGCCAGCGCCGCCTCGCTCATGTTGGTGAGGTCGGCGCCATCGACCACCACCCGGCCGCTGCTGGGGCGGTCCAGCCCGGCGACCAGGTTGAGCAGGGTCGACTTGCCGCTGCCCGAGGGCCCCATAATCGCGGTGAGCTCACCGAGCCCGATCTCCAGGGTCACGCCGTCGAGGGCGGCTCGAGCACTCCCGCCGTTGTAGACCCGCGTCGCTTCACGAAGCTCGACCAGCGCGCTCATGGCGCGTCACCTCCTGTTCTTCTGTCGGTTTGGCGTCGGGCCAGCTCGTCCAGGCAGGCATCCACCCACCTGAGGTCGGCCTCGACGTGAAAGCTGGCTCCCTTGAAAAGCAGCACCAGGTCGTCACGACCGTCACGCTGGGCCTGCTCCTCCAGCGCCGCCAGGTCGCGAAGGCGCTGCAGGCACACCCGGCGCTGACCGGTGAGCAGGGCATCGAGGCTGCCGTCGCCGGTCCGGCTGGCCAGTAGCAGCTTGAGGTAGATGCCCTCGCGAAGCTGCTGAGGCTCCTGGTCGGGATAGGCGAGCCAGTCCTCGAACTCCCGTCGGCCGGCCTCTGTGGCCCGGTAGGCGAGCTTGTTGCGATCGCCACGGGCGCCGCTGGCCTCGATGAGGCCGTCACGTTCCAGCCTCTGGAGCGTCGCGTAGACCTGGCCAATGTTCACCTCCCATGTCCCGCCCAGCATCCGCTCGAAGCGGGACTTTACTTCGTACCCGTGCAGCGGCTCCTCGGCCAGGAGGCCGAGCATCGCCAGCCTAAGGGACATTGATCTCGGTATGCATAGCAAGCACGCATTTGCGAGTATGCATACTCGTTGGGCATCTGTCAAGGCCCAAATTGGAGCGCCTACCGAAGGTGGCCAGGCTGTTGCCTGTGGGGTCAGAAACCAGGGTTGAGTTACGCTGCCGTCGGTCGTATTCGTGGATCAGGCCGCCAAGGCGGGCTCTGCGCACGATCCGGCCCGCTGGCACCGGCGCTGGAGGCCTCGCCGCCGCGGCCCGCCGCCATCGTCGTCGGCTTGGCCGCCGCTGGTACATCGACGGGGTCTTCCTCTTCCGTGGCAGCGTCAAGCGGTACCTCTACCGCGCCGTCGATGAGTACGGCCGGGTGGTCGACGTACTGCTTCGTGAACGGCGCGACCTGGCCTCCGCCCAGGCCTTCTTCCGCCGCGCCCAGGCGACCGCCGAGACCCAGCCGACGGCCATCGTCACCGATCACCATCAGCCCTACGTCAGGGCAGCCGAGCAGAACCTGCCAGGCTCGCTACACATTCGGACCGGCCTCCATCGTCTGACAGGCGAGACCATCAAACCGATCGAGCGCAGCCACATCGCGACCCGCGATCGACTTCGAGCCTCGCGGGGTCTTAAGACAACGGCGACCGGTCAGCGATTTCTGGAAGGATTCGAGGCGGTCCAGGCCCTGCGACGAGGGGATGTCGCTATGCGGTGTCTGATGCCTGGCTACCGACCTCAGTTGGCCACTCGCGGCGTGCGCGCGCCGTGGCCGCCGCCATGGTCAACCTGGCAGCAGGGCTGAACAAGGCTGCCTGAATGTCGACCCGCCGTCGATCATCGCGCCTTTAGTCTGCCCCAGCCACATGTGGAACCGCACAACTTCGCGGACTCGTTACATGGCCTGAGTCAGCGAGGATTCTCTTGGGCGAGCCGCAGAATCAACGCCCGCCGCTCAGGATCGCGGACAGGACGTTGCCGGGAAGGGCGCTGGCGAAAGGCCGTCGACTTGCGCCGGACCAGATCGCGGTGCCAGCGGAGAAAGGTCTCTCGGCTCGGCAGCAGAGTAGACCAGCCTGACCTTGGCAACAGCCTGCTGAGGGCCGCGAGCAAGAGGCGGTCACCAGGCTGCCAGGTGGGCTTGCCGACTCTGCGCTCGAGCAGGCGGAGCTGATGGCGGAGGGCGAGCACCTCGGCGCGAAAGCTGCGCATCGGAGCGGGTGAGGACGAGCACGAGGTCAGCAATGAAGCGGATGAGCTGGTAGGTGAGGCCGAGAAGCATGCCGGCGGATCATGCCCAATCGCCCCGACAATCCGCGGGCGAGACAGCCTACCTCAGCCCAAGAGGCGTTCGTTACGCCCGGCCGGCGCCTAAGGGCGCCAATCGAACTGACGCCGCAGGGGTTGCGGCACAGGGCATGGGTGTGGCATCGGTGCCCTGTTCGAAACCCCCGTTTGTCCGCGCGACTCTGCACTCTGCTTAGGGGCCACCGCCCCCTTGGCCGAGGTTTGGGGCACATTCGCCGCCTTCGATCGTCAATTCTGGACTATGTCCAGCGTGCCCATGCAGAGCCCGGCACCGTTGCCGATGATGCCCACCCGGCCAGTCCGTTGTGCTGGGCTAATCGTGTGCGCCGATGTTTGGACACGCCAACCTCCGCCGACTACTTAGTGACGTGGAAGAGCGTTCGGTTCTTGTCGACACCAGGCGTGGGTGCCTGCCGGGTCCAGTACGTCACGAAGCCTTTCGTGGCAATGACGCCCTCCTGGATACCTTCCGGCGCTCCCGGCCCCTCGCAGCCCACGCCCAGGATGCCGTTGCTTCCGTCCGAATACTCGATCCGCAGGATCACATTTCCGTTGGCTCTTTCGTTCGTGTTGCCGATCAAGTCAATGAACGTCCCGGTTTGAAACGTCGCGAATTCCCAATCCACAAGTCGCGTCACGGCGTAAGTGCCGTTTCCCGTCGACGTCGTACCCTCGAATGTTTCCCAGGTTCCGCCTCCTGTGACGGCACCGGACGGCTTCCCGCTTGCCGGCGCGACGAACGTCCCGGAACCTGTGAGCTTGATCTTCCGACTCGTGTCAGCGCTCGCGAAGGCGACACCGCCTGGACGAAGGGTGGTGGGGGTCGTAGAAAAATCGACTGATAGGATGTCCCAGCGGACATGATCGGCGCCACCTGCTTGAGCGACCTCGGCAAACACGGGCAGGGATGCCAGCCCCGCGGATGCCAGGCCGGCTCTGCGGAGGAAGTCTCTTCTGTTCATGCTTGGCAACTCCTACGAGTTGATGGTGATCTGGCCGTGCTCCCAAGTCCTTGGGACATCGGCGCCGAGAGCTATACGGCGGACGAGCGTCTTGTTCGCTTCGGTCGACATCACACTCTCTCCTTCGCCTTGTGCGGCAAGAAAGAACCGAAATGGGTCCTCGAGAACCTGCTCCTCTGCCAGCAGCTCCAGGTCGCGCTCCGTTGCCACGAACTCCACCGCATCAGCACCCGTGACAAGCTCTTTTGGCTTGTCCTCCGCACCTCACCGACTCTTGCAACCCTGCCGCTCCTGGTCCAGCCGGAAACCGTGGCGCGCTGGCACCACGAAGACAGCCCATGCCGCTATCGCGACGACAGTAGCCGATCTAGTCCGGTCGGCCGAACGTGGAAAGTACGTGACTAGGTACCTGAATCTGCTGGTCAGCTACCTCGACTGAACTCCCAAGCTGGTCCACTGGATCGAGACTGCCCTTGGCGTAGGCCAACGGGTCGCCAGCGTGCTCGACCGCCAGCCAGGCGCTTCAGCTCGGCGTACTCTCGGGCCAACGCTGGGTCGGCGCGCAGGCGGTCGCGGAACAGCAGGTGCGGCGCCGGTACGGCGCGTCGACCGGGACGAATGAGAGATGTGCCACGGTCGCGCCGTTACGGAGAACCACCGGGAACAGCCGGCCACTGAAGTCGGCGATACATCGACGCCGGTGAGCACAACCGCGATATTTACGACCGGCTTGGCGGCCAGCCCGGGCACGGACGTGCTCCGAATATGCTCCACCACGACCGCCAGATCGCGCAGCGCGTGTCCCGTACACCTGGCTGCGTCAACTCGAATACCTGCTCCCTGCGCCGGCAAGGCGTTTACCTGAAGAGGTCGGGAGACGGTCGCCCGCGCAGGTCGGGGATCGATCGGGCATGATCCCCCGCCATGCTCCTCGCCCTCCTCTACCAGCTTGTCCGCTACCTCACCGACCTCGCCCTGGTCCGCACCCCATCCGATGCCCAGCTCCGAGCCGAGGTGCTGGCGCTGCGTCACCAGCTCCGCGTTCTGGAGAGGAAAGTCGGCAAGCCAGCCTGGCAGCCGGGGGATCGCCTTCTGCTCGCCGCCTTGAGCCGGCTCTTGCGGCGATCGAGCTTGGATGCCGTGCTACCCAGACCGGAGACCCTGCTCCGCTGGCACCGCGAGCTGGTCCGTCGATCGGGTAGCGGACAGGCGCGGTGCTCCCGCGCTGTAGGTCATCCCTGGCGTTTCCGACGCAGGCGCCCATCTCCACGACCCTGGCGCGTTCGCCCGTTTCCTGCCCGCCCCCACCCCACCGAACATGGTGTTTTCCGCCATCCGGCGAGAGGCGAGCGCGTATCAGCGGCGGCATTCCCAGGTCGCGACCAGTCCGGCTGACGCACACCCCGTCCCTGAAGCTGGCCGTTTGCTGGTTGGCCACCGCCTTCGCCCGGTGCCATATCGGGTCCTTTCCTCGGCTACGCCGAGTACCGCGGCCTCCCGCGGGAGGTGTTGGGCCACAAAGGCCATGCTCTCAGCGCATGTCCCGTTACATGGGCTGCGTCACCTCGGCCTAACAACCGCAATCGCAGCTTGGGCCCCAAGCCGACGTCCCGGCCTACCCGCCGCCGGCACACGGACTCTTCAACTTTCCGGACGCCAGCCCTGCGATTAGACGTGGGCATCAACCCCTCATGTTTTAGGTTGGCAGCAGGCCGACAAACACACATTTGGGTTTTGAATCGTCCGATCTTCGTCCAGAGGAATCAGGTCCGAAGGCTCTTGCCAGGTACAAGACGACCGCGGGATGGGTCCAGCGCGGTATCGACTTCGTCTCAACGATACGGGCCTGCAGGTTCACCATGAGGAGGCCGCCGACCGAGCAAGCGTTGCGGCAAGATCCCCCCGCTGGACCACCTCGATCTGGTCGAGTTCCAGCCACGCCTGCATCTGCCGGAGCTCAGCAGCAAGATCCGGAGCCACCTGGCGCGCGTCGTGGCCCGGCTCGAGGAAGGCGCTCTGCACAATGAGGGCTCTTCGCCGGCGGTCGGCTTTGAGGTCGCAGCGCGCGACGAGCGTGTCGCCCAGCAGGAACGGGAATACGTAGTAGCCGTAAACGCGTCTGGGCGCCGGAGTGTAGAGCTCGATCGTGTACTTCATCCCGAAGAGGCGGTCAATGCGTTTCCGGTCCCACACCAGCGAGTCGAACGGAGTGACGAGGGCACGGGCATCGACGTTCCGGGCGGCGCCGGCGTCGGGGTGGACGTAGGCCGGTTCTGTCCATCCTTCGACTCGGGCAGGCAGCAGCCGCTCCTCCTCCATCAGTTCTGACACAAGACGTTTGGCGACCGGCCGGGCCCGGCGTCCCTCCCGGCCCTTCGGTCGCTCCCAGTACGGTCCCGGCGGCAGTCGATCGCGCCATCCGTCAGTTTGGAAATAACCGGTGATATCGCCGAACGTACCCACCCCGCAGGCCTTCGCGCCCAGGCAGATCAACTGCTTCATCGCCTCCTCCCGTGGTGGCGCAGGCGCATCGAGGGCTGACCGTGGAATGACGCGCGCGGCGATGTCGTAGAGCCGCTCGAAGCCGCGACGTCCGGCAATGGCGACCAGGCCGGCATTGTAGAGCTGCTCGAGTGCGGCCTTCCCCGCGCCCCAACCCCACCACTTCCCAGAACGCCTGCCGGGGTTGGACAGTTCGGCGACAGCTATAGGCCCACGTTCCGCGACCTCGGCGTAGACGCGTGCCAGGTAGGCACCGCGCTCGGAGCGCATGTACTCCAGCGTCTGCTCGGCGTGCATGCGATACCGCACGAGCGGATAGAAAGAGATCGGCAGCAAGCACGCGGCGTGTCCCCAGTATTCGAAGAGCTCCCGGTTGCGGTAGGCCAGCGAGTCGAGCGCGTCCATCGGATAAGGGCCGAGCCGAGCGAACGGCGGGACGTAGTGGGCGCGGGTGACCACGTTCACCGAGTCGATCTGGAAGGCATACACCTGCGACGCGAGCTCCCGGACATGTTCGATTGAGGGAGTCGCTGGTCTCGGACCGAAGCCCTGAGAAGCGATCGCCAGGCGGCGCGCCTCTGGTAGAGAGAGCACTGCCAGATCATGCACTGCCGGAGGGGGCGCCGACGGGAAATCGCTGTCGCCGCCGGGTCCATCAGAGCAGAGGGAGCTAGCTGCTGGTAGGCAGGCATAGGATCGTTGCCGGCCGCGGTGAGACCCTGGACAGCCATTCGCGCTCCTCCTTCTATTTTGCGGATTCTTTCCACTGTAGCAGATATCAACAATGGAAGGAGACGGCAATTCGAGCTAGGTCCACAGGTGAACCGCTTAGCGGGTGAGATATCTCGCTCTGCCCTGCGAAGTGGGCTCACTACGTGGGCATGCGCATTCCCCCACAGGGTGGGCGCGACCCGATACAGCTACGCGAGCAGGAACTCTCGCGGGACCACTGCCACGGCGGCCGGAGCCTGGTCGTCAGGGGCGTTGTGATGGATGACCATCTCGCGTCGTGCAAGGCCCGGGGCCTTTCGCCCAACACCCTGCAGAACAGCTACGGGTATCCCCTTCGGAAGGTGCCGCTGCCGTCCTGCGAGCGTAACGCCATCACCGGCCTGGCCAGCTGATTACGTGACGTCGCCGCTCTTCCCCTACCGGGCGGCGCGGCGAGCCACTGGGCCGGGTCGATCGGGATCCGTTCGGTGTGGTTCGTCGTGCCAGGTCCACCACTCGTACGGCGGGGTCTGGGGGTAGCCCTCCGGCGAGTCCTCCCACTTCTCTTGGCGCCCGAGCGCAGTGATGTCGAGGTAGCTCCAGGTGCTCCCCATCGCCTCGTCACCGCGGTTGTTGACGAAGTAGGTGCGGAACACCTTCTCGCCATCGCGGATGAACGCGTTCGTGCCATGCCACGCGTCCACGCCGAAGTCAGTGTCGAAGTCGTCCGTGATGGTGTACCACGGCATCTCCCAGCCCATCCGCGCCTTCACGCGCTCAATGTCCGCCTGCGGCGCGCGCGAGACGAACACGAGAGTGGTGTCGCGGGTGTTCAGATGGGCGACGTGCGCGACCTGATCAGCCAACATGGAGCAGCCGATGCAGGCATGCTCCGGCCAGCCTGTCACACCAGGCTCGAAGAAAGCGCGGTAGACGATCAGCTGACGGCGGCCATCAAACAGATCGAGCAGGCTCGCCTTGCCCTTGGGCCCGTCGAACTCGTACTCCTTCTCCACAGCCAGCCACGGCATCCGCCGACGCTCGGCGGCGAGAGCGTCACGGGCGCGGGTCAAGGCCTTCTCCTTCACGAGCAGTAGCTGGCGCGCAGCCTCCCACTCCTGCGGCGAGACGATCGGAGGTGTCTTCATAGCGAGATATCCATCTTTCCTCGTACCGGCTTGGGCTACGTCTTATCAAGTGTATGAGCGACCACCGTGCCGCCCAGTGACAATCCAGACGCTGGTGGTGGCGCCAATGGGAGCGCTCTAGTACTGCCCGGCGTTAATTCGTGACCCATGTCAGGCGGCAAGCGCCTCGCCGGTGTACGTCCATCGATAGGGGTGGGCGTGGAGGCGGTTGTAAGTGTCGATGAACGCCAGGATCTTCGCCGCCATGTCGTCTCCTGACGCGAAGTCAGCCAGACGCAGGCACCGGCGTTGCAAGGTGTTGAACCAAAGCCGAGCAGTACTAGCCTTGTCCCAGACCGACGAACGACTCATGCTCGAGGGCGTCATGTGGGCGCCGAGGCCCGATGGCAACTGGTGGTGGGACGGCGAACAGTGGCCCAGATCGAGCGTCCAACCCTGACGAGGACACCCGCCCGAGCCCTTTCATCCGACGGGTTGCAACGGCGGACGTCGTTTGGCACAGCGCGGCCACACGAGCCAGCTCGAGCGCCGGCCGGCCTGAGGCGGTTCACGATCGGCTACGCGCGGCCGGCAGTCTCGCGAACCCTACGAGCGAGCGCATCCAGCGTGACCGCTGCCAGAAGGACGCCGCCGATGACCAGGAACTTGATCGAGGAGGATAGCGCCAGCAGGTCCATACCGTTGTTGATCGATGTGATCACCAGGGCACCCGTCAGCGCCGTCCAGACACTGCCGCGGCCGCCGAAGAGGCTGGTGCCGCCGATCACCGGCCCCGCAATGGAGTTCAGCAGCAC
>Ga0126378_10000563_pt1 | contig 27094 bp, 22 predicted proteins | sample PanSoiMetPlot_23_FD_92587 | JGI IMG/M metagenome (GOLD analysis project Ga0126378, IMG submission 92587) | Tropical forest soil microbial communities from Panama - MetaG Plot_23 | ecosystem: Environmental > Terrestrial > Soil > Tropical forest > Bulk soil | place: Panama | collected 2016-02-17
CGGTTTCGCTACGTCGGCCGCGAGGATCGCCTCGGTCAGGTCCGCCACTGCCGTCGGCACGCCGATGGCCAGCAGCGCGTCGACGGCGGCGTCCGCGGCGACGTGCTCGAGACAGGCGCGGAACGCCTCCGCGTCGACGGCGCCAGTGGTGTCGACCGGCCCGGATACCGCCGACCGCGACGGCAGCAGCCGCGTCAGCAACTCTCGCGTGCCGCTGCCGAGCGTGGTCACCGTGAGCCCGCTTTCGACGCAGGCGTCGGCGGCGAGCGCGCCCGCGCCGCCCGCGTTGGACACGATCGCCACCCGCCGGCCAGCAGGCAGCGGCTGCGCGGCCAGGAACGCCGCCGCGTCCACCAGCTCACCCAGGCTGTGCGTCGCGATGATGCCCGCCTGACCGAAGAGCGCCTCCTGGGTCACCAGCCGCGGGGCGGACGCCGCCGTGTGCGACTCAGCCGCCCGACGGCCGGCCGCCGACCGCCCGCTCACCACGGTCAGCACCGGCAGCTTGCGGCCAACCCGGCGGGCGGTCCGGGCAAACCCGCGCGGGTTCCCGAACGATTCCAGGTACAAGATGGCCAGGCTGGTCTGCTCGTCCTGCTCCCACCAGGTGAGCAAGTCGTTGCTCGACACGTCGTACTTGTCGCCGACCGAGGCGAACGACGAGACGCCGACGCCCAGCCTGCCGAGATGCTCGAGCAGCGCCATGCCGATCCCGCCCGACTGCACCACCAGGCCGGCGTCGCCGGCGACCGGTGCTGTCCTCGCGAAGCTCGCGTTCAGTGCTAGCCGGGGCACGGCGATGCCATAGCAGTTGGGGCCGACGAGCCGCATGCCGAACTGGCGGCAGATCGCGAGCAGGTCGGCGCCAGAGTCGCCGAGGCCGGCCGAGATGACCGCCAGCGCACGCACGCCCCGCCGGCCGCACTGCTCCGCGACGGCAGCGACGTCCGCGGCGGGCACGGCGATGACGGCCAGGTCTACGTCCGCGGGCAGGTGGGACGGCGAGCTGAGAGACGTCAGCCCCTCGACGTAACCACCACGGCTGTTGACCGAGTGGATCCGCCCGCGGTATCCGCCCGCCACGATGTTGTGCAGGATCTCCCGGCCGACTGAGCCGCGCTGCCGGCCAGCGCCCACGACCACGATCGAGCCGGGCTCCAGGACCGACCGCAGGCTCGCGATGTCGGCCCGGCTGGCGCGGCCGGCCACCTTATCCAGGTAGCTGTCGAACTGCTCGCTCTCCGGGCTGGGCAGCGGCATGGTCAGCTGGATGACGCCATCGGCGAACCTGCGTTTCACCTGCAGGCCCGCCTCGGCAAATACGCCCAGCATGGCCATGTTCTCCGGCAGCGTCTCTGCGGTAAACGTGGTCAGGTGCCGCTGCCTGGCCAGCGACACGAGGTGCTCCAGCAGCAGCGTCGCAATGCCACGGCCGTGCATCTCGTCGGCGACGGCGAAGGCCACCTCGGCCACACCCGGTTTGCCGGTGGCCTCGTAGCTCGCGACACCGACCAGGTCACCGCCGAGCAGCGCGAGCAGCGCTGCGTGATCCGATCCGGACGGCCGGGTGAGCCGCTTCGCTTCGCGCTCGGGCGCGTGCGGGCTGAAGCTGAAGAACCGGAAGTAGGCATTCGCTGGCGACAGGTGCTCGTGCATGGCCCGCACGTCGTCGCCGTCTGCGGGCGTGGCCTGCCGGATCTCGACCGTGGTCCCGTCGGCTAGCAGGGCGAACCGCCCAACAGGAGCGTGATCAGTCATCCACTCACCGCCACTCGCCAGCGTACTGCGGGGCGCATGACAGGCTTGCGGCATGGCGGTGCAACCGTGCTCCAGGAGCGGGAAGGGAGCCAGCGCGTGAGCTGCACCCTGCACGTGTCCTGGGACGAGCGGCTGACCAGCTATGACTTCGGCCCCCAGCACCCGCTAGCGCCCGTCAGGGTGAAGCTGACGATCGAGCTGGCCCGGGCACTCGGGCTGCTGGCGCGGCCTGGCGTTGTCGTCGAGGCAGCGGCGCCAGCGACCGATGCGGAGCTCGAACTCGCGCATGATCCCGGGTACATCACCGTCGTCAAGGCTGCGGGCGCAGCGAGCCCGGACGGCGGCCGGCCAGGGCAGGCACCCATCGACGCAGCGACCCTGCTGCAGCACGGCCTCGGCACCCCGGACGACCCGGTATTCGCGGGCATGCACGAGGCGTCCGCGCTCGTAGCCGGCGCGACCCTCGGCGCGGCTCGTGCCCTGTGGTCGGGGTCGGTCCAGCACGCGGCCAACGTTGCCGGCGGTCTGCACCACGCCATGCGCGGGAACGCAAGCGGCTTCTGCATCTACAACGATCCTGCGATCGCCATCAGCTGGCTGCTGAGCCAGGGCGCCGAGCGGATCGCCTACGTGGATATCGACGTCCACCATGGCGACGGCGTGCAGGCCGCGTTCTGGGACGACCCGCGAGTGCTGACGGTCAGTGTGCACGAGCACCCGGCCACGCTGTTCCCCGGCACTGGCCGGGCCACGGAGACGGGCGGCCAGGCCGCGGAGGGCTTCGCGGTGAACGTCGCCCTCCCGCCCGGCACGAGGGACGCCGGCTGGCTCCGCGCGCTGCACGCGGTCGTTCCGCCGCTGCTGACCGCGTTTCGGCCGCAGATCCTGGTGACCCAGCACGGCTGCGATACGCACTGGAGCGACCCACTCGCCGACTTGGAGATCACCATCGACGCCCAGCGTGCTGCGCACGCGCTGCTGCACCGCCTCGCCCACGAGTTGACGGGCGGCCGCTGGCTGCTCACCGGCGGGGGCGGCTATCAGCTCGTCCAGGTTGTGCCGCGGACATGGACGCACCTGCTGGCCGAGGCGTCCGGCGAGCCACTCGATCCGACGACGCCGACCCCGTCTGCGTGGCGAGAGTACGTCAGCAAGGTGTCGGCCGAGGCCGCGCCGGAACTGATGACGGAGGGCGGCAGCACCGAGTTCCCGAGCATGGACCTCGGTTACGATCCCGACGACCCGGTGGATCAGGCCATCATGGCGACCCGCAAGGCGGTTTTCCCGCTACACGGCCTGTTCCCCGACTAGCCCACCGCGTGCAATCTGCTTCTGCGTGGTGCGATCACCGGGTGACAGTCGAAACTGTGATCGTGGAGTTCTTCTGTTACCACCGCGACCGGACCGGTTCGCTGACTCTGCGCGAGGATCTGCTCGAGCAGCACTGGTCGTACATGGACCGCTACCAGACTGAGATGATCGCCCGCGGCCCGACGCTTTCCGACGACGGTGACACGCCGACCGGCAGTGTGCACATCCTGGACGTGCCCGATCCCGCTGCGGCACGCGCCTTCGCCTTCGACGAGCCCTGCTACCAGGCCGGCGTGTACCGCGACGTGCTGCTGCGCCGGTGGCGCAATGTACTCGGGCGCACCATGTGGGACTTCCGCGGCGGCCGGACCAGCGGTCAGCGGTACCTGGTGCTCGGCCTCGGCGCGGGGGAGGCGACCGACCTTGCGGTACAGCCGGACCGGGACGAGCTGATCGCCTACGGGCCACTGCTTTCCGACACCGGCGCCAGCTGGCTGGGTACGGCGGCGCTCGTCCGGGCTCCGGACCCGGACGCCGCACGCGCCCTCCTGACCGCAGGCCGGTACGCCGACATCGAGGTGCATAACTGGCAATTCGGCGGACGGCCGTCCTGATCCGCGGACGCGACTCCGCTGGCGGCTGATGTCGATGAGCCCGGCGCGCCGGGACCTTCGGCCCGGGCACTGCCAACCAGCCGCCGCTAACCTGGAGTGGTGACAGACAGCGCTTCCGCTCAGCCAGCTATCAAGGTCTTCCTGCTCGACGATCACGAGATCGTGCGCCGCGGCGTGAGAGACATGCTCGAAGCCGAGCCCGACATCACCGTGGTGGGGGAAGCCGGCACGGCCGAGTCCGCACTCGCCCGGATTCCCGCACTTCGCCCGGATGTCGCCGTTCTGGACGTACGGCTGCCTGACGGTGACGGCGTCAGCGTCTGCCGGGAGATCCGCTCCCGGATGCCGGAGGTGGCCTGCCTCATGCTGACGTCGTTTGGCGACGACGAGGCGCTGTTCGACGCGATCATGGCGGGAGCCGCCGGCTATGTGCTCAAGCAGATCCGCGGCACCGACTTGATCGGAGCAGTGCGCACGGTGGCGAGGGGCGAGTCGATGCTCGACCCTGAGGCTGCCAGCAAGGTGATGGCCAGGATGCGCGATCAGGCGACCAAGGCAGATCCCCTGGCAGGCCTCACCCCGCAGGAGCGCAAGATCCTCGAGCTGATCGGCGAGGGGCTGACCAACCGGCAGATCGGCGAGCGGATGTTCCTGGCCGAGAAGACCGTCAAGAACTATGTGTCGGCGCTGTTCGCCAAGCTAGGGATGGAACGCCGCACTCAGGCCGCGGCCTACGCCGCGCACATCTTCACGCAGTAGGCCTGCCCACGGGCACGTTCCGGGACCCGGTGGCCGACAGGGGCACCTGCCAGTGGAGCTGAGTCCCGCCACCGGGCGCCGGCTCGAGCTTCATCGATCCCCCGCACTCGCTGGCGCGCTGTTCGAGATTGGCCAGGCCACTTCGGCGGGTACCTGGGCTGATTCCGACGCCGTTATCGCTGACGGTCAGCGACAACTCGCCCTGGGCGCGCACCCGCACCTCCACCGAGGTCGCGTCGGCGTGCCGGGCCGCGTTCGACAGCGCCTCACGGAGCGCGCCCAGCAGGTGCTCGGCCACCTCGGCCGGCACCTCGCTGTCGAGCGGGCCGTCGAGCTGCAGCGTCGGCGCGAAGCCGAGCAGGCTGGTCATCTGGTCGGCGACAGCGACGATCCGCGCGCGCAAGCCGGCCGGGCTAGCCTGCGGCCTGGCCTGCAAGGCGAAAATCGTCGACCGGATCTCCCTGATGGTCTCGTCGAGGGCGTCGACCGCCTTGCTGACCCGGCCCGCCACCTCCGGCGCGCCGATCATGCCAACGGCGCCCTGCAGCGAGATGCCCGTCGCGTAGAGCCGCTGGATGACCAGGTCGTGCAGGTCTCGGGCGATCCGATCGCGGTCCTCGAAGACGGCTACGCGCTCGGCCTGACGGCGGTGCTCCGCCAGCTCGAGCGCGATGCCGGCCTGGCTCGCGAAGGTCTCCAGCATCTCGGCTGCGGCTGGCGGTAGCGGCATCGCACCCGGCCGTCGGCCAGCGGTCAGGACACCACGGACGTTGCCGGGCGTGCCCAGCGGCACCAGCACGGCCGGTCCGAGGTTGAGCTGCTGCCGCGCCACCCCCGCGACCCGGTCGTCATGACTGAAGTCCTGGATGGTCAGCACCTGCCCGCTCGTCAGCACCATCCCGGACGCGGAGCCGCCCGCGGGCAGGACGAGGCCCAGTGCCGCTGCGGCAGAGTGGCCGACCGCGTGCTCGATCTGCAGCAGGTCACCGCCCTCGGTCGGCAGCGCCAGCATGACCAGGTCGGCGCCGGACATTTCCAGCGACTTCGCGGCGATCAGCGCGAGCGCGTCTCCCACGTCCGCGCCGGAGAGCAAGGCCCTCGTCACTTCCGCGCTTGCGGTCAGCCACCGTTGCTGGCGACGCGCCTCGTCATACAGCCGGGCGTTCTCAATCGCGACGCCGGCCGCAGCGGCCAGGGCGACGAGCACGGCCTCGTCTTCCTCGCCGAATGCCCGGCCCCCACGCTTGTTGGTCAGGTAGAGATTCCCGTACACCTCGTCCCTGATCCGGATGGGAACGCCCAGGAAGGTGGTCATCGCCGGGTGACCAGCCGGGAACCCGGACGACAGCTCGTGCTGCGCAAGGTCGGCGAGCCGCACCGGCCGAGGATCGCGGATCAGCGCGCCGAGCAGGCCGCGCCCCTCCGGCCAGTGGTGGATCTGCCTGATCTGCTCCTCGGTCAGCCCGACCGGGATGAACTCCGCGAGCCGGCCACCCTCGGCTATCACGCCCATGGCGCCGTATTGCGCGTCGACGAGCGACACGGCGGACTCGACGATGCCGCGCAGCACCACCTCGATGTCGAGGTTCATGCCAATCGCGACGACGGAGTCGAACAGGGCGTTGACCCGGTCCCTGGTGGCCACGACGGCCTGCAGCCTGACCTGAAGCTCTGCCAGCAACTCGTCCAGGCCGAGACTGGGCAGGACCGACCTGGGGGTGCCGGATTCCACTATCTGCTCCGCAATCGAGTCGATCACCCGAACCGGGTTCGATCATACGGCGGCGCTTTCGTCATCCGCCGTACAGGCCGATGCCTCCCCACTTCGCGGAGAGCTGGGCGGTGAATGCCGCGATGCCGATGCCGACCGCGAGCGAGAGGGCCAGCGCCAGCCACCGTCCGGACCCGGTGAAAAGCTCGGACCGCCCCCCGGCCCGCCGGCCGGAGCGGGCCGCCAGCATGCGCGGCAGTCGCGGCGCGTAGTTCAGCACGTGAATGGTCATGACGCCGAACCACAAGATGAAGGACGCCTTGTGCAGGAATAGCCATTGGCCGCTGCTCGGCCCGGCCACCCCCAGAACGACGCCGGTGCCGATCACGGCGACCGACGTCAGGATCACGAGAGGCCCGAGCAGCCGCAGAACCGGGGACGGCGGCCCCTTGCGTACGTACGGAACCGAGCCGGTGTAGTACCGAGCGAACCGGTACACAGTGGAGCCGATCTTCAGCAGTGCAGGCCCGATCAGCAGCAGGCCCACGAAGAAGTGCAGGAACAGCATCCGGCGCACGCCCAGGATGGTGAATCCCTCGACGGCGAACCCGACGAGCAGCAGCGCCCCGGTCATGGCGGTCAGCTTCTCGTTGCCCGCCGGGCCCGCCATGTCGACGTCGCGGCGGTGCCGCGGCGCGACTCGCTGGAATCCCGGCGGGTCCGGGCGGCCGTCCCCTGGCGCGGAGACGGCCGGCCTCCTCACCTTCGTACCGCCGGTCCTGGCCGGGACGCCATGCTCCGGTCCTTCTCGTGAGGCACCCTGCTCAGCTTGAGCGCCAGAGCCGGGCACGCGCTGACCGCTCGCCGGGCGTGCCCGGCAAGACCAGCAGGAACTCTGTCGTGGATCATCGGGTAGCCCCACTCGTCCAGCTCGACCAGCTCAGGCAGGAGATCAGCACAGAGCCCGTGCCCGTCACACGCGATCGGGTCAACCTCGAGCTTCAGGGTCATCGCCACTCACCGCCTCCGCGTGAATGAGCCATCGCCACGGTCGCAGCCTGCGTGCCGCGGGACGACGCGAGGCATGAACGCCGTCGCGCGTGCGCGTGCGCATCTGCTGCAAACGCCCTCAGGGCCGACGCGGCCATCCGGACCGCGCCATCGGGGTGACGGCACGCACCCCGGCCGGCGATCTGCCCGAACCGCCGCTGCATGCGACCGAGCGGATCACCCTCGGGCCGGCCCGCCGCGAGCTGGGACAGGTCCCCGGCAATCGCTGGTAGCCCGAACATGCACGGACCGCACTGCTCAGCTCCCTGGCTCGCGAGGTACCGCATAATTCCCGCCGCCTCGTCCAGACCGCACTCGCCGGCTGGCAGCACATACAAGATGCCTGCACCGGGCGAGCCGCCGACAGGGTCAAGGCCCTGCTTGGTCAGCGCTAGCCCGGCGACTTCGCTCACCGCGTGCCAGGTGCCGAAGTACCCTCCGACCAGCACCGCCGGTGCGTCGGCCTCGACGCCTGCGAGGGCGAGTACGTCGCCGATCGGGGCACCCGCCTCGACCTCGTAGACGCCTGGCCGGGCGACGGCGCCGGACACCGTCGTCAGCATGGAGCCAGCGGCGCCCGCGACGCCGGCCTGCCGGAACCAGCGGGAACCGTACCGGCCGATCAGCGCCATGTGCGCCAGCGTCTCCACGTTGTCGATGAGAGTCGGCCGCTTGCCGACACCGCGCTCGAACGGCCGCGGCGGCGTCTTGATGGGCTTGGCCTCGCCGCCGTTCAGCCAGTGCACCAGCGCGGACTCCTCGCTGGAGGTATAGCGCTCAGGGACGGTGTGAACCGTCACGGGGATGCGGTCGAGACGGGCACGCTCCCGCTCAGCCACTGCAGCCGTCACGATGTCGGTGAGCCAGTGGCGGCCCTGCGCCAGGCACAGGTGCGCCTCGGTGGCCCCGACTGCCTCGGCGGCGAGCGCGATCCCGTCGAGCACCAGGTGGGGCGCCCTCGCCAGCAGCGCCTGGTCCTTCTCGCTCGCGGGCTCGCTCTCCATTCCGTTGGCCACGACCACGGCGGGACCCCGGCCCGAGGCGACCGATCGGAGCTTGGTGCCGGTAGGGAAGCCAGCACCGCCCCGGCCGGTGAGCCCGGCGGCAGACACCTCGTCAATGAGGCTCCCCGGCCCGCGGTGCCCGACCGGGGGCAGCGGACCATAGCGATCCACGTGCTCACGCACGGTGGCCGCGCGGCCAGACTGCTGCCAGCCCGCCGTGAGGCGGCTCACTGCTACCCGCCTCATGCGGCACCCCCTGACGTGGTGTTGCCGCGGGTGTGGCTCACGTGCTGCGCGGACGCATGGGCCGAGCCGAGCATGCTGCCGGGCGTCCCTGACCGGTGGGCCCAGCCGGACTGCAGCGGGCCGACCGCCGCGAACACGACGGTCGCTGCTGCTATGGCGGCGGTCACCGCGCGGCCGACGGCCCTGGTGCGGCCGGATGGAAGCAGCTGGAGCCGCCACAGCGCCGCCGCCGCGACCACGAGCACGCAGACCGCGTCCAGCACGAGCAGCCAGGACAGCTTGCTGTCGCTTCCGGTTCCTAGGCCATGCCAGAGCGCGATCGGCCAGGAGGCGTAGGCAAGCCAGTGCACCGCACGCCACGCGCGGTAACTCAGCCGCGTGCGGACCATGCTGGTCAGAACCAGCGCCAGCAGCATGTCGAAGGCGATGGTCCCGAGGCTCAGCCAGATTGGCCGGTAGTGGGAACTGAACGGCACGATCGCCGACGTGATGCTGATCGAGGCGTAGGGATCAAGCACCGTCGTGAGGACGTGCGTCGCCACGAACGCGACCGACAGCAGCGAGATGTTGCGATGCAGGCCCGACCGCACGAGCCTGGGCAGCTTCGGCGTGCTGAGACGGGCACTGCCCGCGACGCCGAGTGTGACGCTCAGCGTTAGCAGGATGAGCGCGACCACGCCGGTCGCGCGCGCGGTGTACCACAGTGGACTGGGTGCGGTGCCTGTCGCGGCCAGCACGTGGCTGGCCGCCGCGGAGGCGGCGACCTGAGCTGAGTTAAGCATCGGCTCACGACCCCCCTGAGGTCACCACCGGTGGCGCGGCGGTGTGCGTTGGCTGCTGCGCTGGCTGCGAGAGCTGCGTCTGCGGCTGGCTGTGCTGCGTGCTCGCTGGGCGCTGCGCTGCCGGGGAGGAACCACCCGAGCCGGACGTCGACGGTGCCGTCGAACCTGCTGGAGTGGATGTGGTGGTCGGTCCGGTCGCCGGTGAGGCGTGGCCAGGAACTGCGCTGGCGAAGGCCGTGCCAATGCCCAGCGACGCCGCGGCGGCTCCGCCGGTGATCCAGAGCGTCAGCTTCCGGACCATGGCGAGCCGGTCGTCTCGGCGCCGCGATGCGATGTGCACGTGCTGTCGCATGCAGGCGTCACCCTTCTCTTACTAGCGTTGCTCACGCCAACCAGCGCAAGCCGGGCTTTTACCGAACTGGTGCGGTAACCCCCGGGGCCCTCATCGCGTCCCAGGGCTTGATCTGACGCACCAGGGCAGACCTGGGTTTCCGATTGTGGTGTGCCTCACGGCGGGAGCAGCCTGCCAGGAACACGCCATCAAGCTTGCCCGGAAGGATCCTGGAGACCGGTTCAGGAAACGTTCAGAAGCGGTAAATCTCAGCGGCTGCCAGGCTGGGCGCGCCGCAGGGGTCGCTCGGTACGCGCCCTGGGCAGTTCGATCGTCACGGTGAGGCCACCGCCGGGCGTATCGGACAAGCTGGCCGCGCCACCGCTGGCGACGGTGAGCCGGTCCACGATCGCGAGGCCTAGCCCGGTTCCGGCGCCGTTGCTCGTGGCGAACCGCCGGAATGCCACCTGCTGCTGCTGCCGGCTCATTCCCGGCCCGTCGTCGGCGACCACGATCCGGACGATGGTGCCGGCGGGCTCGGCCCGGATCTGGATCGCGCCCCCTGGCGGCAGTGCGTCGAGCGCGTTCGCGATGAGGTTGTCCAGGATCTGCTCGAGATGACCCTCGCCCATCCGCGCCCTCGCTGGCCGGAGGTCAGCGTCGAGGGTGACGGCCCGCTCATCGGCGGCCGGCCGCCACGCCGCAACTCTGGTCCTGATCACGTGGTCGACCGGCAGGTCGACCTGCGGGGTGTCGATGTTCTCGGCGCGCGCGATGGCGAGCAGCCCGTTGACCATCCTGGACAGCCGCGCAATCTCCTCCTGGGCGCCGGCCAGCTCGGCGGCCGCCGGCTCGTCGCTATCTTCGGCGAGCAGCTCCAGCCTCAGCCGCAAGGCGGCGAGCGGGGTTCGCAGCTGATGCGACACATCGGCCATCGTGGCCTGGTGACCGCGGACGAGCGCTTCCAGCCGGGCCGCCATCAGGTTGAAATTCGCTGCCAGCCGGCGGATCTCGGCGGGACCACGATCGGCGGGGGACCGCGCGCTCAGCTCCCCGTCGCCGAGCGCCTGCGCCGCCGTCTCCAGCTGGCTCAAGGGCCGGCTGAGCCAGCGGGCCAGCGCGAACGCGATCACCGCTGCGGCGACTAGCCCGGCGGCGGCGACTATCGCGATCACCGCCCACAGGACGCCCGCCTCCCGGTCGACGGCTGAGGTCGGCCTGGCCAGGACGACCGTGCCCACGCTGCCCGGCCCGGTGTCGTGCCGCACAGGGACGGTGACGATGAACCAGTCGTCCGCCTCATAGACCGTCTCCCGGCCGATCTGGCGGGCGTACTGGAGCCGGGCGGCCGGCAGGGGTGGCGCGGCGGCGGACGCGGCAATCCGGCTGCCCGCCGAGTCGTAGACCGTGACGCGGTACTGGTTGTGGCCGAGCTCGCTGACGAGCCGGTCGAGCATCGGGCCGTTCCGGCTGTCGTCGAGCCGTTCCTCCGCAACGTTTGCCACGGTGCGGGCGGATAGCGTTGCTTCGTCGCGAAAGTCGCGCCGATCCTGGCTGGTGGTAATGACGCCGAGCGGGACCGCCACGACCCCGAGCAGGACTGCGACGAGCGCCAGGACCGCCAGGACGATCCGGCGGGCCATCTACGCCTCGCCTGTCTCGCTGACGTCGCCGAGCCGGAACCCGCGGCCGTAGACGGTCTCGATCAGGCCCGGCGCGCCGAGCTTGCGCCGAAGCGATGCAACGTGCACGTCCAGCACCTTGGTCGGGCCATACCAGTGCGCGTCCCATGCCGTCTCGAGGATCTCCTGCCGGGTGACGACGCGGCCCGGGTCAGCCGCCAGGCACTCGAGAATGTCGAATTCCTTCGGTGTCAGCAGCACCTCTGAGCCAGCAACCGTGACCCGGTGGGTCCGGATGTCCACGACCAGCGGACCGTGGCGGATCAAATCGCCGCCGGGGCGGACGCGCCGCAGCACCGCCCTGATCCGGGCCTGCAGCTCGGCTAGGCCGAACGGCTTGACCAGGTAGTCATCGGCGCCGGCATCGAGCGCCATAACGCGGTCCGGCTCCTCTCCGTGCGCGGTCACCACGATGATCGCCGCGTCGGTTCGCTCGCGCAGCTTCCGGCATACCTGGACCCCATCGATGTCGGGAAGCTCGAGGTCCAACAGCACAACGTCCTGCTTGCCCCGGGCGAGCGCGTCGTTCCCGGTCATGACGTGCTCGACCTGATAACCACCCCTGGTCAGCCCGCGAACCAGCTGGGCGGCAATGCTCGCGTCGTCCTCGACGATGAGCACGCTCGTCCGGCCCTCATCAGGGCCTGGAACCGGATGGCCGGCAGCCAGGTTCATGGCACTGAGACTAGGCCACGTTCCGCACGAGATCGGCAGTGATCTGCTCCGGTGCACGAACTCCAGCGAGCGCCCGGTGACCGGACGGCCGATCTGGCGTCCTACTGGATCAGCTCGGCGGGTACCCGCAGCTCCGGGCGTGAGTAGAGGTCGGCGACGTGGCGGGAATCATCCGACGCGCAAGCCGTGGCGACCTCGTCGATGAGCTCGTCGTAATCCGGGCCGGTCTGGCCCTGGTAGGCGGCGGTCATCCGCCCCCACTCATCCCACGGCAGCATCTCCACCTTGTTCACGGCGGCCAGGTCCCTGATTGCGTTGCCGCTGATCTCGGCCGGGCCGAAGTTATCTGTCCCCGGCACCCCGAACGTCGTCGCGTCGATGGCGCCGTGCCGGTAACCAGCCCACGCCTCGCCTCCAGTCAGGAACTCGCCCGGCTGCAGGTCCTCAGGGTGGGGTAAGAAACTGTGCTCCAGGTGCTGGGTGTCGACCCTGACCCAGCGGTCGCCGGCCTCGTGCCAGTACTCAGTAATCCAGTGATCCAGGCCGAGCCCTGGCCGGAAGTACGTACCAAAACCGCAGCGAGCGCGGGCCGCGATGCCGCGGTAGCGCAGTAGTGCGCAGCTCAGCACGACGAAGGTGCGGCAGGTGCCGACCAGCCGCCGCTCGGGCACGCGCGCGGTGGCCAGCGCAGCGGGGTCTAACGCCAGCACGGCCCGGATGATCGCGCTGGCCGACCGGATCTCTTGTCCGCCAAGCCGGCCGGCGTCCATCCCTAGGTCGGCCGCCTCGAAGGGATGCAGCACCACGCCGGGGACCAGCCGGCAGATCCCGACAGGATCGGCCGGGATGGCCTCGAGCACGTCGACGCCTATCTCGCCGATGTCTGTCAGCCGACCTGGAACGGAATAGTCAATCGCGCCGGTCATATACCGGATCGTAAGGGCCGCCGCTCACATCGGCGGGCGCCCGCGGTGCATCACGCCGGCGCGACTGTGCCCCGGCTATTTGACGCGCTGGCGTCCTATACCTAGGATTGCTAGGCATGATGTCCGAGAAGCTCAAGGGCAACCTCGACATGCTGCTCCTCGCCGTGCTGGCGGCGGGTCCCGGCCACGGTTACGCGATCATCACCCGCCTGCGGGAGCGCAGCCAAGGCGCCTTCGACCTGCCGGAAGGCACCGTATACCCGGCGCTGCACCGGCTGGAAAAGGCCGGCCAGCTCGACAGCATGTGGCAGGTCGTCGCCGGACGGCGCCGCCGCATGTACCGGCTCACCGCGGCCGGCCAGGAATCGCTGGCGGCAGAGGCCCGCCAGTGGCAATCCTTCAGCGGCTCCGTGGCCCAGGTGCTGCGCGGCCTCGCCATGCAACCCGCTGCCGCTCCCCAGGCAGCGCTCTGGTCAGGGAGAGTGTCATGAGCGACATGCGCAACCTGCCGGCCGGTTCCGAACCGGTCGAGGAGTACCTGGACAAGCTGCTGCTGACGCTGAGCGGCCCGCCCCGTCAGGTACGCGGCACGCTGGCCGAAGTCGAGGCCCACCTGCAGGACGTGGTGGCCGAGGAGCTGGCGGCCGGGAAGTCGCTGGTGGAAGCGGAGCAGGCTGCAGTGGCCCGGATGGGCGCCTGCAGCCAGATCACCGGCCGACCGCTGCAGTTTGGCCGGCCAGCTGCCGCGCTGATGCGCCGGACCGCGCTGGCGGGCTCGCTGATCGCCGGTATCGCGCTGGTGGCGGTCGGGATCTCGGGCGCCATCGGCTGGGGACTGGCTGCGCTGCGCGGCGGTACCTTCCTGGTCGCGCCGTTCCCTCAGGGCAGCTACACCAGGGCGGACTGCGCGCGCTGGCTGGCCGGTGATCCATCAGCCCGTAGCTGCATCACGGCAATGACCTCCGACCACGTCGGCGAGGTCATCCTCAATAGCTTCGCGGCCGGGGTGCTCGGCGTGCTCGCGCTGAGCGGCTACGTCTGGATGCGGCGCCGCTGGCAGGATCGGGGCACGCTGACCGCGCTTCCGATCGGCAGTGCCGAGGCAGTCGGGGCGATTCTCGCCCTGATCGTGGCGGTCGGCACGGCCGGCCGCGGTGTCAACCTGGAGCTCGTCCAGCAGGGGCAGGGCGCCGGCGAGATGTTCAGCCTGGCCGTCGGAGCGCTGGGCGCAGCCGCGTTCTTCATCGCCCGGCTGGGCAGGTTGTCACTCCCCCACTGGTCCAGGAGCTAGCTGAGCAGGCTAGGTGAGCCGGCGCTCGGTGGCCCACCGGGTGAGCTGGTGCCGGCTGGACAGCTGCAGCTTGCGCAGCACCGACGACACATGCGTCTCGACCGTCTTCACCGAGATGAATAGCTCCCTGGCCACCTCGCGGTAGGTGTAGCCGCGGGCTATCAGCCTGAGCACCTCCCGCTCCCGCGCGGTCAGCTGGTCAAGCTCGGAGTCGAACGACGGGCGGTCAATGTCCGCGGCCACACCGGAAGCGAACGCGTCGAGAACGAACCCGGCGAGCCTGGGCGAGAAGACTGCGTCCCCGGCCGCGACGCGGCGGATTGCCTCGACGAGTTCGGGACCGGAGATCGTCTTGGTGACGTACCCGCGCGCGCCCGCGCGGATCACCGCGATGACGTCCTCTGGCGCGTCCGACGCGGACAGCGCGAGGAACCGCACCTGCGGATGGTCCGGCTTGACCGCTGCGACCACTTCCTGGCCCCCGCCACCGGGCAGGTGCACATCCAGCAGCACGACATCCGGCTGGCACTTCGAGATCTCGGCGATCGCCGGCGCTACGTCATCGGCCTCGCCGACGATCTCCACATCGCCCGACAGCTCGGACCGGACGCCCGAGCGGAACATTCCGTGATCGTCGACGATGAACACCCGGGGCTGCGCGCTGGCGGCGGCCTCGCCATGCAGGCTGCTCATGGCCGCCGCGGCAGCCGGCCGGCGGGGGTTGCGGCGGTCGCTCCCCTGGGTGATCCAGCAGCCATCCTCGGCATCACCAGGGACACCTCGGTGCCTTCACCAGGGGCGCTGCGGATCGTGGCCGTGCCGCCGCGCCGGGCTACCCGGCCGCGAATCGACTCCGCGAGCCCCTTCCGGTCGCCAGAAACCGCATCAGGGTCGAAACCGCAGCCCCGATCGCGCACGAACAGTGACACTGACCCCGGTTCGACCTCGGCGAACACCGACACCACCGGGGCACCGGACCACTTCGCCGCGTTCACTGTGGCCTCCCTGGCGGCAGCCAGCAGCGCGGTCAGCTCCTCGTCCAGCTCGCAGTTGCCCACCGTGACAGCCTCGACCGTGATCCCGTGCTGGGCCTCGACCTCCTGCTGGAGCAGCCGGACGCCATCGGCGAGGGTGCCGGCCTGATCGCCGAGCGAGCCCGGTGCCCGTCCATCGAACAGCCAGGATCGCAGCTCCCGCTCCTGCGCTCTCGCGAGCTTCGTGACAGCGTGCGGGTCGTCCGCGCGGCGCTGGATCAGCGCGAGCGTCTGCAGCACGGAGTCGTGCACGCGGGACGCCATCTCGGCGCGTTCCTCGGCCCGGATCCTGGCCTGTCGCTCACCCACCAGGTCGCGCGCGATGCGCAGCCACCACGGGCCGAGGGCAAGGGCGAATCCGCCGACAAGCAGCATGACTCCGGCTAGCGGCAGGAGCAGCTGATAGGTGCTCGCGTGCCCGCTCAGCAGTGCCGCCAGGCCGGCGATCAGCAGCAGGACGGCCACGCCGATCCGCAGCAGCCGCCGCGAGCGGCGGCCGCCCGTCGCCGGGGCCACCGGGTCAGCGAGGTCGCGCAGGTACTGCCGCTCCGATTCGGGCGCGTTCCGGGCGATCAGCACCAGGCCGGCCGCGCAGACGAGGAGCGGCACCGCCAGGCCCGTCACCCACGCCACGTGCAGCGCGGAAGCAATGATCAGCCCCACCGCCAGCAGCGACGTCAGCCCCAGCGCCAGCCCGATGCCACGCTTGTCCGTGAGCGCCTTGGTGCCGATCGCGGTGTCGGTTCCGTCGGCCGGTATCACGAGCCAGGCGATGACGTAGAGCGCGGCGAGCAGTCCGGTCGTCAGCAGGGCGCCGATGACGAGCAGCGCGCGGATCAGGCCGGCATCGAATCCGGTGCGCCGGGCGATTCCGGCCGCCACGCCGCCGAACACCCGGCCGTCGACAGCACGCCGGAGCGGCCCGGCGCTCGCCGGCCGGCGGCTCAGCCGGATGCCCCTGGCCTCCAGCCAGGCCGTCCAGTGGCCACCGGCCCCAGCGTCTTGAGTAGCTGCGGCGTCATGCTCCACCATGTCCTCCATCATCGCCTGGCACGAGCGATGCTCGCTATCAGGGAACGCCCCGGTCCTGGTCCTGTCGATCCGGGTCCGGTTCAGGGTGGTTCCCGATGGCCGCCACGCCAGCGGGCGGGCACGCTGGGTCCCATGAACACCACAACGCAACGGAACCTCAGCCGACCCAGCCACGACCGGATGCTCGCGGGGGTGGCATCCGGTCTCGCGCACTACGCCGGCATCGACGTCCTCATCGTGCGGATCGCGTTTGCCGTGCTCACCTTCCTCGGTGGCGCTGGGATCCCGCTCTACCTGGTCTGCTGGCTACTCATCCCTGCCGAGGGCAGCAGTCAGTCCATCGCCGCCGGAGTCGCGGCGGATCTGCGCGGCGGGAATCAGTGAGCGCTCCCGGCGCCAGGCTGCGCATCGGCGACGCCGAGCGAGCCGCGGCATCCGACCAGCTGGCCTGGCACTTCAGCCACGGCCGCCTGGATCAGGCCGAACTCGACGATCGGCTCGACCAGGCCATGCGGGCCACGACGGCGGCCGACCTCACCGCACTGTTCGCCGACCTGCCGGCCGCTGAGCCGGTCCCGGCCGTGAGGTCAGGCGGCCAGCACCAGCCGCGCGACGCCGGGCCTCCGCGCCCGGCTCGCGCGCGGCGCCGGCGTCGCCTTGCATCCATCGTGCTGGCCGTGTGCGTCATCGTCGCCGTGGCGGTGGTGCTGCGCGCCCTGACCCACTCGATCGCCGCGCTGGCCGTGATCGTGCTCATCGCCGCGCTCTGGCTTCGGCGCCGTCGAGTCAGGGACTGAGGGTTCCAGGCACGCCAAGCAGCACGACCGGGCCGCCGACTGTGCCCGTGCGGCAGCTCCGCGGACAGCGGCGGCCAGCGAACTGCGACCCCGTTCCGTCATGGGTCTGGTTTCTCGCTTGTCACCGCAACGACACGGTCGATGCCGACGCCGCTGATCAGAAGCCGCTCCTTGGCGCTGGCCGTCAGCCGTGCGGTCCAGTCGGTGAAGCCGCCGTCCCCGATCTCGGCCCAGCCCGCCCCGGAGCGCACGTTCAGCTTGAAGCACAGGTCGCGGTAGTAGCCGCGGCCCGCCCGCCGCTCGGGGTCCAGCTGAATCGCGAGTGGGGTGCCGGCAAGCTCCGCCGTCACCGCCGCCGCGATCGTGTCGCCGGCCGGCGACAACGGAGTCAGCGCTAGCTGGGCCGGACCTGCGCCCGCCGCCGCAAGACCGGCGGCCAGCGACCGAACGTGCTCGGCGACCGATTCCCGCTCGAATCGGTGGCCGCCGTCGTCCCGGCCGGCGGTTACCAGCCCGAGCAGGCTGAAGTGGGGCAGGAAGCCTGGTGACGGCCTGGGCGCCCGCACGACTCGCTGGAACGCGGCGAGCCGCACCGTGGAGCGGAGGTCACCAGCCTTGCGCCGGACCGCCGCCTCGAGCGCGAGCGCGTTGGTCGGGTCCGCTGCGACCTCACTCGCACGCATGGCCGTGACGACCCTGTCCTGGCTCATCGGGCCGAGTACCGCGTGCGTGGCCAGCGGTACCAGGGGTGGCAGCGTGAGCAGCTGTGTTCCCGGCGGCAAGTGCGCGGACATCCGGTCCTCGGCGGCCCGGAGCAGCTGCCAGCTGGAGTCGGCGGGTTGAGCGAACCGGTCGCTGCGGTATCTGCGCAGCAGGCTGGCCGGCGTCTCCTGCGCCGCGCGCCGCCTCGCCACCGCCAGCATGAGGCTCGTGAAGTCACTACCGCTCAGGTTGGCGAGCGCGGCGACGACATCCGTCCCGCCGATGGCCGCCAGGACACGGTCGGGGAGTTCGTCCATCGAACGAGTGTGGCGGAGCTCTCGATCACACCGCGAGGCCTTATTCGGCGGCACGTCGAAGGACACCCTGAAGGTTTCAGCGGAACAAAAGCCGCAACTAGGGCGCGGAAATGGCTGAAACCACAGGCATGTCAGAGGCTTGGGCAACACTCGCTGCCATGACAGATCGGCCAGTACCCGGAACCGGGCGAATTGCCGAGATTGTGACGACTGCCGAACTCCTCTCCGCCGGCTGGCGTACTGATCAGATCCGTGCGAGCGCCCGCCGCGGCGACCTGATTGCGGTGCGGCGCGGCATCTACGCACCCGGCGCTCGCGGCCGCACGCTGCTGAGCCTGGCCGGCGGCGAAAAGTTGCTCGCCATCGGCGCGGCCGCGGCGCTCGCGGGCGCCGAGGCGGTTGTGAGCCACCAGTCCGCCGCCCATCTGCACAAGATCTCGCTCCTCGGGCGCGCGGACCCGGCGGTGCACCTGACCCGGCCGGCCGGCGCGCACTGGCACGCACCCGCCGGAATCCGGCTGCACTCCGCAGCGCTGCCGCCCCAGCACGTCAAGGTCTATCTGGGCCTGCAGCTGACGACGGCGGCGAGGACGGTCGTTGACCTGGCCCGATCGCTGCCATTCCGCGCCGGGGTCGTCGCGGCTGACTCCGCCCTGCATCAGCGGCTTGCCACGAAGGAGGATCTCCTGTCCGTGCTCGAGTCCTGTTTGCGATGGCGGGGCGCCTCGGTCGCCGCCGCGGTCATCGCGTTCGCCGACAGGCGGAGCGAATCGCCGCTCGAGTCCATCGCCAGGGTCGTCTTCCGCGACGGCGGGCTGCCACCCGCGAAGCTCCAGGCGCTGATCGGCACGGCCGAGGACGTTGCCAGAGTGGACTTCTTCTGGGACTCCTACCGGACGATCGTGGAGGTTGATGGCGCCATCAAGTACGCCGACCCGACGAGGGCGAGAGCCCAGCTGGAGCGAGACTCGTGGCTGAGGTCGCTGGGCTACGAGGTCGTCCACTGCACGTGGGAGGAGATCACCATGTCGCCAGAGGCGGTCGTGGCCCGGATCCGCGAAGCCTTCCGCCGCGGCACGCTCCTCGCGGCTGGCCGCAGCGAGGCGAGCTGACGCCAGGTACCGGGCGAGGGCCACTGGGTGCCGCTGGGTGTCACTGGCGGGGTAGGGCGTCGATGGCGGCCAGGACGCGTTTCTCCGATACCGGCACCGGCGTGCCGAGGACCTGCGCGAACAGGCTGACCCGCAGCTCCTCGATCAGCCAGCGGACAGCCTCGACGTCGGGCCGAGAGCGGGCCGTCGCCGACAGATCCCGCAGCCGCGTCTCGTAGGCGTCCGCCAGCCGGCGCGCGACCGCCATCCGGTCAGCATCCCTGACCTGCTCGCCCGCGAGCTTGTCCAGACGGCGCAGGATGGCCCGCAGGTAACGGACCAGATCGGGTAGCCGGCGCGCTCCGGTCGCGGCGATGAAGCCGGCGTAGATCAGGCCAGCGAACTGCGCCCTGATGTCCGCCAGCGCCGGTTGCAGCGCCGGCACCGGATTGGCGCCGGACAGCCTGACCTGAACCTCGTGCGCCTCGATCAGCACCCTCGCCACCGACTCGACCACCCGGGCGGTCACCGGCGCCAGCCGGTCGCGCGCCGCCTCGGTCAGCGCTGCAAAGCCCGCCGCGTCCCATGCCGGGCCGCCCGCGTCCGCGATGACCTGGTCCGCAGCGGCAGCTGCGCAGTCGTCCAGCATGGCAGCCGCGGCCGGGTACGGGTGGCTGCTGAGGGCCATCTTCTCCGTCATCGGCAGCCGGCCCGCGATCGACCGGACCCCGGACGGCACCGCGATCAGCAGCAGCCGGCGGGTGCCGAGCCGCATCGCAGCGTCGGCCTCCGCGCGCGTGTCGAACACCCGGATGTCGACAGCGTCACCTGCGTCGGCCAGCGCCGGGTAGCCGCGAAGCGGTCCGCTCTCGAAGACCCTGGGCAGGGTGCCGAGGTCCCATTTCCGCAGCCCCTCCCTGGTCAGGCCAGTCTCAGCGGCAGCTCCCTCAACGGCCGCGTGCAGCCGCGGCCCCAGCTCCGCCCGCAGCTCGTTCACATCTCGTCCGGTCGCGACCACGGTCGGGCCGTCCAGCACCCGGTAATTCACCCGAAGGTGCGGCGGCAGCGCAGCGAAGTTCCACGCCGAGGCGGATACCTCCACGCCGGTCAGCCGGGCGAGTTCCGCGCTCAGCGCTGCGGCCAGATTGCCCCGCGGCGAGCCGAGCCCGGCCAGCACCGCCCTGGCCGTGTCCGGCGCCGGGATGAAGTGGCGGCGCAGCTCCTTGGGCAGGCCACGGATGAGCTCGGTCACCAGCTCCGCTCGCAGCCCGGGCACCTGCCAGCCGAAATCCGGCCGGTCACCGTCGAACAGCTCAGTCAGCGGAAGACTGACCGTCACGCCGTCGTCCTCCGCTCCCGGCGTGAACTCGTACGACAACGGGAACTCACCCCAGCTGGCCGGGTAGTCCGGCGCGTGGAATTCCTGCGCCGCTGGCCCGGCCAGGTCGGCGGGCTGCAGGTCGAGCAGGGCTGGCTGAGTCGCGCGGGCCTTCTTCCACCACGCATCGAAGTGCCGGCCTGAGGTGACGCTTGCGGGAATCCGCGCGTCATAGAACGCGAAAACCGCGGCGTCGTCGGCTACCAGCCCGCGCCGGCGGGCCTTGCGCTCCAGATCCTCGGCCTCTTCGCGCGCCCGGCGGTTATGCGCGGCGAACGCGTGCCTGGTATCCCAGTCGCCCTCCACGAGCGCACTCTGGATGAACAGGTCCCTGGAGGCGGCCGGATCGATGCGGTCGTAGTTCACCGGGCGGGCGGCCACGATCGGGAGGCCGTACAGGGTGACCTTCTCGGTCGCGATGACTGCCGCGCGGCGGGCGTCCCAGCGCGGCTCGCTGTAGGTACGGCGGACGAGGTCGCCCGCGAGGGGTTCCGCCCGCTCCGGCTCGATCCGCGCGACCAGCCGGCCCCACAGCCTGGACGTCTCGACGAGCTCGGCCGCCATCACCCAGCGCGGCGGCTTCCTGGCGAGCGGCGAGTCCGGAAAGATCGCGAACCGCGCCCCGCGGGCGCCCGCGAACTCTGCCGGGCCGCGACGCCGCGCACTCCTGCCAGCGGCCGCCGCCGAGCCGGCCGCCGCCGAGCCAGCCGCACGTTCGGCGTCCTGCATTCCGATGTGCGACAGCAGGCCAGCCAGCAGCGACTGGTGCACGCGGTCGGCGAGGTCCGCGGCGTACCGGCCGCCCTGATCCGTCCTCGGGCCTGACGACCGCGCACGCGCACCGGACCCGGCGCCGCGGCCGGCGTCCCGCCCGATCACCACACCCACGTCCCTGGCCGCCTGCTGCAGCTGGGCGTACACGTCCTGCCACTCCCGGATACGCAGGAAGTGCAGGTACTCCCGGCGGCACAGCCGCCGGAACGCCGACGACGACAGCTGCCGCTGCTGCTCGCGGAGGTAATCCCACAGCGTCAGGAACGCCAGGAAGTCCGAGCCCGGCTCGGCGAACCGCCGGTGCATCGCGTCGGCCGCCTCGCGCGCGTCTGACGGCCGTTCCCGCGGGTCCTGGATGGCGAGCGCCGCGGTGATGATGAGCACCTCCCGCGCGCAGCCATTCTCCCCCGCCGCCAGGATCATCCGGCCCAGCCGCGGATCGACTGGGAGCTCGGCCAGCTTGCGGCCGGTGCCGGTCAACGCCACCGATCCGTCACGGCTGCTGGCTGTGGTGGCGCCGAGTTCGGTCAGCAGCCGCAGGCCGTCGGCGATCTGCCGCGAGTCGGGCGGATCCACGAAGGGAAAGTCGGCGATGGCGCCCAGCTCCAGCGCGGCCATCCGGAGGATGACAGACGCGAGGTTTGTCCGCAGGATTTCCGGCTCGGTGAACGGCGGCCGCGCGTCGAAGTCCTCCTCGCTGTACAGGCGGATGCAGATGCCGTCGGACGTCCGCCCGCACCGGCCCGCGCGCTGACTGGCCGATGCCTGCGATACCGGCTCGATCGGCAGCCGCTGCACCTTGGTGCGCTGGCTGTACCGGGAGATCCGCGCGGTGCCGGGATCGACCACGTACCTGATGCCCGGCACGGTCAGCGACGTCTCGGCGACATTCGTGGCGAGCACCACCCGCCGCCCTTGATGAGGCTGGAACACCCGGTATTGCTCCGCTGCCGACAGCCGCGCGTACAGCGGCAGCACCTCGAGACCGGGCTCGCCGGCCAGCGCGTCGGCGGTGTCGCGGATCTCCCGCTCGCCGGACAGGAACACGAGCACGTCGCCCGGCCCCTCGCGGCCCAGCTCGGCCACCGCATCCGTGATGGCCTGAACCTGGTCCTGGTCGTCGAGCGGGCGATAGCGCACCTCAACCGGATAGGTCCGGCCAGAAACTTCAAGAACGGGGGGAACGGGGTTCGATCCGGCCGGTGCCGTCGTCCCTGCTCGCGGTGTGACGGCGAAATGCCGGCTGAACCGCTCCGGATCGATCGTGGCGGACGTGATGATCACTTTCAGGTCCGGCCGTCGCGGCAGGAGCTGCCTGAGGTAGCCCAGGATGAAGTCGATGTTGAGGCTGCGCTCGTGGGCCTCGTCGATGATCAGCGTGTCGTAGCGAAGCAGCAGCCGGTCCCGTTGCAGCTCGGTCAGCAAGATGCCGTCGGTCATGACCTTGATGAGCGTGCCGTCGCTGGCGGTGTCGGCGAACCTGACCTTGTAGCCCACCGCCGTGCCCAGCTCGGTACTGAGCTCGGCGGCGATCCGGGCGGCAACCGTGCGCGCGGCGATCCGGCGGGGCTGGGTGTGGCCGATCTGACCAAGGACGCCGCGGCCCAGCTCCAGGCAGATCTTTGGCAGTTGGGTGGTCTTGCCCGAGCCGGTCTCGCCCGCGATGATCACGACCTGGTGCTCGCTGATCGCCGCTGCGAGCTCGGCCTTGCGCTGGCTGACCGGCAGCTCGGCCGGATAGCTGATCACCGGTACCGCGGCTCGACGAGCCTCAACGCGCTGCTCCGCCGCCGCGACCTCGGCCGCCAGCTCCGCGAGCGCCTCCGATCGCGCCCCGCCGTCGTGCAGCGACCGGATCCCCGCGGCCCGCCGCCCCAGCCGACGCTGGTCGCGGAGCATCAGCCCGGGCAGGCGCGCCCGCAAGTCTCCGAGGGTGCCGGCCCGAGGGACCGGTCCCCCGGAGCCGCCCGCGGTTTCGGTCACGGCGGTGGCTCCAGTCGGCTTGCATGGGACGAGGCCAGCGTCTCAGCATGGCCGGCGGGCCTCTTGGTGAGCCAACGCATTTCCGCGGCCAGACCCTTCCGGCCGCGCAAGCCGGAGCACTCCTCACCGCGCCGTACGAGGGACTTGACCTTGGAGTAAGCACCAGGGTTTAAGTTCGCAGCCATGACGCGGACGATCTCGGCGCAAGCGGCAGCTCTTGGACTCAGCCCCGACACGCTGCGGTATTACGAGCGTCTCGGCTTGCTGCCTCCCCCGCCGCGGACTGCCGCCGGTTACCGCCTGTACGGCGAGGAAGCGGCGGAGAGACTCGGCTTCATCAGCGGGGCACGGCAGATGGGCCTTCGGCTCGCGGACATCAAGGAGCTCCTCGATGTCCGCGATCGAGGTCAGTGCCCGTGCGGGCACACCAAGGACCTGGTTGAACGCCGACTAGCTGAGGTCGACGCGGAGATCCGGCAACTGAGTGCCGTGCGCACGCAACTTCTCACCCTGAAGGAGCGCAACGAGGAGTGCCTCGATGCTGCCGAGAGTGAGTGGTCGTGCGTGGTTGTGCCACAGAAAGGAGGTGGGGCGTGAGCGCATGTGCGCACTGCGGCTGTGACTGCGGATGCAGCCCGTGCTGTTGCTGCGGAGGCTGAAGCCTGCTCCGCGGGCGTCTGCGCAGGTCAGACTGTGGCTATAGCCTGTGACCTGCGCAGACGCTTATGCTGCTGGGAGTTCTGGACGTACTCACCGCAGCGTCGCGTTGGGGGCGTAATGACCAGTTTGAGTTCCATCCTTGACCTTTCGGCTGCCCGCCAGCCTGACCACGCCGCGATCCGGCTTGACGAGAAGTCGATCAGCTATCAGCAGCTCAGCTCGGCCGCCCGGCGGCTGGCGAGCCTGCTGACGTCCCGCGACGTGCGCCGCGGCGACCGGGTCGGGCTGATGATGCCTAACATTCCCGCGTTCCCGGTCGCCTTCTACGGCACGCTGATGGCAGGCGCCGTGGTGGTGCCGATGAATCCGCTGCTCAAGAGCCGGGAAGTCGCCTACTACCTCGGGGACTCCGGTGCCCGGCTGCTCTTCGCCTGGCGGGATTTCGCCGGCGAAGCCGCCGAGGGGGCGGTCGACGCCGGCGCGGATGTCATCCAGGTCGATGACGTCGACCTCAGCTCCGTGCTGGCAGGCCACAGCGCCGAGGCAGCCCCGGCCGACGCCGATGACACCGACGATGCGGTCATCTTGTACACGTCCGGCACGACCGGCCAGCCCAAGGGCGCGCAGCTGACGCACGGCGGCCTGACCCGGAACGCGCAGCTGACCGCCGAGACCCTGCTCCAGAACCGGGCCGGGGACGTCATGATGGGCTGCCTGCCGCTCTTTCATGTCTTCGGCCTGACCTGCGGCCTGAACGCGGCCGTGATGGCAGGAAGCACGCTGACCCTGCTCCCCCGGTTCGCTCCGGCCAAGGCCCTCGAGATCATCGAGCGAGACAAGGTGACGATCTTCGAAGGCGTGCCGACCATGTACGCGGGCATGCTTCACCACCCAGCAGCTGACTCCGCCGACACGGCGTCGCTGCGGCTGTGCGTCTCCGGTGGCGCAGCGATGCCGGTGGAGATCCTGCGCGGCTTCGAGCAGAAGTTCGGCTGCATGATTCTTGAGGGCTACGGGTTGTCGGAGACCTCGCCGGTCGCATCCTTCAATCACCCGCACATGCCGCGTAAGGCCGGCTCGATCGGCACTCCGGTCGAGGGCGTCGAAATGCGACTGGTTACCGACGCGAGTGACCACGTCCCGATCGGCGAGGTGGGCGAGATCGCGATCCGCGGGCATAACGTCATGAAGGGATACTGGGGAAAGCCGGAGGCTACAGCGGAGGCCATCCCTGACGGCTGGTTCCGGACCGGCGACCTGGCCCGGGTCGATGAGGACGGCTACTACTTCATCGTCGATCGCAAGAAAGAGATGATCATTCGCGGCGGCTACAACGTGTACCCGCGCGAGATCGAGGAAGCGCTGCACGAGCACCCGGCGGTCGCGGAGGTGGCGGTGATCGGGATACCGCACGCCGAACTGGGCGAGGAAGTCGGCGCAGCTGTCGCACTCAAGCCCGGCGCCAGTGCGACCGCGGCAGAGCTGCAAAAGTTCATCAAGGACCGGGTTGCTGCTTACAAGTACCCGCGCCATGTCTGGCTGGTGCTCAGCCTGCCCAAGGGCCCGACCGGCAAGATCCTGCGCCGCGAGGTACGGCCGCCGGAGCACTCCGATGCAGCGGCCCACGGATCGTCCCCAGAAGTAACCGACGCGGGGGTCCGGGGGTCGTCCCCCGAGGTAACCGACGCGGGGGTCCGGGGGTCGTCCCCAGAGGTAACCGACGCAGGGGTCCGGGGGTCGTCCCCCGAGGTGGCCGACGCGGGGGTCCGGGGGTCGTCCCCCGAGGTGGCACAGTGACGGCGGCGTCGGACCGGGCTCGCGGCTCGGCACCTGGTGCCACGCTTCCTGATGCGGCGGGCGACCTGGCCGGCGCACTCGACCTGCTGCTGGCCGACGGCGCTCTCGGGGTACTCCGCCGGTTCCGACCGGACGGGACAACCCTCCGGCTAGCCGTCGGACTGGCGAGGCGCCCTCAGCTGGTGGCGGGCCAGGTCGCCAGCCTCGGTGCGGAATTCGCCCGGATCGCGGGCGGGCGATCGCAGCTCGCGCCCGAGCGCCGGGACCGCCGATTCGCCGATCCGGCCTGGAGCCAGAACCCGCTGCTGAAGCGCATCATGCAGGCCTACCTGGCCGGCGGCCGGGCGGCCGAGAGCGTCCTCGAGATCGCCGACCTCGACTGGCGCGACTCCGAGCGGCTGCGGTTTGTCCTGATGAACCTGATCGCGGCTGCGTCGCCGAGCAACAATCCGTTGATCAGCCCGGCAGCGATCAAGTCCCTCGTGGATTCTGGCGGTCTGTCGGCCGCCCGCGGCTTGCGCGCTCTCCTCAGCGACCTCGCCACAGCGCCGCGCGTGCCGTCCATGGTGGAGCCCGGCTCGTTCGCCGTCGGCACCGACCTGGCGGTGACCCCGGGCTCTGTGGTCTACCGGACCGAGATGTTCGAGCTGATCCAGTACACCCCGACGACCGAGCAGGTCGGCAGGTACCCATTGGTCATCGTGCCGCCGATGATCAACAAGTTCTACATCACCGACCTGGCACCGGGCCGGAGCATGTCGGAGTTCCTGGTCGGCCAGGGCCACCAGGTCTTCGCGATCAGCTGGCGCAATCCGGATTACCGGCACAGGGACTGGGATCTGAACAGCTACGGCGCGGCCGTCGTCGACGCGCTCGCGACCGCGCGCGCGATCACCGGTGCGGCCAAGGTCAGCGTCTGCGCGCTGTGCTCCGGCGGGATCGTGTCCTCCATGGTCGCCGCGCACCTGTATCAGCTCGCGCAGCTCGACACCGTGGCCAGTCTCTGCATGGGCGTGACGGTCCTGGACCAGGCGAGAGCGGGCACCGCCGGGGCGATGATCGACGAGGGGACGGCTGCTGCAGCGATGGCCGCGTCGAGGGCGCGCGGCTACCTCGACGGCCGGACGCTCGCCGAGGTCTTCGCCTGGCTCCGGCCCGACGACCTGATCTGGAACTACTGGGTCAACAACTACCTTCAGGGGCGGCCGCCGCCCGCATTCGACATCCTCTACTGGAACGCGGACACGACTCGGCTGCCAGCAGCGTTGCACCACGACTTCATCCGGCTTGCCCTGGACAACTCGCTCGTCAAGCCCGACGCTGCCACCATGCTCGGCTCGCCAGTCGACCTGTCCAAAGTCGATACCGACACCTACGTGGTGGCAGGCA
>Ga0126378_10000565_pt1 | contig 27014 bp, 20 predicted proteins | sample PanSoiMetPlot_23_FD_92587 | JGI IMG/M metagenome (GOLD analysis project Ga0126378, IMG submission 92587) | Tropical forest soil microbial communities from Panama - MetaG Plot_23 | ecosystem: Environmental > Terrestrial > Soil > Tropical forest > Bulk soil | place: Panama | collected 2016-02-17
CTGCGCCCATCGTTTGCCTCTGCGCGAGTGACCCTGGCGAAACTCGATATGCAGATGGAGAAGTATGCGGAAGCGGCCGAGCAATGCCGGAAGGCGCTGGCCAGCGATCCCAAGGATCAGACCTCGCTGTATCGCCTGATCCAAGCGGAGCGAAAACTAGGGCAGCAAAAAGAGATTCCAGACCTGCTCAAGCGGCTGGCATCCTTGCGCGAACAAGCAACCAAGGAAGAGCGCGAGCGATACCGCTACAAACTAATCGAAGAAAACGACGCGGGTGCCCGCCCGCAATGAAACTTACCCGCCGCGAATTTGGGCGACTCGGAATCGGTTCGGCGTTTGCATTTGCTCCCGAACGCGTTTTGGCCCAAGGAGTATCCGCGCACACAGCGAAGCCACTCGCGAGGCAGGCACCTTCCGGCAGGCCGTTCAACGCGCGATTTGTGGAAGTCGCGGCCGATGCGGGTCTGCGCGAACCAACGATTTATGGAGGCGTGGAAAGCAAGAAATACATTCTGGAGTCGACTGGATGCGGCTGCGCCTTCATCGACTTCGACAACGACGGATGGATGGATGTTTTCTTGCTGTCTGGCACGCGCTTGGAAGGCGCGCCGGCCGGAGCAACAAACCGGCTCTACAAAAACAATCGCGACGGAACGTTCACGGACACTACTGAAAAAGCGGGGCTTCATCGCGTGGGTTGGGCGTGTGGAGTCTGCATTGGGGACTACAACAACGATGGTTTAGACGATCTCTTTTGCACGTATTTCGGGCAGAATGTTCTCTATCGCAACAATGGCGACGGAACGTTCACGGACGTCACTAAGGCCGCTGGGCTCTTAAACGAACAGCCGAGGTGGGGCGCCGGGTGTAGTTTTCTGGATTACAACCGCGACGGACATTTGGACCTGTTCGTTTCGAACTACGTGAGGTTTTCTTTTGAGCATGCTCCCGTTCCGGGCGAAAATGTCAACTGCAATTGGAAAGGAATCCCCGTCGAGTGTGGCCCGCGAGGCTTACCGATGGGGAGGCATTCGCTCTATCGCAACAACGGCGATGGAACGTTCACCGATGTAAGCCAGCAAGCCGGAATCGCAAAAGGCCCGGAAACTTATGGCATGACGGTCGTTGCGGCGGATTTCGACGAAGATGGATGGCCGGACATTTACGTGGCCTCCGACTCGACGCCTAGCCTGCTCTTCATGAACAACCATGATGGGACGTTTCGCGAAGAAGGCGTGGTCCGAGGCGTGGCACTGAGCGACGACGGCATGGAACAGGCGGGCATGGGCGTGGGAGTTGGCGACTATGACTTGGATGGACACTTGGATCTTTTTAAGACGCACTTTGCGGACGACGCCAACATTCTCTATCGCAATGATGGCAAGGGGAATTTCGACGATATGACGCGGTCATCGCGCCTGGGTGTCGAGACTCGTTACATATGCTGGGGCGCCGGGATTATTGACCTGGATAACGATGGCTATCCTGACTTGTTCATGGTCACAGGAAACGTTTATCCGGAAGTGGAACGCAAGCTCCCTCAATATGCAAACAAGACACCGCGCGCTGTCTTTCGCAACCTTGGCAATCGTACTTTTGAGGAATTGATGGAAGCCGCCGGCCCGGGCGTCGCCGCGGCGCATTGCAGCCGTGGATGCGCTTTCGGAGATTTCGACAATGACGGCGATGTGGACATCCTCATTGTCAATCTGAACGAGCCGCCATCGTTGTTGCGCAACGATGTGAGTGGGAAAGGGAACTGGCTCAAAGTAAAGCTCGAAGGGGTAAAGTCCAATCGGTCCGCGATTGGAGCGCGCGTCCTTGTGCATTACGCGGCGGGAACGCAAGCGCAAGCAGTTCTCAGCCAGTCCAGTTTCTATTCCTGCAATGATCCTCGTCTGCACTTTGGTTTGGGAGGCTCGACCACGGTGGACATTGACGTCTACTGGCCAAACGGCTTGCACGAGGCTTTCAAGCGAATTCCTGCCAACCAGTTGATTACACTCAAAGAGGGGCTGGGACGGGTGCCCAACCGCGGTTGGTCGAAGAGCTAGCCCGAAATCAAAGCGAGGAGTGAGGTTACCTCCTTTGGCCCCTTCAGCAAAATTTCTCTACGTTCCATGAATTTTTCTTGACAACCTCAAATCGTTCGTGATATTTGGCAGTCCATGCAAGCGGTTTCTTTTGGGGTGCCAGCAGCATATCCTTAAAAATACTTGGGGTTTTATTCGTCGAGGTGTGGTTTCTCAAGCCGTTTTCGGTCGCAAAATGCAAGCGTTTGCAACACTTGGGGCAATGCCAGTTCGATTCTGATTCAGGCGAGGGGTGATTTCCACCTTGGAGGTGAGAGATGAAGTGGATGTCCGTAGGTAACTTGGGCACCAGGTCAGTGAAACTGTTGTCGCTTCTGCGTTGGGCGGTCGTGTTTTCTTTAGTTGTGATGTTCTCTTCTACTTCCGTACATGCTCAGTTTACTGCCAACATTCAGGGTACTGTCGAAGATCCCAGCGGGGCAGCTGTGGCGCAAGCAAAGGTGGACCTCATAAACACCGTGACGCAGGTATCTGCTAATACTACGACCGACAGCTCGGGGAGCTATCGGTTCTTAAGCCTTGCTCCCGGGTCTTACAAAATCTCCGTGGAGGCTAAGGGATTCTCCAAATCTGAAACGAGTTTCACCTTGGAGACAAACGAGAATCTTAATCTGCCCATTTCCCTTAAGGTAGGTTCAGCAGCAGAGTCGATTACGGTGACGACGGAGCCGCCGCTTTTGAACACTGCTGAGACTCGAAATCAGCAGACACTGGAGGCTCAGGAGCTCTCGACATTGCCGTTGGCCGGTCGCAATCCGTTCTCGCTGGTGAACGTGGCTCCTGGTGTCTCCGGGCTCGGACTGTCAGGTGGCGTCGGGGTGGCCTCGGGCACTCCAGGAACTGGTGTCGATATTTTCTCCACGGAGTCCGCGCTAGACCTCAGCGCCAACGGACAGGGCACAGTTGCCAATTTGTGGGTGGTGGACTCGCTCGACATCACGAGCAACATCCGCCAGGGCGTACTGAATCTCGTGCCCAATCCAGACGTCGTTCAAGAGACCTCCATTCAGGTGAATACGTTCTCCACAGAATATGGCCGCGGAAGCGGTCTCGAAACTACGATGACAACAAAGTCGGGTGCCAACGATTTTCATGGCTTGGCCAGCGACTACTTCACAAGGCAAGGTATGTACGCGAAGTATTCCCTGCCGGGTTCAGATCACTCCTATTCTCCATTCCACGGAAATAACCTCTCTGGAACCATCAGCGGCCCAATCATCCCTCATCACCAATTTTTCTTTTTCTTTGGAATCGAAGCCCTGCGTTCTTCCACGTCTACCGGGAATCAAGTGCTGACATTTGCCGATCCTGCGTTTGCGTCTTGGGCAAGCACCAACTATCCCGGTACGTTTGGCACCAAGCTCTTGACAACCTATGTGCCCACTCATATCGCGGGCCAAACTGCCATCAAGACCGCTAACGACATTTTTCCGGGGACCTGCGGGACAGCGGCAACAAACGGTTTGCCGTGCTCTACGCCGATGATCGATTCAGGTACATTCAACGGAACCAATTTCCGCAACGGCACGCAGTACTTCGCTCGCGTCGACAAGTACTTGAAAAATGACCGCATTTACGGCAGTTTTTTCCGCACGCTCTTGGGTTTCGGTGGGCCTGCTGCGATCCCACAGTTCACCTCGTCCAACAACACTTGGGAGCGCGCATTCCAGGTCAACTGGACTCACACCTTTAGCCCCACGCTTTTGAATGAAGCTGTCTTCGCTCAGAACCGTATCGAAGGAAAGCTGAATGAAACGGGCGATTTCACCATTCCAACCGTGAACGTCACGGGCCAGAACCTCGGATTTGGACTGGGTTTTGCGCAGGGCGATTTCATCCAGCACAACTATCACTGGCGCGACGTCTTGACCAAGGTTCGCGGGGCGCACGTTTTGAAGGTCGGCTACGATGGCTGGTTCGGAGATGACGTCGAGCCCTTCCAAGGGCCGTGGTCTCACCCTTCATTCAGCTTCGACAACCTGTTGAAGCTGGCGCAAGATTCGGCCCACACGGAGGGTGGAGTGATGTATAACCCCATAACCGGCCAGCAGCAGCTTTGGGATTGGAACGCTGCTTCCAAAACCTTTGGCCTCTTCGTTGAGGATACCTGGAAAGCACGACGCGACTTGACCTTGACCCTGGGTTTCCGCTTCGACGATCAAGGAAATCCATATTCCCGCTCTACATCGACGGTGTTTGGCAATTTTTATCTCGGGAGCGGTTCCACTTTTAGCCAGAGGGTAGCAAGTGGCTTTGCGAAGCCTACAAATAATGCACTTGCCTACACACCCAGGGCGTACGCACCTCGTATCGCGGCCGCATGGGATATCAACGGAAAAGGAGACTGGGTTGTGCGAGGGGGATTTGGAATGTATTCGAATTGGCTTACCCCTGCCAATATTCAGGAAGAGTTCCGTGGCAACCCGCCAGGTTTGATTTTGCCTACGTTCTTTGCAGCCAATGCAGCCGGAAACCGCCCCGTTTTCGTTCAGGGCACGAGTAGCAAACCGCCCTTCGGATTCACATTCCCGGCGCTGGCGGGAACGCCCTTGTGTCCTACAGCTCCCTGCTTAGACGCTGCGGGGGGCATTGCGGGGGCAGGTTTGTCAATTGGGGGCATCAATCCGAACATAGTTTCCCCAACGGCATACATTTTTGCGGGGACCCTCGAACATAAACTGACCACTCATCTCGTTGCGACCATCCTTTACAGCGGATCACACACTTCGAATCTCGTCGGCAATGGTAACCTTGGCGGCGTCGTTTCCTACGGGGTGGATATCAATGAGGTGCCTGGAGACTTGATCGGCAAGCCAGCGGGCTCTGCCCCAACCCGGCTGAATCCGAGCTTCGGCTCTATTGCCTATACGCAGAACGACCGAGTTGCCAACTACAATGGTGTGACGTTTAACGTCCGCGCGAGAGTTAAACGAGGCTTCTTTGATGCCTCGTACACGCGTTCCAAGTCCCAAGACGACGCGGCCAGATTTCCCTTACCAGGTAACCCCCACCAATTCTACGAGCCATCGCCATGGGATACCCCCAACCGCTTTAGCTTGAGCTTCAACTACGAACTCCCGGGTCTGAACGGCGGACAAGGACTCGTCGGACGCACCACAGGGGGGTGGGGGTTAAGCGGCACAAGCATCTACCAAACCGGCTATCCCTTCTCGGTCTTTACCTCAGCGGCATACAACGCTGCGAACTACACCGTCGGCGCAGATGCGCACTTGACCCAGACGGGAGATTACCTAGCCAATGGAGATAATTTCAGCTTTCCGGACGTCACCAATTATCAGCAGGGGACGTCTCGGAGCGCGTACATCAGCGGCGTGTTCGCAGCCGGACAATTTACGGTGCCAACTGCCGGCACGAATGGGAACGAAAGGGCTGGACAGTTCCGTAATCCGGCCTTTGTGCAAACAGACATGACCCTTTACAAAAACACGCATATCACAGAGAGACTTAATTTCCAGTTTCGGTTTGAGTTCTTCAATTTCTTCAACCATCCGAACTTCCAAAACATCCAGGGCGACTTGAGCGCTGGGAACTTCGGCCACGTGACTGCTCAGACGCTGCCGCGTTGGTGGCAGATTGGCGGCAAGCTGATCTTTTAGCTCTCACGAAATGGCATTTGAGACCGCCGCTCTTCGAGACCATTTTCTTCTCGAAGGAGCGGATGGTCGTATCGAACAATAAGAACGCCCATTTAGGCGAAATGAATCCAATGCTCGTGGCTTTCTGTTCCGGTATTGTTCAACTGGACGGTGACGTCCGCCGCGATCCTACTCTGTGATTCAGTGGTCCCTTTGAGCAACTTGACGAATTACGATCATGAATTTGTAATGCAAAAGTTGAGCTTGAATTCTAGCTATCGGACATGAAGAAAGCGTGAGGGTTCACCATGAAACGCACATCCAGGCGCCAATTCGTAAAAACTGCATCCATTTCTGCTGCAGCCGCCCTGTCGTTAAGGCCGCTTTCTATGTGGGCCAGGACGCCGGCTACGCCCGTTTCGCCTCGTCTTTCGGTCTTTCCTTATTCCAGCGTACAGTTGCTCGAAGGCCCGTTCCGGATCCAATTTGACCACAATCACGAGATTTTTCTCCATTTGGACGAGGACGGGCTGCTCAAGCCGTTTCGCCAGCGCCAAGGAATGCCGGCTCCGGGGCCTGACCTTGGCGGCTGGTACGACAACGCCGACGACTTCAACCACGAAAACAATTTTCACGGCTTCATTGCCGGACACAGCTTCGGCCAATACTTGTCCGGGTTGGCGCGCGCGTACGTGGTCACTGGTTCGAAACCGACTCAAGAGAAAGTTCACCGGCTCGTCCGGGCATTTGGCGAGACGGTCGAGCCAACCGGCAAGTTCTACGTCGACTACCGACTTCCCGGATACACGTTCGATAAGACTTGCTGCGGCCTCATTGATGCGCACGAATTCGCCAAGGATCCAAATGCTCTGCAAGTACTCAAACGCGCGACGGAGGCGGTGCTGCCGCATCTCCCCGAAAAAGCGCTCAGTCGTGCGGAGCAGGAAGCGCGCTGGCCACACAAGGATATCGCTTATACCTGGGATGAAACCTACACGCTTCCCGAGAACTTCTTCCTCGCCTATCAACGCAGCGGCGATCAGCGCTATTTCGAACTTGGAAAGCGCTTCATCTACCACGAGTACTACGATGCCCTCGCGGAAAACCATAATGCGTTACCGGGAAAGCATGCTTACAGCCATGTCAACACGTTCAGTTCGGCTATGCAGGCGTACTTCATGCTTGGCGATGAAAAGTATCTACGTGCCGCGACCAACGGCCTGCGCATGGTCCACGAACAAAGTTATGCGACGGGAGGATGGGGACCAGACGAGGCGTTTGTCGAACCCGGCAAAGGGCTCCTGGCTGCCAGCCTAAACAAAACTCATGCCAGTTTTGAAACTCCCTGCGGCGCTTACGGGCAATTCAAGATCACACGCTACTTATTGCGCGTAACAGAGGACTCGCATTACGGTGACAGCATGGAGCGAGTACTTTACAGCACGATCGCTGGCGCGAAGCCGATACTTCCTGACGGTGTGAGCTTTTATTACTCGGACTACAACTCGGAAGGAGCCAAGAAGGTCTACTACAAGGATAAATGGCCTTGCTGCTCCGGCACGTTCCCGCAGCTTGCCGCGGACTACGGAATCTCCTCGTACTACCAGGGGAAGAATGGAATCTATGTGAACCTGTTCCTGCCTTCAAAGCTGACTTGGACGCAAAACGGTGCCCGCTGCAGCCTCACGCAAACCACCCAGTATCCGAGGCTGAATACAACTGAACTCCGTTTTCAGCTCGCAAGACCTGAAAGCTTCACCGTTTATCTCCGGGTACCCAGTTGGTCCGACGCCAAAACGCGCGTGTCGGTGAATGGAAAACGCGCGGAAGGCGAGCCAGCCCCTGGGAAATTCTTCGCTGTGACGCGAACGTGGAAGGATGGTGATCGCCTGGAGTTCGAAGTTGGAATGCCGCTGCGCCTCGAAGCGGTCGATGCACAGAATCCAGACCTCGTGGCCCTGATGCGCGGGCCCCTGGCCCTGTTCGGCGCAGGTGATCCGCCGCCGCACCTGACGCGTGCCCAACTCCTCGCTGCCACTCCTGTAACATCGGGTTCCGATGACTTCACAGTGCTGACAGATGCTGGAAAAAGTACATTCCGTCCTTTCTCAGCAATCGCTGACGAGCTCTACCGCCTGTACCACAAAGTGAGCGGCTAATTTCCGGCTCGACAACAAAACACAAAATGCAGTCTCTGGAAAGGGATGAGCTCGTCGAACTCCGCTGACTTGCAGCCATCTAGGGTTGCGGCCTGCCGTCTGGCCCAGACAAATGGGTAACACAACGTACCGGCCATGCAGGTAACAACCTCATCTCCAATCCGTCCTTCGAAATATTCATTTCTATCCTCTACTTTTCTCGTTAGGCTTCCATCTTTTGGGGAAGGAAATGACTCTCGCAATTTCACCTCAGAAGCTTGCCAAACTGAGCCTGGTTCTTGTGCTGGCAGCGTTAGCTTTCGTCTATGCTGCTGACTACTTTTGGTTTCGTGCACGCATGATGCATCCGAGGCCCAGCGACCCGGTGGAATCGTGGACCATCCCGCGCGTTCTGGCCATTCCGGAAAAAGGCAATAAGACCAGCTAAGAAATCGACCAGCAGAATCCCGAGCAAACCATCACCTGCGTTCACTCGCTGTTCCGCACGCCGGCGCCTCCCCTTGCTGGTACGTCAAGCCGCGCGCGAATCAGCCAATTGCCATGTGACAGCCTACCCGCTGCGATCCTTTTTGATAGCTGAGTTGCGGCCAGCCTACTCGCGGGGAAGACTACTTTCCAGGAGGCTCCTTAGGAGGGATTTCCGCGTAGCCAGGCGCCGCCTCCTTCAAGTTTGTTTCCACGCTCGCGTTCGCGTCACCCAGCGCCCAACGGATTCCCCCGCCCAGCAGATTCAAGAAGAAATCATTCTTCCAATTTTCCGGGCGGTCCCCCATGGCGGTGTAGAAGACTCTCCCTTTGCCCTGCATTCGAGCCCAGGTCACTGGGTAAGGCGCGCGCTGGTAGCATTCCCCCTTCATCCCTTTGGTATCCAGAGTCAAAATCACGTGCAAGTCTGACGCGAAATCTTTCAGCGAGTACCACTCTTCATTAAAGCGCACCGGCGAGGTCACGCTTTCCAGACCCGGAAATTTCGCATCGTTCACGTTCAGGTCGGCATCCTGCAGCCGCGGATCGCCTCCGTGCACGATAAACTCTCCGCCCAGCATTTTCAGGTAAGGATCCTGCTGCTCTCCGTGTGCAATGTAACGGTTCGAACGGTCTGGCGGGTCCGGCTGCGGGTGAAACGTATCGGCTGCCGCATGCACTCCCACAAATCCCATTCCCTTTTGGATGGCTTCCAGCAGCTTCTTCTTTCCTTCAGCCGTCATCGGCGGCTTGCCATCCGTGCCCAAAGTCGCCAGGTCGCCCGTCGTGAAAAAAACGATCGCCTGATAGTTGTGCAACTGTTTGCTGTCGAACAGCCGGCCATCCTTTGTTACCTGGACGCGAAATCCGTGCTGCTTCCCCAACCCGGTCACCATGTTATCGACCAGACTGGTCCTACCTTCCACTCTCTTCACCACGTCGTGTTCGAAGCCCGAGGATTTTGTAAAAACGAGCACAGACTTCTCCGGCGCAGCTGGCAACCGCTTAGCAAGAGCCATTCCTGCTCCTGTCAAAGCCCCGGTTCGCAGAAACTCCCGGCGCCCGGAAGTGCTATTCATGTTTTTGCCTCAGTTGTGCTCATCCTTATGCGTGCATCCGGGAAACTCAACGAACGCGTAATCTCCCGTCCAGCCTAACTCGCGCATTCCTGCTTCCGAAGAATAGTAAGCTCCACTTACCCAGCCTTTTAGATTCTCGAAGTGCGGATGAAGCTCGTCAGTCCCTTTCGCGACTTTATTCGTGGCATCCGTTTCCGAGGCCTCGGTCAACAATGCATTCTTCTGCTCGTCGGCGAGGGCAGGGAAGCGCTTCCCGAATCGTTTCTGTGTTTCAGCTTGAAACGCGGACAGGGATCGCACGAATTCTTGCTGGTTTTCCGGCTTGTCGACGCTGAGCAACAAATCAATGAAGCGGCTCACTTTCGCCTTCGTCGAACCCGGCATTATGCTTTCCGCCAGTGCAACTAGATCTTCGTTTTGTTGCACGTTTAAGAAAACCGGCTTCCAATCCGCTGCTTCTTCAAGCTTCTCTGCCTCCGCAAGAATCGCCTCGTTTCTCAAATGCTCAAACATCGGATGCGATGCAGCTACCAGCGGCCACGCTGTTCCCGATCCCGCCCCAGCGAGCAAACGCCACAGCATTTCCCGCCGCGTCAGCCCTTGCGTCTCTGTAGCTCGGGATCCAATCGTCGGTAAAACTTTTTCCTCGCTCGTTGCCATGTTCCGTTTGCTTCCAAACTCGCGCCGATGGTATCACTCGCCTTCCAAACCTCACAACTGCGAATGCATTTGGCTTGCAGCCGCTCGATTGACCTCCGCGCACCCGCTTGCTAGCATCCGTTTCTCTTCGAACCCGCATGCCACAGAAACAACACCACGCCTACGATGTAATCGTCGTAGGTTCCGGCGCTTCCGGCGGTTGGGCCTGCAAACGCCTCGCCGAAGCCGGGCTAAAAGTCGCGCTCCTCGAAGCGGGCCGCCTGCAGTCCGACGCCAACTTTTCCGAGCATAAGCCCGCCTTCGAACTCAAGTACCGCAACATGGCTCCTGAAATCGTCCGCAAGACCCGCCCCGTCCAATCCATCTTCGAAGTCTGCAGCGAATACAATTACGACTGGTTCGTCAACGATCTCGAGGAGCCGTACACCACGCCCGCCGATCACCCTTTCCTTTGGATGGGCCGCCTGCGCATCACCGGTGGCCGCACGAACGTCTGGGGCCGCGTTTGCCTGCGTTTCAGCGATTGGGATTTCCAGGCCGCATCTCACGACGGCTACGGCGAAAATTGGCCGCTCACCTACAAAGATCTCCAGCCCTACTACGATCTTGTCGAACGGTACGTCGGCATCACAGGCATGGAAGAGGAGATCGAGCATCTTCCAGACAGTTTTTTCCAGCCGCCCGTCCCGCTCACGTGTCAGGAAACTCTTTTTCGCGAACGCGTCAAGGAAAAGCTCGGCCGCACCGTCACCGCCGCGCGCAGCGCAAATCTCACGCGTCCGCTGAACGGGCGCGGCCCTTGTCACTTCTGCGGCCCCTGCGAGCGCGGCTGCATGACGCACTCTTATTTCAATTCCGCCTTCACTACAGTTGCCGACGCGCTCGCCTCCGGCAACTGCACGCTCATTTCGAACGCCATGGTCTACAGAGTCCTGATGGACTCAGTCCACAATCGTGCGAACGGCGTTCTTTATATCGACCGCACCACTCGCCAGCCACAGGAACTTCTTTCCCGCGTTGTCATTCTGTGCGCCCAGTCACAGGAATCCGTTCGCATTCTTCTAAATTCCGCAACTCCCCAGCATTCGAACGGCCTCGCTAATTCAAGCGGCGTTCTCGGCCACTACCTTACCGCGCATGTCCGCAGCGCCGGCGGCAGCGGCGAATTTCCTTCGACGGGGAGCAAACCCTCTGTCGAAGGCGGCGGCCCGCACAAGCCGCTCGGCTTTTACATTGCCCGCTTCCGCAATGTACCCAACTCGCCGCCCTACAAGAAATTTCTTCGCGGCTACGGTTACGAAGGCGAGTCCACCACGGATTTCAATTGGAGCGCGCCCGGTTTCGGTATCGCTTACAAGAAAGCTCTACTTGAGCCGCGCACCACGATTAACATCACCGGCTTCGGCGAAGTCCTTCCGCGCTGGGACAATTTCGTCGAGCTAGATCCTCAGGTAAAAGACATCTACGGAATTCCAGTTCTCAAAATCCACATCTCCGATGGGGAAAATGAGCGCGCCATGATCCAGGACATCGGCGATTCCGCTGGAGAGATGCTGGAAGCTGCGGGAGCAGAAAACATTCGCACTTACGCCCGTCCTTCCGCTCCGCGATGGGCGCTGCACGAAGCTGGTATCGCTCGTATGGGCTCCGATCCGAAAAAATCCGTCCTCAATCAATTTCAACAAACTCACGACATTCAGAATCTTTTTGTCATGGACGCTTCCGGCTTTACTTCCAATCCATGCCAGAATCCCACACTTACTATCATGGCTCTCTGCGTCCGTTCCTGCGATTACCTCATCTCTGAATTCAAGCGCAACACTTTCTGATCCTGCGGAACGGACATAGCACTCCGCTTTTGGTGTTTATCGATTGAAATTTGTATTTAGAGTTTCTCAGGTGAGGGCGTTGTAGGGGCGCGCTTTAGCGCGTCCCCAAATGGGTTACACGAGCCTTCAGCCCTTAGACGAGTCGGATTTCAGGAAGATGATCGATTGCAGCGCGTAGAAGCTTTTGCACTACGCCAAGCTGCTGTATACACTCACTGATGCTTCAGGGCTTCTTTTGCTGCGTCGTCCAGCCAGCGGTCCAGCACGGCTTGCGAATTTTCATCAACTTCGAGAAAACCTACACCGGCACCCATATTCATTTGCGAATACACGATTTTTGCTTTGGCTTGGAAGAAATCGTCGCCTGCGGAAATCTTCACTCGCACCAGCGTTCCGTGAGGAAAGGGATTTATCATGTCGAGGTAGCATCCGTTTGCGCTCAGCTCGCTCACCCGCGAAGCAATCCGTGCATCGGCCCGCTCCTCAATCAATTCCGCGCTTGCGATGAACGGATATCGCGGCCCGCGGCGTCTTTCTTGGTACCCCATGCTAGCCTCCGGCGAACAACCTTTGTCAAGACTACGCCGATTCGCCCCTTGCTTCGCTCCTTCTCCGAGTGTCCGTTAACCAAGTAGCAATAGCTCCAACGCTCCGCGCCGCCCTATTGCCTTCTGGATCTGTGCGGTGGTGTCCCAAATGGTTTCAGGCGCCTCCAGTTTGATAGTCCGTGCCGATAGCGTCCTCGATGGGCTATCAGCATGGCATCTTGCAAGTCATTTCTTGCGATGAATCGCCTCTTGGGCTTCGTTGCAGCTTTGCTTGTGGCAATGGCTGGGACATCCGTGCGAGGCGACCCTCGCGTCAACACGTTCGCGAACGTCGGCGCAGCCTTTATCCTGTCGCTAGCCAGCATTTTGTCTTCGGGAATGCTCAGCCAGTCCCGCAGCGTTGCCAGAATGGAAGTATGGTCGTACGGCACATCCGTCGGCGAACGGAAAACAGTTCCAGCTTCAATGTACGGGGAGACGAGAACCGTTGGTACACGCACGCCGTAGCGGTCGAAACGAAATCCCTCTTCTCCCGGATCGCTCGCCTCATCCGGAGGTTTCGCTGCCGGCGGTTCGACATGGTCGTAACACCCTCCGTGCTCGTCGTACGTAACCACGAGGAGCGTTTCGTTCCACTTCTTTCCCGTGCTGACCGCCTTCCAGACACGCAATAGAAATTTTTCGCCCCAGCCGACGTCGTGAGGCGGATGGCCGTCATTCGGAAGAAGTTGAAAGCTCGGCTCCACAAAGGAGTATTCCGGCAACGTGCCGGCCGCCGCATCCTCCTCGCCGATTCCGCGAAAGTGCCTCTGCAAAAGGGGATCCCACAACTGCGGAAATTGCAGCCGCGCTAGCGACATCAATATCGTGTCGTTGTAAACCCTCCAACTATGCCCAGTGTCCTCCAAGACTTCGAAAATTGTCTGCGCATCATAGAGCGGTTCGGGCTGGTTGTTCACTCGTCCCATCGAGGTTCCCGCGTGTACGAAGGCACGGTTCGGCAAAGTCTGGTTCGGGGTCGAGCAAAACCACCGGTCGCTTACTGCATAGTTCCGCGCGAGTTGGCTCAGCACGCTCACCTGCTCCGGGCTGTAGCATTCCATCAGCTGATTCGCGTTTTCCGGATGGCCCGGATCGGTGGTTATATAGTCCGCCAGAAGGCCCATCATCTTCGGCCCGGTCCAGCCTGGCGGTCCCATGATTTGATAGGTGATGTGGTCAAACTCCTCGTGCGGATCGTGATCCGGCACAAGCATTGCGCTCGCTCCCGTCGTGCCTCGCTTCGCGAAAGCTTTCACCGGGTCTTCACCTTTGAAGTAGCCCGGATTAGAAGGATTCCAAAAATCGCTCTCTGGATTGGCTTCGCCTAAACCATCGAACTCCGGGAGCTTAGGGTCAGGACGACCCAGCAGACGCAGCTGCGGATTGTTATTCGCGCGCGGGTACAAGAAGCCCAGCATGTTATCGAACGACCGGTTCTCCATCATCACCACGACGACGTGTTCGAGCCGCTGCATCGGTTTGTCCGCCATGCGGTTCCCCCTCTTGGTGTGTTGCTCGAGACGCGTTCGCCATGCATCACCTTGCCACGGAGCCTACCAGCGTGCGAGTAGCGATTCCTCGCAGTTCGCGTTGCTTCCTGCTGCCCGCCGGGTAGGCAACCCTTCGTGCCGGTTCGCATTCTCAGTGCGTAAATTCGTTTCATCTCGTCAATGGGAGCCTGCCATTGGTGCCGCGGCTCCCTGATCTAAACCGAAACGAGGCGTCCTCATGAGAGCCCGGCATCGACCCATGATATTCCTTGCTTTCTCAATCCTTCTGGGCTGGGCAGTCAGTTCTCCGGCGCAAGATCAGCCCTCGCCGCAAGACAACTCCGCCAAGCCGCTTTCTCCCAAAGACCTCAAGAAGCGCCAGAAGCAGCTTGCAAAAGAACTCGGTTCACAAGACAAAGTCTGGCTGAACGATGAAGTGCCCGATATTATTGCTGAGGACGAGCGCCGAGCCTTTCTCGAACTCTCGACAAACGAGGAGCGCGAACAATTCATTGAGATCTTCTGGGATAAACGCAATCCCGACCCGGAATCGCCCGTAAACACCGCCAAAGAAGAGCACTATCGCCGCCTGGCTTACACCGACGAACACTTTGCTTCCGGCATTCCCGGCAGGAAAACCGACCGCGGCCGCATCTACATCATTTGGGGGCCTCCCGATGAGATCGAGTCTCATCCAACCGGCGGCACCTACGAGCGTCCACTCCAGCAGGGTGGCGGATCCTCCTCGGCCCACCCGTGGGAATTATGGCGGTATCGCCACCTCGAAGGTATCGGGGAAAACATTGAAATCGAGTTCGTTGACCCCTCTGGTTCGGGCGAATATCACATCGCCCTCGATCCCTGCGAGAAAGATGCCCTTGCCCACGTTCCCGGTGCGGGGCCCAGTCTCTCGGAGATACTTGGCAATTCCTCGAAAGCGGATCGCTTCTCCAACTCAAACGGCACAACCTGCCCCATGCCCTTTGGCGGCATGAGCGCCAGCACGAATGAATTCGATAACTTGGACCGCTTTGTGCGCGTCCAGCGTGCTCCTCAACCCTTCAAAGATCTCCACGAAATGGTTTCCTCGCACATCGTTGCCAACCAGCTCCCCTTCCAATACCGTGCCGACTTTCTCCGCGTTACCAGCAATACCGTTCTGGTTCCGATCACCGTGCAATTCCGCAATCGCGACCTCAATTTCCAGACCAAACAGGGCTTGCACTCGGCCGTTCTCGATATTTATGGCCGCATCACCGATCCCGGTGGCCGCATTGTCAAGACCTTCGAGGATGTCGTCTCCCGCGATTTTCCGGATTCACTTTTCCAATCCTCCCTGGAGCTCGCCTCCATCTATCAAAAGTCCGTTCCTCTTCGCTCCGGCCTCTATCGCCTGGATCTGGTCATCAAGGACACGCAGAGGGGCAACATTGGCACCCAGGGCGTTGCTCTTCGCGTCCCGCGTTTTGATGAGGAAAAACTCGACGCAAGTTCTCTCATTCTCGCCGATCAAATTGAACTCGTTGCTTCCTCTCAGGTCGGTATTGGCCAATTCGTCCTTGGCGCCTACAAGGTGCGTCCGCGCCTGAGCCAGGAATTCTCTGCTTCCGAAAATCTCGGTGTCTATTTGCAGCTCTACAACCTGAAACTTGACGAAGCCATTCACAAAACGAAAGTGTCTGTCGCTTACCGCATCACCAGAGACCAGCAGGAAGTTTGGCGTGCCGTCGAGACCGCGGACCATCTTCATCAGGGTGGGGAACAGCTCACCATTGAGCGCTTCATTCCCGCGAGCACGCTCGTGTCCGGCCACTACACGATCGAGGTCACCGCTATCGATCTCCTCACTAACGAAACCATCATTCGCACCGCGGAATTCACCGTGAAGCCCTCGCCCGCCAAAGCTCTCGTGCCGCTTCGGCCATCACTCTTCTGACACTGCTGTAATTTCGCGCCATGAGGCTATCGCCAGCAGGTACATGCCGTTTCCTGACGGCCTCGAGCTCACGCGGCGAATGCGCGATTCCGCATGCAACCGCATAACTCCGATCGTCATGCTCAGCGACGACCAGCGTCCCACCGCCATGTCCCGTGGTTTTCAGGCCGGCGTCAGTTTTTTCATGTACAAGCCCGTCGACAAGGAGCGGCTCCTCATGATCGTCCGCGCCACGCAAGGCGGCATGGAACACGAGCACCGCAGGACTCGCCGCGTTCCCGTAAAGTCTCGCGTCATGTTGCGTTTCGTCGGGCAATCCATCGAGGGCGAAACCGTTGATGTCAGCATGCAAGGGGTGCTGGTTAAAGCGCAAAAACTTCTTCCAGTCGGTACTTCGGTAGACCTTAGCTTGCAACTCTCCAGAACCATGGGTCCGATCGTTGGTGCGGGTTCCATTGTGCGTATCGCGGGCGCTAATCAGATGGGCATTCATCTTGGCCGCTTGAGCCTCGGCGAAAGCCAGAAACTCCAGGATTTCCTCTTGCCCCTCATCTCGTAGGGAACGCCTTCCGAGGCGCGTTCTCTGCGCCCCGGATGTTTACGGGGCGGTCAGCTTGCCTCACTCGCGGCGGAACAAACTGTGTCATTTCCGAGGCTGCCTGCGATAGGCGGGCGCAACGAGGGATCTCTCCACAATTTCCCTTTTCTGGTTGTTCCTTCGTGCTTTTTTCTAAGCGCCCACGACCGGATTTGCTTTCTGCTGCCCAATCTTCATGGCCTGCACGATGTCCAGCGCGTGATTCCACATCGCTGAGCCGCCGCTGGCCATCAGCCCAATCACCAAATAACCCGACCGCAGATGATTATCGAAAGCCAGCACCGGCACTTGGGCTGCGATCTCTTTGTGTCCCAGCCACGCGACGGCCGTGCCGGCCAGGGCGGCCAGCATGTGAATGAGCGCAAATCGTAAGTATTCCCAATCTCCCGTCCAGGTCTTCGAGAGTTTCGGGACAATTCCCTTGATGATTTCCACCACGCGTTCCACCGCGACGCTGATGGCAAGCATCAAGCTAAGCACGCTGGAGAGGTTGTTCACCATGCGCGACCTCCTTTCTTCATTCGGGAAATGGCTCGCGCGGCTTATTTCCCGCCGCACCTCACAGAGTCACCCCGTCCCATAGACATGGTGAACCTCATCGCCAAACCGTTTCGCCCACCCTCGCGCTTCATTCTTGTGAACCAAACCCAGTTCTTTGATCTGTGCCTTCCAACGCAATCTCGAACCGATCGATCACCCACAGCCATGTACCGTCGTTCTGTCGCCGCGCCACTTCGGCGGTCACGCTGCCGTTCGCGCTGCGCGTTGACGTGAGCGCCAAATCGCCACACACCATCGCCGGTTGCTGCTTTCCCATCGCAAACTTCCGCCCCGAAGCCACCAGTTCCGCAAAGAACTTGCGAATCTCCTCCCGGCCGCGAATCACTCGGCCCTCATTATCGTCCAGCACAGCCTCGGGCTCGTACAAAGCGGCGATTGCGTCCACGTCTCCTGCGTTCTGTCGCGCTACCAGCAGCCGCTCCAATTCCTGCGCGTCATGCGCCGCCCCTCGTTTTGTCTGTTCGCTCACGGAACTACTCCTAGTTGCCTGCCTATTTTGTACCGCCGGCATCCTGCCGGCCCCTTGTTTTTCCCTGATCTCTGTTCTCCGTTCTCTGATCCTGGTCTCTAAAGCTGTGAGACAATCCCGCATGCCAGCAACAACTCCAGAGGTCCGCGGCCTGAATCTCGATACCCAGACCCGCTGCCTCCACTACCACGGCCCCACCGACATCGTCGCCATCAAGATGAAATGCTGCGGCCTCTACTACGCCTGCAACGATTGCCATATCGCCCTCGCCGGTCATCCCATGCAGGTCTGGCCGCAGTCCGAATGGAATCAGCCCGCCATCCTTTGCGGAGCCTGCCGCACCGAACTCACCATCTCCCAATATCTCCAGTGCGACTCACACTGCCCCGCCTGTCAGGCTCCCTTCAACCCCGCCTGCCGCAACCACCACCATTTCTATTTTGCGTGACGCCTTCGTAGCGCCGGCCATGCTGCCAGCATTCGCCCGTTGTCTTTGCAGAGGTGACTTGTCCGCCGCTCTTGTGGCACAGGCACTCCTGCCTGTGCGCCGCCAAGATGGCGGCGCTAGAAAATGTCCTGCGGCCGGAGGTTATGAATGACTAGATGACTTCCAGATGTCCGCACACTATTACTCGATGCGCAGCGCGTTCATTGGGGAAATGGACGCCGCGCGGCTCGCGGGAATGATGGCCGCAAAAAACGAACAAATCGTCAGAGCGCCCACGGCTACAGTCAATGCCGGTGGATCCCACCACGCAACGCCGTACAGTTGCGAAGCAATCAAGTGCCCCGCGGCAATCGCCAGCGGTATCCCGAGAATCAGCCCGATGAACACGCGTTGAAACGCGCCGCGCAGCACCAACTGAATCACTTTCATCCAGTCCGCGCCCAGGGCCATGCGAATCCCGATTTCATTGGTTCGCTGCGCGACCGCGTAAGCCGTCACTCCGTACAGTCCGACAGCGGCAAGCAACAACGCGACGGTACCGAAAAGTCCCGCCAGGCCGGCAACCGCGCGCTCCTGGTCGAACGACAACTCCACCTGCTGCCGCAGCGTGCGCACCGAAGTGACGGTCAGGTCCGGGTCGAGCTCCGAAAGCGACCTTCGCAACTGCGGCTCCAGCATGCCCGGCGGCGTGTTGGTCACCAGCATGATGGCGCCGATGAAATGTGAGGTCATTTCCATTTTCTTAATCAAAGGGTGCTGGTAATCCACGCTCTGCGACAGCGCCACGTAAAACATGGGCCTTGCCGGTCTCGACAGACCGAACACGGCAAACTTTGCGTCCCGGACGATTCCCACAATCCGCAATGTTCCCGCATTTTCCGGCAAATCGATGCCAAAGTGCTGATCCAGCGGGTCCTCTCCGGCCTTGAAAAAGCGTTTCACGAAAGCTTCGTTGACCAGCGCCACGTTTTCCGTCGTCTCGTTGTCCGCTTCCGTGAAATAACGCCCCCGCACCAGGCCCACTCCCAGGTCTTGCAGATAATGCGTGCTCACGCGATCCCACGATGCGTTTGATTCGTCGTTCATCTGCGGAGGCGCGTGGCCCGCCACCACGATCATCTCGCCCCAGTTGTCCGTGAGCGGGTTGTAGAGTGCCATGCCCGATCCCGTCACTCCAGGGAGACGATTCAACTGGTCTTCCATTTGACGGTAAAGCGCAGCCAGTTGCGGCAGCGTGGCGCGCCCCGGCGGGTTGTGCAGTGTCACCATGACTCGGCCGGAAATCGGATATCCAAAATCCTGGCGCTCCAACTTGTTCAAACTCCGCGCGAGCATCGTCGCTCCAGCCACCAGCACCACGGACACCGCGGCTTGCACCACCAGCAGCGCTTTTCGAGTGAACGAAGAGCGGTCCGTCTTGCCCCGTCCCGTTCCGTGCAAGGCTTCCGCGGGGTCCGTGCGCGTGGCAAACCATGCGGGAGCGGCCCCAAAAATGATTCCGGTCACCAGGGCCACAGCAAAGGCAAAACCCAGCACCAGGAACGAGGGGGTTGTCTGAATCGGCAGGAAGTGCGCGCTGTGAAACGCCAGCGCCAGCAGCAATCGCGCCGCGCCCACCGCCACCACAAGCCCGGCAATTCCTCCTCCAATCGCCAGCAACACACTTTCGGTCAGCGCCTGCCCGACAAGTTGCCCTTGCGTGGCTCCTACGGCAATACGAACGGCGGTTTGCCCGCGCCTGGCGACCGCGCGCGCGAGCATCAAGTTCGCCACATTCGCGCAGGCAATCAACAGCACCATCCCGCACACGGCCAGCAAAAGCTTAAGGCTTCGTCCGTATTCTTCTTTCATCACTGCGATGCCCGCACCGGCCGGCACTACGTGGATGATTTGTTGCGGCAGCACTCGAATGATTTCCGGCATCAAGTTTGCAGGATATTCAGAGTCGTTCTGAAGCCATTGCCGCAGGATCGTAGTCAGTCGGGGAGCCATTCCGTCGACCGAAGCTCCCGGGCGCAGCCGCCCGATCACGCGCAGCCACGCGGAAATCGGCTGATGCAACAGCGTGCTCTCGCCGCGAATCATGGGCTCCTGCTGCAACGGAATCCACATTTCGGGCGGGTCGCTCTCCAGCGTTTCGCCGAAGAATCCGGCGGGAGCCACGCCAACCACCGTCAGCGCATGGCCCTCCAAAAAGAGTGTGCCGCCGAGAATCGTGGGGTCGCTTCCATACACCGTCTGCCACGCGCGGTGGCTCAACACCACCACCGGCACCGCTGAGGCTTTGTCGTCCTCCGGCGTAATGACCCGCCCCGCGAGAGCGCCTACTCCCAGCGTTGAAAAGTAATTCCCGGCGACATACTCGGAGATGAGCGGCCGTGAAATGGTTTCCACGCCTGCGCGACGCACGCTCATTTGCCTCCGTCCGGCTTCAAATGCGGTCAGTTCTTCAAACTCCGACGTGCTGGCCTTCAACCGTTCGTATAAAGGGAACGAAACCAGCCCCCAATTGCCTTGGGGACCGCCTTCCACGCAGCAGTCGTCGCCTTCGCCGATCCGGTACAGTCTCGCGGGATCGCTAACGGGCAGCGAACGCAGCATCACGGCGTGAATCAGTGTAAAGATTGCGGTTGTGCCACCAATTCCAAGTGCCAGGGTGAGCACCGCGGCGGCCGTAAACACCGGCGACATCCGGAATTGCCGCAGCGCATAGCGCAAGTTCCCCAGGAGGTTTCTCATGGCACACTCCCTCATCTCCCCATACGCAAGCCCCTCCCGCTTAGTTCCCCTAATTCTTGTCATCCGCCAAACTGTCAGGCGCGCTCTCTTGCCGCCGGACATCACGTCCGGCATCTCGTGCGGCGGCTGCTCTAACCGCCGCCTTTCTTGTGCCATTCCGCCGCAACAGCTGGGGGCAGGGAATCCAAGTGTGTGAGAAATGTCACCGCGGTCCAGATCTTTTCATCAGAAATGTCTTTCCCAGACGCATCTTTGGCAAATTGCCCGTCCCACACGAACATCCCGGAGTAACGCACTCCGCCTTTAATGATCCAGAACAGTTGATAGTCCGGCTTGCTCGGCGGGTGCAGCGCAAAGACCGGAGGTGGGGGATAGAGAGCGTTTTCGGCTTCGTACTTGGTGGCATTGTACGGATCGCCATGGCATCCGGCGCAATCCCCTTTGAACAGTTTCACGCCTGCCATCAGGTTTTCCTCAGTGGGCGCTATGGGATTAGAAAGATGTGGTGCCCGCCGTGCCGCCGCCCGATTGAGCGCCAAGTGCATAAAAGCAGTTTCTAGCGCGCTGGGTTTGGCTTTCGCGCTGGTCGGCAGCCATCCGAGCCACGCCGCCGCGAACGCCCCTGCCGGAATCGTCAAAATCCCTACTAGGAATCCCAGGAGAAATTTTCGCATCGCTCCTCCCGCGTTCTCGAGATCGTCAGGACGAATTCTTGTACCACTCTACACTCTTGCGCAGTGTTTGCGTCCTGCTTCTCTCGGGACCAATGCTCCGGCGTCCCGGCCCGCAGCTACGCCGGTATCCTCCCATTGCGTACCTGTGCCAAGCCAAACTTCTCCTCCCACTTCAGCCGCCCTGTCATTTGCATCACCACGAATAGCGTTAGGATCGCCCCGATCGTCACCGCCAATCCGGTGAACCCTTCAAAGAAAAACGCATAGGAAAACAGCACCAGATAAATGAGTTGCGTCAATCCTGCATCCACCACGGCAAATCGCAGGTCCACCACCAACCGCAGATAGCTGACTACCAGCACAATCGAAACAATCGAGGAAATCACGAACGCCGCATGAATCGAAATGTGGTCGGCCAAGTACGCCAGCAGAAGGTGGAATGCAAAGAATGCGCATGCCAGGAAGAAATAGTTCATCGGGTGTAGGTTGTTGCCTCGCATCGTGGAGAGGATAAACACCAGAAAGAAGAAGAAAAATAGCGAGACCGGCGCGAAGTAGCTGATCCGTCCCGCCAGCGGGCCCGGCTGCAGTTTCTGAGGCATTCTCAACGCAATGTCAAATCCGGAAACTAGGTTTTCGTAGTTCCACTGCAATTCCCAGCCGCTCCCAGTCTGACGTTTTTCGGTTGGCGAGAGACAATTGTCCGGGAAATCGAAACCGGAGAAATTCGTGTTTACTGCCAGATGAAAGTCCCGCACTTGGGAGATTTCCTTGTCTCCCTGTTGTCCGGTCCGTTGGCCGGAAAACGAATAACGCCAGCTATCCAATCCTTGCGAGCGATATACCGCACGCAATACGGGCTTTGCCCCAGCGGCCAAGCGCGTTCGCGCCACTACCTGCGATCCGCTGAACGCTAATGGCAGCGGTTTGCCGTCCAAGCTCAGTTGGACATTGTCGTAGACCGCTTGTTGCGCCGGAAACGGCAGCTGAAAGACAAACTCTTCCTCTCGTGACGTGCGATTCTGAAAGCTGTACGCGCCGTCGAAATCCACCTTGTAGGTGCTGAACCACAGTAGCCCTTTTTGTCGGTAGTCGATGTGGAGCGCTGCCGCAATGCGGCTTCCTTCAATCTTCACCGGCTCGGAGCGCTTATAACTCTCCTTTCGCGTTGTCTTCTTTCCGTTTTCTTGGACTTCAACGATCTTTTCTTCCTGCCATTCGTGAGTGATGCTTGGGGGTGACTGTTCCTGCGGGGCGCCCCAGGTGGATGCCACGCGTCCGGATAACCCCGACTCTGCGTTGTAGGTTCTGTAGAAAATCGTGGAGCCCAGAACCGCCCAGGCGGCTGCCGTGCACACGAATATCGCGATGATTGCCGCAATGCGCTTGACCATGTTGGATGAAAACTCTGCTTTCTCCGCCGCACCCTTCAGCCTAGCTCATCTATTTTGCATTGTAAAGTACTTTGCTTTGCACAGTATCCGTGTAGGGGCACGATATATCGTGCCCTCCTGCCAGGCGCGTGGGGATAGACCATGGATGGGCCGCCGGGTGCTCCATTCATGCGAGGCATGAGTGGGCGCTTTGATTTTCGCTGCGCGCTAACGGCAACCAAACAAACGACTTAGATATCTCTTAAGGAAGTACTGGAAAAGTAAACAGAAATATGCTATAAGGGTTTTTCTGCTTGGGCACTCCCGCCCGCCGTGGCCTTGTCGAAGGAGGGTGCCCAGCCACTTATGCGACCTCGCCGCCCCGGCTACTCCGCTCCGCCGCTACGGACTTGCTCTGAGCCCCGAAGGGTCCGCCGTGTACTTCCTCTTCCTTCTCTAGCCACTCACCATTCCCGCCTAACTTCTTTCCTTTCACGCTCTTGCGCACTCTTTTGCATGGCGCAGTGTCGCAACATCTTTGCAATCAATCACTTCCGCACTCTTTGCACAAAACACCGGGGTGGGGGGGTGTTCCCAACGTTCCGACGTTCAGACGTTCCGACGTTGCGACGATCCTCACGTCCTATTGCGTGCACTATCGCGCAGTGCCACAATTGGCCAAGTACGAGTCACGTACTGGGAAACAAGTCCGCGCCTTCCGGTGTCTAACAAGGGAGAGCGGACAGCAGGTTCGGCAAGGGCTCTTGCCGGACTCGGTAGCGGTCGATCCCAAGTGGGCTTCGGTATGGAGCCCGGGAATGGCAGGGTGACCCGGATTTCGCATTCCGCAGCAATGCGAGAGCGGGTCGGAAAGGCCGGCAGTGTCCGATTGGGCTAGCGCCCTAAGCTGGGGCGGCGACGAAGCCGAGCTGGTCCACGAGCTCCAGGCGGGCTCGGAGACAGCCTTCGACTGGCTGGTGACGCATTACCATGCCCCGGTCTATAACCTGATCCTCTCCATGCTCGGAGACACTTCGGACGCCGCCGACGGCACGCAAGAAGTTTTCTTGAAGGCTTTTCGGGGGATTCGCCAGTTCCGCCAGGGCAGCTCTTTGAAAACGTGGCTCTACCGTATCGCCATTCGCGAAGCGCTGAATCAGAAGCGCTGGTTCAAGCGCCACTTGCAGAAAAACGTTTCGATCGATGCGGAACCGGCGGAAGGGCAGGCGCGTATTGAGATTCAAGACCTGTGCGGCTCGCCCTTCGAGCAACTCGCGGCGCACGAAATTCAGCTAGCAGTGCAGAGTGCGCTGCAGGAAGTTCCGGAGAGTTTTCGCAGCGCGGTGATTTTGCGCGACCTCGAAGGACTGAGTTACGAAGAAGTCGCGGAAGTTTTGGAATGCAGCGTCGGCACGGTGAAGTCGCGTATTTTGCGCGGGCGGCGCGCGCTGAAGGAAATTCTGGAACCGATGCTAGGCGAGACAGCTGCGGTGGAAAGCGGACGGCCTCAGAAGGCCGTCCCTACAACGACGCACGGAACGGTTTCTCTGCCGCAGCCTTCGCCTTTTGGCGATGCGTCCAGGGCAGCAAGGCACATGGCAGTCGGTACACAAAGCACGTCCCCGCGGACCAGCTCCACGGGGGAGGGTCTCCGATGAAGTGCAACACGGTACGAAATAATTTGGCGGGCTATCTGGATGACGCCCTGACCGGCGCGCAACGGGTGAAAGAGCGCGCCGCGATTCGCGAACATCTAGAGGTTTGCGGCGGATGCCGCGAAGAATTGCAACGCTTCCGCAAGTTGTCGGTGCTGTTGTCGCGCGTGCCGAAGAGCGTTCCTCCCGCGGATCTCGCGATACGCATCAAGGTCGCTGCTGCTCAGGCGCAACAGTCGCAGGATTGGCCGAGCCGCTTGCGGCACTTCAAGGATCGCGCGGAAGTTTTGCTCGACAACGTGTTCCGTCCGCTGACCGTCCCGGCCACCGGCGGCTTGGTTTCTGCGATGCTGGTGTTCGCGTTGGTGTTCCAGATGATCGTGCCCGGCATCACGGTGCGCGCTGTGGAAAACGATGTGCCGCTCAGTCTCATGCGGCCCGCCGCGCTGCTTACTCTGTCGGATTATCCGCAATCGTGGGCGCCGGAGCCGCACGACCTCGACCTTTCTGTTGACGTTACGGTCGACGAGTGGGGACACATGACGCAATACGAGATCGTCAACGGTCCCAACAGCCTCGAACTGCGGCGCCAGTTGGATCAAATGCTGCTCTTCTCTCGCTTTAGGCCAATGCTCTTCTTCGGCAAGCCTACTGCTGGCGGGCACGTCGTGTTGAGCATCAGCGCGGTCCGCGTTCGCGGCTGATTCTTCATTGGCATGAAAAAGTTCAAGTCGTTTGAACCTGCCGCGGGGGCGGCCTTGCCTCACGCGGAAAATCTTTTTACCGTTGCCGTTAGAAACTTTTGTATTTCTCTCACGGCTATTCTCTTTCTTGCTTCCGCCTTGCCCGTGCAAGGGGAGACGTTGCAGCGCAACGACTCTGAGCGCGAACTGTTTGAGCTGCTGAACCACGTGCGCGCTGCGCAAGGCCTTGGCGAACTGCGCTGGGACGACGCGCTATTCAAGGCTGCCCGCCAGCACGCGCTGCTCATGCTCAACATGAATATTATGGAACACCAGCTTCCCGGCGAGCCGGGCTTGGAGGAACGAATCACCGCCGCCGGCGCGCGATTCACCTACCTTGCGGAAAATATCGCTATCGGGAAAAACGCCGTCACAATTCACTCCGGATGGATGAACTCCCCCGGGCATCGCAAGAATATTCTCGAGCCGCGCGCCACCGCGGTTGGCATTGCGGTGGTGCATGGAACCGGCGGGTTGTTTGCTGTCGAAGATTTCTCAGAGTCATTCGTGAGCATGAGCCTGGAGCAGCAGGAGAAACAGGTAGGTTCGCTGCTGAGCGCGAAAGGTTTGCGCGTGACCGGCGCGAACAACGCGGCGCGGCAATCGTGTGATGGGAATGCGGGGATTCCTACGGCGCGGGCGTGGTCAATCATGCGGTTTGAGGCCGGGACTCTCAACGCGCTTCCATCCGAGTTGGAAAAGAAGATTCGCAAGGAACCTTATCGCGATGTGGCTGTCGGGGCGTGTCGGATCAGCGCGGCGGCGGGGTTCAATCGCTATCGCATCGTGCTCGTGTTTTATTGAGCAGAGAGAACTGGACGGCATCAGAAGGCCGTCTCTATTGGCGCCCGAATCGACGAGCAGAGAGGCAATAAAGAAACGATTGTCAGCAAGAGGAATTCGGACTACACTGTGCATCCTATGAAAGCGCAGCTCGCCAACGGATATTACTGGTATCGATTTACGTGGCATCCATCCGGATGGCGGGGGGCGTTTCTGTAAGCGAAATCAGCGAAAGAAGTTTTAGCCCACTCGCCAGCCGAGTGGGTTTTTTGTTTTAGGGCGCACATTTTTCGCACGAAAAGTTTGCGCCGCGAACAGATTGCAAGAATGAGCACGAGAATTTCTGACAAGAGAAAGCGGTCCGGCTCAGAAGGCGGACCGTACAAATGAGAGGGCCAGAAAGATGATCATCTCCATGAAACTGCATGCGACGCGTGAAGAAATCGACGAAGTGCGAAAGCAAGTGGAGCACTTCGGCTACAAAGTGCATTCAATTGAAGGCGAAGAGCGCGTGGTGATCGGCGTCGTCGGTGTTGGCGACGTCACCGCGTGCATGGAATCAATCGAGGCGATGCCGCAGGTGGACAACGTCGTACGAATCTCCGCGCCGTACAAGTTCGTGAGCAAAGAGTTTCGCAAGGGAAAGACGCAGATCAAAGTGAATGGAACGAGGATTGGCGGCGACGAATTTGTAGTGATGGCGGGGCCGTGCTCGGTGGAGTCGGAAAAGCAGATCATGCAATCGGCGGAAGGCGTGGCGCGCGCCGGTGCGAAGCTGCTGCGCGGCGGAGCGTTCAAGCCGCGAACTTCGCCCTACGATTTTCAGGGCATGGAAGAAGAAGGGTTGAAGCTGCTGCAGAAGACGAAGCAGGCGACGGGACTAGCAATCATTACGGAAGTGATGACGGACCGCGACGTGGATTTGGTTGCGCGCTACGCCGACGTGATGCAAGTGGGCGCCCGGAACATGCAGAACTTCATGCTGCTGAAGGCGCTGGGGAAGTGCGGGCGGCCGGTGCTGTTGAAGCGCGGGTTGAGCAGCACAGTGAAAGAGCTGCTGATGTCCGCGGAATA
>Ga0126378_10000567_pt1 | contig 26947 bp, 24 predicted proteins | sample PanSoiMetPlot_23_FD_92587 | JGI IMG/M metagenome (GOLD analysis project Ga0126378, IMG submission 92587) | Tropical forest soil microbial communities from Panama - MetaG Plot_23 | ecosystem: Environmental > Terrestrial > Soil > Tropical forest > Bulk soil | place: Panama | collected 2016-02-17
ATGTCGAGGCCGCGCGACAGCCCGAGCTCTACGTAACCGAAACCGTCGGCCAGCGTGAACGCCAGTTCCTGCGCCGCGGTCGAGCCCGCCTCCCTGATGTGGTAGCCCGAGACCGACAACGGCTTGTAGTCCGGGATGTGCTGTGCGCAGTACTCCATCAAGTCGCCGATGAGCCGCAGGTGCGGCTGGGGCGGGAACAGCCACTCCTTCTGTGCGATGTACTCCTTGAAGATGTCGGTCTGAAGCGTTCCGTTGAGACGGCCGATGTCGGCACCCTGCCGCTGCGCCGCGGCCAAGTACATACAGAAGATCGGCACGGCAGGACCGCTGATCGTCATCGACGTCGTGGTGTCGGCCAGCGGGATCCCGGCGAACAGTATGTCCAGGTCGGCGGTGGAGTCGATGGCGACCCCGCAGTGGCCGACCTCCCCCGCCGACCGCGGGTCATCGGAGTCGCGGCCCATCAGCGTGGGCATGTCGAACGCGACGGAGAGCCCGCCGCCGCCAGCCTGGAGCAGCATCTTGTACCGCTCGTTGGTCTGCACGGCGTTGCCGAACCCCGAGAACTGGCGGATCGTCCAGGTACGGCCGCGGTATCCGCCGGCGTAGAGACCGCGCGTAAACGGAAATTCGCCGGGCCAGCCAATCCGGTCGAAGCCGGGGACCACGGCGCCCGCGGATGGCCCGTAGACAGGATCAACCTCGACCCCCGACAGCGTGGTGAAGTCCGCGTCCCGCTTGCGCGACGCGTCGTACCGGCGCTGCCAGCGCGCCCGCCCGTCGTCCGCCGAGTCCCGTCGCTCGGTCATCGAGCACCCCACAAACAGATTTAGTCGGACGTCCTACTATCTTTGTGTCAGTCTACCCACCCGGCTGGGCAAGAGAACTACCTGGCTGGCCAGGGCAAGAGAAAGCTTGGACGTCCTAGTATTTCCGCAACCACCTAGTATTTCAACGCCGACTTAGCCGAGGTTGAGGCGCGGATCCCCAGGCACGGCGAATAGATCGGCTCGCAGCCGAGGGCGACCGCGTTGAGGCTGCCAAGAAATCTTCGGGACATCGCAACCATCCGGGCCGCACGTCGTCTTAGCTAGTGCCCGGCATGCGCCGAATATGTCAAGAACGGCGCCATCCTCCCAAACGGTGGAAATGTGGTAGAGCTATGCAAGACGGTGTAACCAGCGCAGGTTGCGCGGTGCTCCGTCCCAGCGGCGCGGCCGTAGAAGACACCGGGAATCTTCGGCTAACGTGGCCGCTGGGATCAGCGCGCGTGGCCAAGCGAGGTACGCCGGTTAACCAGAGCAGCACGGCAGCCAGGCTTCGCGCCTCGGACACCGAAGCCGTTGAAGAGCTTTTCAACGCCTGCTACCCCCGCCTGGCGGGCTGGGTGCGCAGGCTAGTTGACGACGACGAAACCGCGCACGAAATCGCATCGGAGGCGTTCACGCGCCTGCTCTCGCGGTGGACCGGGCTGGACAATCCGCAGAGCTATCTCTACATGATCGCTACGAACCTCGTCAGGGATCACTGGCGCAGGACCGGCCGGGAGCGCAACGCGATCAGGGTGATGACGGCTGCCGGTCCCGCCGATCCGGCGTATCACCCAACTCAGGACATCGACGTTCGGGCGCTCATTCAAGCGCTACCCGAGCGGCTGCGCAGTCCGTTCTTGCTGCACTACTACGGCGGCTTCGGGCTCAAGGAGGTGGCCATCATGCTCGGCCGTCCCGAGGGCACCATCAAGGCTGACCTGTTCAATGCCAGGGCCCGCCTCAAGGCCGCGCTTGGAGACGCACGTGACTAGCCCGCGCGACGAGATCGACGACTGGCTCGGCGGCGAAGTGGAACCGCTCTACCCACGGCCGGGTGCGCTCGACCGCATCCGCTACCGGGCGCGACGCCGTAAGGCGCGGCAAGCAGCGTTCGCGGCTGCGGGCTGCGCAATCGTGCTGGCCGCGGCTGTCTCCGTGCCGCAATTGGTGGGCGGCGGTCAGCAGGCAGGCAAACCGAATTCGGCGCTCGCGGGCGGGACGACGCCCGCTTCGGTGCGGCCGAGCGCCAGCCAGAGCGCGCTGTCGAGCAGCGCCACGCCTACCTCGAAGAGCAGCACCCAGACCCCGCCACTGCAGTACAGCATGTTGTCCACGACCACCTCTCGGGCCCCCGTGCCACCGCATTTCCGGCCCACCTCGGTGACCTTCGTCGGCAACAACTCCGGCGGAGTGGTCGGTGCCGTCATTGGGCAGGCCGGACCCCCGTGCGTCACGCAGTTCTGCACGTCGCTGGCCGGTACATCCGATTACGGCACGACCTGGTACGGGGTCAGCGCCCCGTACGCGACCGGCCCGAACGGCAGTAACGGTGTCAGCCAGCTTCGGTTCGCCGACCTCAGCGACGGCTGGGCCTTCGGTCCCGCGCTGTACGAAACGAGCGGCGGCGGCTATCCGTGGCACAGGGAGTCCACTGGCGGCCAGCGCGTCATCGACATTGAAGCAGCGGCCGGCGGTCCGGCTCTCGGGCTGTTCGCCACCTGCACGGGTACCGGGCCGGCGTACGCCGCGAACTGCACGAGCTTCTCACTCAACACGTCGGCGGCGGGCAGCAGAACGTGGACGCGCGTCAGCCTGCCTGCCGGCCTGATGGCGACCGGGCAGCCAGGCTCGGCGAGCCTGGTTGTCACCGGGAAGACCGGATACCTGCTCGCGCCGACGGGCGCGGTGTTGACCGGGATGGTGTCAGGCGGTACGTGGCGGCTGGCGGGCCAGGCACCGTGCACCCCCGGTCCTGCACAGAAAAGCGGGCAGCCATCGCAGGCGCTGCTGGCGACAAGCCCGCAGCAGCTGATGATCGTCTGTGCTAACGGCGGCACCGGAACGTCCAGCGTGCCGACACTGTCCACGTCAGCCAACGGTTCGCGATGGCAACTCGTCGGAGCCGTGCCGCGAACCGGTTCGATCACCTCAGTCGCCTCAGGGACGGCCGGCCAGGTCGTGCTCGCGATGACAGCAGGGATCTACCAGTCCGCAGACACAGGTAAGACCTGGCTGCCCGCGCGGGTGACTGGCGGCACGCCCGCAGGTGGGTTCAGCTTCGTCGGCATGACCAATGCGCGCGATGGCGTCGCCGTGCCCGCCGACGCCGCACTCGGGATGATCTACGTCAGCACCGACGGCGGCCTGCAGTGGCAGCAGCGGCCGATTGCCGGCTAGCTGTCCTTGAAGTCACCCGCTGTCACCCGGAGACCGCGCAGCAGGCTGAACATGTCCTGAAGCTGGTCCTCGGTATAGCCGCCCATGCCGAACTCCGCCGCCATGAGGTCGGCCGTCGCCCGCTGCATGACAGCCCGGCCCGCCGCGGTGATCTCCGCGAGCGTGCCGCGGCCGTCGCGCGGGTTCGGCTTGCGGATGACGAGGTGCTGGCCCTCGAGCCGATCGATCGTGTTCGTCACGCTGGTGGGATGGACCATCAGCCGCTCGCCGATTATCCGCATGGGCAGCGCACCTTCGCGGCTGAAGCTGAGCAGGACCAGCGCCTCATAACGGGCGAACGTCAGGTCATGTGGCCGCAGCAGTGCGTCAAGCTGACTGAGCAGGATCTGCTGGACGCGCATGATCGCCGTGACGGCCGCCATGGCCTTAGCGTCACCGAACCGGCTTTCCCACGTCTGCGCTGCGCGGGCGATGGGGTCGAACGGCAGATCAAGCGGCTTGGGCACAGCCACAAGCTACCGTGACCCCGGCTGGGCCAGGGATTCCACCGAGTCTGTAACAGCGGCCGAGTCGGCCGGCGCGTACGTGGACATGGCTAATTACAGATCGTTACATTGCCTGCTGGGGATCGACTCATAGCCAAATCCGGGGGAAAACATGGCGTCCGGCCGTGCCGTGATCGGCCCGGACCCCGTAGTCGCAGCCGGCATCGGCGTGCGGCACGGGCGGGGCTGGGCCGTCCGTGCTGCGAGCTTCCGCATCGGGCGGCCCCTTTCCGGCGGGTCAGCCCTCGGTATTCTGACTGATCACCCCTCGCAGTCGGCGGCTCTTGTGGACCTGCTCGCTGGCGTCGCCCGGCCGGCTTACGGTGAATTGCGGGTACTCGGCCACGACATGGCCACCATTCGAGGCCGGGCGGCTGTCCGACGCAGGGTGGGCGTGGCCCGCCGCACCGCCAGGCCGCTGCCCGGCATCCGCGTTCGCGGCCTCGTCGAGCACTCGGCCCGCCTCGGCCGGCCGCATCGGCAGGATCGGCGCTTGCTCGCCGCGGCCATCTTGGACCGGCTGTCCCTGATGCCGTGGGCTGAGGTGACCCTGCGGGCCGCGCCCGACGCGATCGCGAGGCGCACTCGGCTGGCGGCGGCCGCGGTGCATCAGCCTGAACTGCTGCTGCTTGATGGGTTGCTCGATGGGCTGCCGGGGCGTGAGGTGTCGGTGTTAGCAGCCGCGGTCACGGACCTAAGCCGCGACACCGGCATCCTGCTGGCCGGCTGTGATCGCGAAGCACTAGAGCTGGCCTGTGACGACGTCCTCGTGCTCGCTGACGGCGTGCTGATCAGCGTCTGAGCAAATCCCGCGGCTGGCGACGCACGGCCGGTCCCTGCCCTAAGCTGCCACCGTGGACTGGAGTACCCGTTCCTGCGCTCGCCACGGCCATTTGACGTTCGCGCCAGCCGAGCCGGCGTTGGCTGCCCAGATGGGGGCGGTGCTGCCGGACGGACCGGCGTGGCAGTGCCTGCGCTGCGGCGCTTATGTACCGGGGCCGCCTGCCCTCTCCGGACCAGCGGCGACAGCCCCCGTCGTCGCGCGCGGCCCGGAGATCAGGAGCAGGCTCATCCTGCGCGTGTTCGCGGTCGAGCGGCTCATCCGGGGGATTGGCGCTGGTGGTGGCGCAGTGCTGCTCTGGCGGTACCGGCACTCGCAGGCGAGCATCGAGCAGCGGTTCGACCGCGAGCTGCCCGTCATCCGCGGCCTGTTCCACCAGCTCGGCTTCGATATCACCCACTCCAAGCTGGTCGGGCTGCTGCAGCACGCTCTCACGCTGAGCACCAAGACGCTGACCTTGCTGGCGATCGGGCTGGCGCTGTACGCGCTGGTCGAGCTAGTGGAGGCCGTGGGACTTTGGCTGGCCAAGCGCTGGGGCGAGTACTTCGCGATGGTGGCAACGTCCTTGGGCCTGCCGCTGGAGTTCTATGACCTGACCCGGAAGGTCACGGCGACTGCCGCCGTGCTGCTCGCGATCAACCTCGCGCTCGTGCTGTACCTGGTGATCACTAAGCGGCTATTTGGCGTCCGCGGCGGCAAGAAGGCCTACGAAGCCCGGCTCTGGAGTGAGTCGATCGTAGAAGCTGCCGAGGTTGCCGCGGCCCGACACGTCGCGCGAGCTCCGGGCACGCCCATTGCCACCGGTGAAGTTGGCGCGCCCAAAGCCGCTGAAACCGGCCCTCGCTAGCACCAGGGTGCACGAGCGCGCGCGAGCTCGACGGCGGGCCTGGGATTGCTGCGCTAGCCGGCGATGAGCTCGTCGGCAGCCGAATAGGGGTCGAGATTGCCTGCCAGCACCCGGTCGGCCAGCTCGTCCAGCCGCGACTCGCCGGGCAGTCCGCCTATCCGCCGCCGCAACTCGCCCAGCGCAATCGCCGAGATCTCCTCCCGCACGCGATCGCGCCGCCGCTGATCGCGCTGGCCGCTGGCAGTCAGCCAGTCGCGGTGCTTGTCGATGGCCGCGGCGAGGTCGGCGATGCCGTCGCCCGCCATCGCCGTGGTGCTGACGATCGGCGGCTTCCAGTCGTCCGAGCCATAATTCGCCATGGCCAGCATCATGCGCAGGTCCCTGACCGCCTCCTGCGCACCCGGCCGGTCGCTCTTGTTGACCGCGAACACGTCGGCGATCTCGAGGATCCCCGCCTTCGCAGCCTGGATGGAGTCGCCAAGCCCCGGCGCGACAACGACCAGCGCAGTGTCGGCGAGCGACGAGATCTCGACCTCGGCCTGACCGACCCCGACGGTCTCGACCAGCACGACGTCGAAGCCCGCAGCCGCGAGGATCCGGACCGCCTGCGGGGTCGCCCACGAAAGCCCGCCGAGGTGCCCACGGCTTGCCATCGAGCGGATGAAAACCCGGTCGTCAGTGGCGTGATCCTGCATCCGCACCCGGTCGCCCAGCAGGGCCCCGCCGCTGAACGGTGACGACGGATCCACCGCGAGCACGCCCACGCGCAGGCCAGCGTTCCGGTAGACGCTCACCAGCGCGCCGGTCACCGTCGACTTGCCCACGCCTGGCGATCCTGTCAGCCCGACGACGTGCGCGTGCCCCGTCAGCGGCGCGATCTCCTTCATGACGCGGCGAAGCTCACCGGACTCGTCTTCGACCAGAGAAACAAGCCGGGCAAGGGAACGGGGATCGCCTGACCTGGCAGCCGCTATCAGGGCCGCGGGATCAGCGGTGCGCCGGACCCCCACGGTCAGCCCGGGCACGACTCGCTCAGCCTTCGACGGGGGCTGGCACGCGCAGGAGCAACGCGTCGCCCTGCCCACCGCCGCCGCATAGCGCCGCCGCCCCGAAGCCGCCGCCGCGCTGCCGCAGCGCATAGATGAGGTGCAGCGCAATGCGCGCCCCCGAGGCGCCGAGCGGATGGCCGATCGCGATGGCGCCACCGTCGACGTTCACCTTCTCCGGGTCGACGCCGAGATCGCGCATTGACTGGATCGCCACGGCAGCGAACGCTTCGTTGATCTCGACGAGATCGAGGTCATCGACTTTGAGCCCGGCTCGTTCAAGCGCGCGGTAGATCGCCCGCGACGGCTGGGAGTGCAGCGAATTGTCCGGTCCGGCGACGACGCCATGCGCGCCGATCTCGGCGAGCACCGTCGCTCCGAACGCGGCCGCCGCCTCGGCTGACATCACCACGACGGCGGCCGCGCCGTCGCTGATCTGCGACGCCGAGCCGGCGGTGATCGTGCCGTCCGCGGCGAACGCGGGCTTGAGCCCGGCCAGGGACTCGGGCGTGGTGTCCGCGCGGACGCCCTCGTCAGTGTCGATGATCACCGGCTCGCCCCGCCGCTGCGGGATGGCCACCGGCGTGATCTCGTGCGTCATCAATCCGTCCTTGACGGCCTTGGCCGCGAGCTGGTGCGACCGGGCTGCGAACGCGTCCTGCTCCTGCCGCGTGATGCCGAGCTTGGCGTTGTGCCGCTCCGTGGACTCCCCCATCGACACCTGGTCGAAGGCATCGGTCAGGCCGTCGAGTGCCATCGAGTCGACAAGCTCGGTGGCGCCGTACTTGAAGCCCCGGCGCGACCCGGGCAGCAGGTGCGGCGCCGACGACATCGACTCCATGCCGCCGGCCACGATGACGTCGAACTCGCCGGCCCTAATGAGCTGGGCCGCTAGAGCGATGGCGTCGAGGCCGGACAGGCAGACCTTGTTGATCGACAGCGCCGGCACCGTCATCGGGATGCCTGCCGCCACGGCCGCCTGGCGTGCCGGGATCTGGCCCTCGCCCGCCTGGAGCACCTGGCCCATGATGACGTACTCGACGCGGTCGGCAGGCACGCCGGCCCGTTCCAGTGCCGCCTTGATCGCCAGCCCGCCGAGCTGGGCTCCAGTGAAACCGCTCAGCGAGCCAAGCAGACGGCCAATGGGGGTTCGGGCCCCGCCCACGATCACTGCCTCACGCATAGCTGAAACGATACCCGTCACAGAGTCAGCACCCGGAGGTGTAGAAGCCGTGCTCACCCGCATCGATCACGTCGGCATCGCGTGCCGTTCCCTGACGGCCACGATCGCCTTCTACGAGTCCGCGTTCGGGCTGACCGTCGCCAGCATCGAAGTTAACGAGGCGCAGGGAGTCAAGGAAGCGATGTTGCACGTCGCCGACGGTCCGGCCGGCAGCTCATACGTCCAGCTGCTCGAGCCGCTCGGCCCGGATACGCCGGTCGGCAAGTTCCTTGACCGCCGAGGCGAGGGCGTCCATCACATTGGCTACGGCGTGACGAACATCACAGCGGCGCTCGCGGCTGTGGGCGCGACCGGCGTGCGGCTCATCGACGAGCGGCCGCGGCATGGCTCTATGGGCGCCTCGATCGCCTTCCTGCACCCGTCCAGCACGGGCGGGGTTCTCACCGAGCTCGTGCAGGCTCCGCCAACTTAGCGTGACCTGTAAGCACTCATCGAACCGCAAATCATTAAAAACCGATATCACCAGCACTACCAGGCGCGAACATGCCGCCAACGGTCCACCGGGGGAGTACGCTGCCAGCACCGGACGAAAGTTCTTTCGTGCCGGCCGGGCCAAGGCGGCTGCGAGCAGCGTCGATTACTCCCGGCAATCGGACCCGACAGGCGATCGTTTCGGTGCGCGGAACCTCCCGTCTACACCAGGATTAGGCGACATGCAGCCCGATATCGATGCTCAGCTCAGTAACTTCTTCGTCGACAACTCCATCCCGGAGTTCTCGAGGGTCATGCGCGGTTATGACCCGACCCAGGTCCAGCAGGAACTAGGGCGTCTCGACTCGGAGGTGCGCAAGCACCAGGAGAACTCCCAGGCCCTGCAACGCGAACTCGCCGACGCTCACCGGCAGATCCAGGAACAGGAACGGCCGACGTACTCAGGCCTCGGCTCACGGATCGAGCAGCTACTCCGGCTCGCCGAGGAGCAGGCCACCGAGATCGTCCAGGAGGCCAGGTCAGCCGCCAACGAGCTTAACGCGGCCGCCAAGGTGGAGGCCGCCGAGGCCCGTGCGTCGGCCGAGAACGAGGCCGCCGAGGTGCGCGCCGTGGCCAAGCGCGAGACCGACGACCAGCGCTCGTCGGCCGAGCGCGAAGCCGACGCGATCAGGACGAAGGCCGGGCGCGAGGCCGACGAGCTGAAGTCGACCACCGAGCGCGAGGTCGCGAAGCTTCGGGCCACCGCTGACCACGAGGTCGCCGAGAAGCGCGCAGGCAACGAGCGCGAAGTCGCCAAGATGCGGACGACCGCCGAGCGCGAGGTCGCCCAGATGCGCGCGTCGTCCAAGCGTGACCGGGACGAGATCCTGACCACAGCGAAGCGGCAGGCCGATGAGATGCGCAGCCAAGCGCAGCGGGCCTTCGAGGACAGCGAAGCCGCCAGGGCACAGCAGGAGGCCGAGCACGAGATGAACCTCGCGGCCCGCCGCGAGGAAGCCGAGCGCCAGGAGACCGAGCGGTTGGCGAAGGCGCAGGAAGCCACCCAGAAGATGGTGTCCGAGGCCGAGCAGCGAGCCGCCGTGGCGGAGGACCGGGCCAGCAAGGCGAGCATTCAGGCCGAGCAGACCAGGCGAGAGGCCGATCAGCACTCGCAGCAGCTCGTGAGCAACGCCAAGAAGAACGCCGATGGCATCCTGGCCCAGGCGAAGTCGCAGGCCGACCAGCTGCTCGCTGACACCAAGGCCGAGGCGGAGCGGGTGCGAACCAACGCGCAACGCCAGGTCGACGAGCTGAACAAGCAGAAGGAGAGCGTCGGCGCTCACCTCGCGCAGATCAGCCAGCTGCTCGGCGGCTCGATGCCCGGCATCGCGGACATGCTCAAGCCCAGCGCGCCGCAGCCCGCCGTCGCATCGACGCCCGCCCGCGCTGTCACGGCTGGACCAGCCGCTGCCGCAGAGCCAGCCCCTGCTCGCCAGGCGGCAGCTCCGCCAGCCGACGCGCCAGCCAAAGCAGCCGCGAACGGCAAGCCCGGCGAGGGCGACGACGAGTGGTGGACCGAGTAGGCACTAACCGCTGACCTGGTAAGACGGAGCTGAGGGTCCGTCCGCTGACGCGGGCGGCCCTCAGCCTGTGTTTGCGAGGAACTCAGGGCCCGGCTCGGCTCGATCAAGCATTGATCGTCTGGCCGCCGTCGACCACCAGCGTCTGCCCCGTCATGAACGATGACGCATCGCTCGCGAGGAAGACGGCCGGACCCGCCATCTCCTCCGGGCTCGCCCAGCGCTTCATCGCCGAGATCGCGACGGTTGCGGGGCCGGTGACCGGGTCTTCCCAGAGCGCGCGGTTCATGTCGGTGGCAACCCAGCCGGGGCACAGGGCGTTAACTCGCACGCCAGCCTGGCCCCATTCGACAGCCAGCGACTTGGTCAGCGACACCAGCCCGGCTTTGGCCGCGCCGTAGGGGGTGATCAACGGCGATGAGGCGATCCCGGCGACCGACGCGACGTTGATCACGTTTCCGCTGCCGCGATCGAGCAAGTGACCAGCGAATGCGTGACACACGTACACCGCCGAGCTGAGGTTGAGCCGGATCAGCTTGTCCCAGCCCGATAGCCGCAACTCACGGAACGGGATCATGAAGTTCGACCCGCCGGCGTTGTTCACGATGATGTCGACGGCACCGAACTGTTCTATCGCCGCGTCGGCGGCGCGGGCTACCGCGTCGTAGTCGGTAACGTCCGTCGGGATCACGATCGCCTTCCGGCCGACCGCCTCGATGGCCTCGGCGGTGTCGGCAAGCCCGTCCGCGCTGCGCGCGACGAGGGCAACATCGGCGCCCGCATCCGCCAGCGCCACTGCGATGACGCGGCCAATTCCCCGGGACGCGCCTGTCACGAAGGCGGTCTTGCCAGTCAGGTCAAACAAGCTCACGGTCGGTCCTCCCAGTCGGTGGGCAGTGGCCACGCCGCCGGGTTCACCCGGCGCACGATCTCATCGAGCACGATCCGGACGAAGCGCTCCCCCACCCATAGGTGCCGCGCGCCCGGCACTGCGACCACCTCGGCTTGCGGCACCCGGGCGAATCGGCGGCGTGCCTCGGGCGGCTGGAGGTAATCATCGTGCTCGGGGACCAGCGCGAGCAATGGCTTGCCGGACCGGGCCCAGGCATCAAGGTCGGCGTCCCCGGCGCGACGTAGCGGCGGCGACAGCAAGACGGCACCCGTCACGTCTGGATCGTTGCCCCAGCGCAACGCGAGCTCGCTGCCGAAGGACCAGCCCACGAGCCACAGCTGCGGCAGGTCCAGATCGTCGCAGAACCCGATGGCTGCGGCGACATCGTGCCGCTCGGTCTCGCCGTCCCCGAACTCTCCGTCGCTGCGGCCGCGCTCCGACGATGTGCCACGCGTGTTGAATCGCAGCACTGCGAGGTCGCCGAGCGCCGGCAGCCGGTAGGAAGCCTTGCGGAGCACGTGGCTGTCCATCATGCCGCCGTGTGTCGGGAGCGGGTGCAGGCAGATGAGCGTGGCAACGGGCGGACGGTTCATTGGCTGTGCCAGCTCGCCCACCAGCCTCAGGCCGTCGGAGGTGACCAGCGTGATGTCGGCCCGTCTGGCGGGCAGCACGGTGCTCGCAGTGATCTCGGTCATTAGCCCTCACCGGTGCGTCTGGAGACCAGGACCTGGGCGTCGTGGTCGCCGCTGCCAGCATGCGTTGTGCCAGTGCCGTCGCTCGTCAGTCCCCGCTGCGTCGGCAGGCCACACCACGACGTGCGCGGTGCCCGCCGTGAGCTCCTGGTCGCAACCGGGGCACCGGTAGGTCTTCGTCGCAGCCGAACCGGGCACTTGACGAACGATCCAGTCGCCGTCAGGCCACTCCTCAAGCACGGGCGGCCCGAGCCTGACAGCGTCGGCGCCGCCCGCAGCGGCGGATTCAGGTCGTGTCCTGCGCGCTCGCCGGGGCTTGCTCGGCGCGTCTGACGGCAGCCGCCGCGCCTTCCGTGGGCTCACGTATTTCGTCAGCGCGCGTCAATATCTTCCGCTATCGCGGGCGCCAGCACCGCCGCGGAAGGAGGCCCACTGGATTCCGGCCCCAGCATGCTCGGCTAGCAGCACCGGCGGCGCCAACGACGGGAAGCCATAAGCCTCCTGCATCGCTTGCAGGCCGGCCAGCACAATCGACGGGTTCGCCGCGTCCAGGAGCTGGAACGGGCCGCGCGGGTAGCCGCAGCCGAGCGTCATCGCCGTGTCTACGTCCGCGGCGGTCGCATAACCGTCTTGCACCATCCGCACGGCGTCGGCCAGGTGCGGGTACAGCAGTGCGCCAACTAGGTAACCGGGACGGTCCGGCGCATGCACGACCACGAGCCCGAGCTTGTCCGCCAGCGCGACCCCGGCCGCCACCGCCTTATCAGAGCTCAGGCTCGTGTGGATCAGCTCGGCCAGGCGGCCATCGGCGAAACCGCGCGGTAGGTGCAGGCCGACAGCCTGCTCCGGGCGGCCGGCGGCGAGCGCGGCGGGCAGGATCTTCCGCCCAGCTGTCGCGGCGACCAGCACGAGCTCGGTGGGATGGGCCGGGTTCCTGGTGACGTTCACGCCCGCGCTGGCGAGCGCGGTCGCGAGGTCCGTCTCGGCCTCGTCGCCGTCCCCGATCAGCGTGACCGTATCAGGAGCACCCGAGCTGACCCCGTTCCCTCCTGAATCGGCGACCCCGGCGGCATAGTCGTAGAAGCCACGGCCAGCCTTGCGGCCAGTCCGGCCCGCGTCGACGAGGCGGCGCAGCAGTGGCGCCGGCGCGTACCTGAGCAGGCTGAACTCGGCGTGCAGCACTTCCATGATCGAGAGTGCGGTGTCGAGTCCGATGAGGTCGAGCAACGCGAGCGGCCCCATCGGCAGGCCGATGCCAGCGGTCGCGGCCAGGTCGATGTCCTCCCGTGTCGCGTAGCCGATCTCCAGCAGTTCAGCCGCCTGGTTGAGGTAGGGAAGCAGCAGCGCGTTCGCTACAAACCCGGCCCGATCGCCGACCTGAACCGGGGTCTTGCCGAGGCGGCGCGCAAGCGCAGCGACGGTGTCCGCGACACCGGCGTCGCTCCGCACCGTAGCGACGACCTCTACCAGCCGCATGACGGGCGCGGGGTTGAAGAAGTGCATGCCGACGACGCGGCCTGGGTGCTTAGTCGCGGCCGCGACCGCGGTGACCGACAACGACGACGTGTTCGTCGCGAGGATCGCCGAGGGGCTCGTCACCCGATCCAGCTCGGCAAAGATCTGCCGCTTGATGTCCAAGCGTTCCGGGACTACCTCGACGGCCAGGTCGACGGCCGCTGCATCGCTGAAGCCGACGGCGGGGCGGATGCGGGCGCGGATTTCCGCCTGCTCGCTCGCAGGTAGTTTCCCCCGGCTCACAGCTTTCGACAGGCTGGCGTCCAGGAACCCGAGGCCGCGGTTCAAGGCCTGCGGGTCTGCCTCGATCGCGACAACCCCGATCCCGGCGCGCGCGAATACTTCGGCGATGCCCGCGCCCATCGTGCCGAGGCCGATGACCGCTACCTCGCGAATGTCCATGGCTTGCTCCAATGTCAAGCTGCCTTGACCGCGACACTACCGTCGGGGGTACTGGCGACCATCAGCGGGCTTTCACGCGCCTGCGCATCCCGCCGGCCCGGCTACAGTGTGGACTCGTGCGGCTCGTTATCGCCCGGTGCAGCGTGGATTACGCGGGACGGCTATCGGCACACCTGCCGCTGGCGACGCGCCTGCTCATCGTCAAGGCCGATTCCTCGGTGCTGGTCCACTCAGACGGCGGCTCCTACAAGCCGCTGAACTGGATGTCGCCGCCGTGCCGGCTCACCGAGGAGCCAGATCGCTGGGTCGTCACCGGCAAGTCGGGCGAGACGCTAACGATCGAATTCGCCGAGATCATCAGCGACTCGTCCTACGAGCTCGGCATCGATCCCGGCCTGGTGAAAGACGGCGTGGAGGCGCATCTGCAGGAACTGCTGGCTGGTCAGCTCGGCGTGCTCGGCAACGGCTGGCGGCTCGTGCGGCGCGAGTTCCCGACAGCCATCGGCCCGGTCGACATCATGTGCCGCGACGCACTCGGAGCCAGCGTCGCCATCGAGGTGAAGCGCCGGGGCGAGATCGACGGCGTCGAGCAGCTCACTCGCTACCTCGAGTTGCTCAACCGCGATCCGCTGCTCGCACCGGTGCGGGGCGTGTTCGCCGCGCAGGAGATCAAGCCGCAAGCTCGAGTGCTAGCCGAAGACCGCGGCATCCGATGCGTCACGCTGGACTATGAGACGATGCGCGGCATCGATGACGGCGCGCTGCGGTTGTTCTGAATTAGCTGTGCAAGCCGACCTGCCTGGCGCGCCAGGCACTGCAACCGAAAGGCATGACAAGCTCATGGGCCAGACAGCTTCGCACGACATCCGGGCCGGTGGTTTGACAGCGACTGAGCACCGGCTAGCCAACGGCCTGCGCGTCGTCCTGTCGGAGGACCACCTCACTCCGGTCGCGGCGGTCTGCCTCTGGTATGACGTCGGCTCTCGCAACGAGACAGAAGGCCGGACGGGCCTGGCCCACCTGTTCGAGCACCTGATGTTTCAGGGCTCAGCCCAGGTCCACGGCAACGGCCATTTCGAGCTTGTCCAGGGTGCTGGCGGTTCGCTCAACGGCACGACGAGCTTCGAGCGGACCAACTATTTCGAGACCATGCCCGCGCACCAGCTGGAGCTCGCGCTCTGGCTAGAAGCCGACCGCATGGGCTCTCTGCTCGCCGCGCTCGACGAGGAGTCGCTGCAGAATCAGCGTGATGTCGTGAAGAACGAGCGCCGGCAGCGCTATGACAACGTGCCGTATGGCACCGCGTTCGAACGGCTGGTCGCGTTTGCCTATCCGGCCGGCCACCCGTACCACCACACGCCGATCGGATCCATGGTCGACCTCGACGCGGCGACGCTCGAGGATGCCCGCGCGTTCTTCCGCACGAACTACGCGCCGAACAATGCCGTCCTGTCCGTCGTCGGCGACATCGATCCCGAGCAGACGCTCGCATGGGTGGAGAGATACTTCGGATCGATCCCGCGCGGGACAGGCAAGGTCCCCCCGCGAGACGGCACGCTGCCCGAAACCATCGGGGCCGAGCTGCGCGAGGAGATCCGGGAAGAGGTCCCGGCGCGCGCGCTGATGGCGGCTTACCGGCTGCCGCACGACGGGACCCGTGACTGCGACGCCGCTGATCTAGCCGTGACCGTGCTCGGCTCGGGCATGTCGTCGCGGTTGTACAACCGGCTCGTGCGGCGCGATCGCACGGCCATCTCGGCCGACTTCGGGATGCTGCGGCTCGTCGGTGCGCCGTCGCTCGGCTGGCTCGACATCAAGGCGGCCAGCGGCGCAGAGTTCGCCGCCATCGAGGGCGCCGTCGACGACGAACTAACCAGGCTCGGTGCTGACGGTCCGTCGTCAGAAGAGATGGAGCGCGCCCAGGCCAAGCTGGAGCGCGAGTGGCTCGACCGGCTGGGCACGGTCGCCGGTCGCGCGGACGAACTCTGCCGCTATGCGGTCTTGTTCGGCGACCCGCAACTCGCCTTCGCGGCCATCGGCAAGATCCTCGACGTGACTGCCGGCGAGGTCCGGGCCGTGGCCGCGGCACGGCTCCGCCCAGACAACCGCGCGGTGCTCGAGTACGAGCCTGTGACTGCGACGAACGAAGCTGATCAGGCAGGCGAAGACCGGGACGACCAGGAAGAGGCTGGGCAGTGAGCGATCCGCTGGTGACGATGGACCTGCACCCGCAACCGGGCGCCGGCCAGCTGAAGCCGTGGGAGTTTCCCGTGCCCGAGCACGGCTCCCTCGCCAGCGGGCTGGCGCTACAGCGGTGCCACCGGCCCGGTCAGCAAGTGATGGCCATAGAGATCTGCATGGACGCGCCGCTTGACGCCGAGCCAGACGGACTCGACGGCATCGCGACCATCATGGTGCACGCGCTGGAGGAAGGCTGCGGGCCGTACACGGCCGAGGAATTCGCCGCCGAGCTAGAGCGCTGCGGTGCGACGGTCGGCTCGCGCGTCGACTACACCGGCGCCCGGATCTCTATGGAAGTGCCAGCTTCCCGCCTGGAAAGGGCGCTCGGCTTGCTCGCCGAAGCGCTGCGCGCGCCGACGTTCGCTGCCAGCGAGGTCGACCGGCTGGTGCGCAACCGTCTCGACGAGATTCCGCACGAGCTGGCCAGCCCGCCGCGACGAGCAGCCAAGCAGTTGTCGGCTGAGCTGTTCCCGTCGTCGTCGCGGATGTCCCGGCCGCGTGAGGGCACCGAGGACACGGTCGCCCGGATCGACGCCGCGGGCGTGCGCGCGTTCTACGACGCGCACCTGCGGCCAGGCACGGCGACCGCCGTCATCGTCGGCGACCTAGCCGGTATCGATCTAGATCGAATGCTGGCCGACACGCTGGGCTCGTGGACGAGCCCGCTCGCGCCGACGGCGCCCGCGCAGACAGTGACCGCCGACCAGGCCAGCCGGTTCGTCATCGTCGACAGGCCGGGCGCCGTGCAGACTCAGCTACTCGTTGGGCGGACGGGCCCGGATCGGCGTGACCCAGTCTGGCCCGCGCTCGTCGTCGGCACGTACTGCCTGGGCGGAACGCTCACCTCGCGGCTGGACCGGGTCCTGCGCGAGGAGAAGGGCTACACGTACGGGGTCCGGGCGTTCGCTCAGGTACTGCGCTCTCCGGCCATGGCGGCCGCTGACGGCGCTGCCGGCACGTCGCTGCTAGCCATCAGCGGTGCGGTCGATACCGCGTCAACGGCGCCCGCGCTCGCCGACATGCACAGCGTGCTCCGCACGCTGGCCGCCGAGGGCCTGACGGACGCCGAGCGCGACCTGGCGGTGCAGAATCTGGTGCTCGTCGCCCCGCTCCGGTACGAGACGGCCGCGGCCGTCGCCGGGACGCTGGCGGACCAAGTCGAGCAGCACCTGCCCGACGACTACCAGGCGGAGCTGTATAAGCGCCTCGCCGCGACGACCACCGGGGCCGCCACGGATGCAGTGGTGGCTGCGTTCCCGCCCGACGGGCTCGTCACTGTCCTGGTAGGCGACGCAGCCGAGATCAGGGCGCCTGTCGAGGCGCTCGGGATCGCCGACGTCACTGTCGTCGCGAACTGACTGCCCCAATACGCCAGATGACGCCGGGAAGCTGAGGCGACGATGACGCCACGATTTGATGAGGTCCGCACAGACCGGCTGCTGATGCGGCGCTGGCGGGAGGGTGACCTCGCGCCGTTCGCTGCGCTCAACGGCGACCCCGAGACTTTGGTGTTCTTCCCCGAGACGCTGGATCGGGCAGCCAGCGACGCGTTCGTTGAGCGCATCGAGGCGCGCTTCGAGCAGCAGGGGTACGGTCTGTGGGCGCTCGAGCTGGCGGCCACCGGTGATTTCATCGGCTACACCGGACTAAATCCGCTGCCGGACGGGGTCCCCGGCGCTGGCGGCATGGAGATCGGCTGGCGGCTGGCCCGGCACGCCTGGCACCACGGCTACGCCACCGAGGCGGCCAGAGCCGCTGTGGACGTAGCCTTCGGCGGCGCCGGCCTGGCCGAACTGTGGTCCATAACGGCTGTGCTCAACGAGCCGTCGCAGGCTGTCATGCGACGGCTCGGCATGACAGAGGTGGCCAGGTTCGACCACTCACGAGTGCCGGCGGGCAGCAAGCTGCGACCGCACGTGGTCTATCACCTGGCTCGACCGGATCAGCTGGCCCGACCGGCCAGCTAATCCCGCAGCAGGTGCGCGTTCACGGCCCTGGCGGCGGCCGCAAGCTCAGGCAGCGTCGTAACGATGACCCCGCTCGCGCGCAACCGGAGTGCACCGCCACCGCGCACGAAAATCGGCGGCTCGCGCCAGGCGATGACGACCCGGCCGATGCCGCTCGCAATGATCAGGTCCGCGCATGCTGACGGCCTGGACTTCCTCCCGGCACACGGCTCGAGGGAGCTGTACAGGGTGGCCCCGGCCAGGCTGGTCATCGCCGCTGACCCGGCCGGCCGAGGCAGGCCTATCTTGGCCAGGGCCACTTCCTCGGCGTGGTCGGCGGGGTCAAGTTCCCGCGAATAGCCGTCGGTCAGCACTTCGCCGTCGTCGCCGACCAGCACCGCGCCGACCGAGAATGCGCTCGCCGACGGCGTACACCGCGCGGATAGCTCGATGGCAGCGCGTAGCCAGTGCCGGTCCACGTCGGAGCTGCCAGGCTGGGTCACGCGGCACAACCTACCCGAGGCGACATCAGCGAGGCAGCCGGTGATGTACTGACCTCAACCACCCGGCACGCCTCGACCGTCACCCGTACAATCGCAGCAAATCGCGCAGAACGGCGGTGGAATGTCATGACAGCCACGCTCGGAACCTACGGTTTCGTCCGGTCGAACGAGACGTTCGACAGCCTGAATCCGGCTACCGGCGAGGTTGTCGGCACGTATCCGGTCTTCAACGAGCAGGACGTGGCTGACACCGTCGAGCGCGCCAAGGCTGCCGCGCAATGGTGGGCCGATCTCGGCTGGGCCGGGCGCAAGCAGCGGCTGCTGGCCTGGAAGTCGTACCTGACTCGCTACGTCAGCCGACTGGCTGAGCTTGTGCACACCGAGACGGGCAAGCCGGTCGCCGACGCACAACTGGAGATCCTCCTCGCGATCGTGCATATCGACTGGGCCGCCAAGAACGCCCGCCGCGTCCTGCGCCCGCGCCGGGTCCGCAGCGGCCTGATCGCGATCAACCTAGCGGCGACGCTGGAGTACCAGCCGCTCGGCGTTGTCGGGGTTATCGGGCCGTGGAACTACCCGGTGTTTACCCCTATGGGGTCGATCGCCTACGCGCTAGCAGCTGGGAACGGGGTCGTCTTCAAGCCCAGTGAGCTGACCCCGGCGGTGGGCGCGTGGCTGGTCAGCGCCTTCAAAGAGGTTGTGCCTGAGCAGCCAGTGCTCCAGCTCGTGACCGGGATGGGCGAGACGGGCGGGTACCTGGCTCGCAGCGACATCAACAAGATCGCGTTCACGGGCTCAGCCGCGACCGCCAGGAAGGTCATGGCGGCGTGCGCCGAGAACCTGACTCCGATAGTCGCTGAGTGCGGGGGCAAGGACGCATTCATCGTGGGCGCCGACGCGGACCTGGATGCCGCAGCCGACGCCTGTGCCTGGGGCGCGATGTCGAATGCCGGCCAGACATGCATCGGAGTCGAACGCGTGTACGTCGTCCAGGACGTGTATCACACGTTCCTGGAGAAGCTGACTGATCGCGTGAGCCGGATCCGGCCGGGCGACGACCGCGAGGCCGAATACGGGCCGATGACGCTGCCCAGCCAGGCCGAGGTCATCGAGCGGCACATCGCCGACGCCATGGCCCGCGGCGGCCGCCCGGTCATCGGCGGCATCGCCAGCATCCGCCGGCCGTACGTCGGCCCGGTGATCATGGCCGACGTGCCGGAAGAGAGCAAGGCGGTCACCGACGAGACGTTCGGGCCGACCATCACTGTGGCCAAGGTCGCCAGCCTGGAGGAAGGTGTCGAGCGCGCTAACGCGAGCCGCTATGGCCTCGGCGGCACCGTGTTCGCTGGGAGCAGGAAAACCGCCATGGCGGCGGCACGGGAGATGAAGAGCGGCATGACCGCGATCAACTCGGTCATTTCATTCGCTGGCGTACCGTCCTTGCCGTTCGGCGGGTCCGGTGACTCCGGGTTCGGCCGGATCCATGGTGCGGACGGCCTGCGAGAGTTCGCCCGGCCTAAGGCGATCGCCAGGCAGTGGATGAAGCCGCCCATGAATCTCACGTCGTTCAGCCGCACTGACGACGACATGAGAAAGCTCCTTACCCTGATGACGTTGCTCCACGGACGCCGGTACAAGTAGCGCTGAGCCGAGTGAAGAAAGACAGCCTGTCAGTTTCGCAGGAGCAACCGGGGCCCTAACGGCCGTGATCTTGACTGAACGTGTCAGGGTCTCGCCCGAGGGCTGCCTGTCATTAAGCGCTCATGATCGAGAGCCCGGACTCGGCTGGCTCCAGCGCGGCTAGCGGGGCGCGACCCTGGATCAGATCGGCAGCACGCTCGGCAATAGCGATCGTCGGGGCGTTGGTGTTGCCGCGCGGCGTTGTTGGCATGACCGACGCGTCGACCACGCGCAGGTGCTCCACGCCGCGTACCCGCAGCGTCGTGTCGACCACGCTGGCCAGCTTGCTGGTCGCGACCCGTGAGTCACCGCCCATCGCGCAGGTGCCGACGGGGTGGTAGAGCGTTGTCAGATTGCCGCGGATCCAGTCCCGCACGTCGGCGTCGCTTCGGACTTCCGGCCCGGGTGCGAGCTCGGCTTCGAGCCGGTTGCTGAGCGGGCTCGTTGCAGCGATCTCGCGAGCAATGCCAACAGCCCTGACCAGCGGGTCGAGGTCATCGATGTCAGACAAGTACGACGGGTCGATGAGCGGCTTGTGCCGCGGATCGGCGCTGCGCAGCCTGACCTTGCCGCGGCTGCTGACGGACACGAGAGTGATCAGCACGGAAAGCGCCCTGATGGTCGGGTCGGCAAGACCGCCGTCGATGAAGGGCACCGGCAGCGCGTGCCACTGAATGTCGGGCGCGACCAGCGCCGGATCGGTCCGGATGAAGCCGCCAGCCTCGGCGACGTTCGTCGTCAGCGGCCCTGAGTGCATTAGCTGCCAGCGGAGCAGGTTCCGCGCCGTTTCCTTCTCCCACAGGCTGCGGGTCTTGGGTGCGCTCCATATCGCGGGCACAACCGGGTGGTCGGACAGGTTGCCGCCTACGCCGGGGTTGTCGCTCATAACCGCGATGTTGTGATCGTGCAGGTGATCCGCCGGTCCCACGCCAGACAGCATGAGCAGCTGCGGGCTGCCGATGGCTCCGGCCGACAAGATGATCTCGGCCTCGGCTCTGGCCTGCTCCTCCACGCCGCGGCGCAAGTACCGGACGGCGGTGGCCCGGCCGGCATGGATCTCGATCCCGGTCACGAGCGCATCGGTGTGGACGGTGAGGTTCGGACGTCCGGTCACCGGGTGCAGATAGGCGTCAGCGGCCGACCACCGGCGCCCGCCCCGCTGGGTAACTTGGTAATAGCCGACGCCATCCTGCTCGGGGCCGTTGAAGTCGTTGTTGGCGGGAATACCGTAATTGCGCGCGGCGGTCACGAAGTCGCCGGTCAGTCTGCTTTTGAACTTGAGGTCCTGCACGCTGAGCGGGCCAGTGGCGCCGTGGTAGGCCGACGCGCCGCGCGAGTTGGCCTCGGCGCGCAGGAAATACGGCAGCAGGTCGGTATAGCCCCAGCCTTCGCAACCGTAGTCGTCCCGCCAGGAGTCATAGTCGTGCTGGTTGCCGCGCGTGTAGATCATTGCGTTGATCGACGACGAACCGCCGAGGACCCGGCCACGCGGCCAGTAGATCTCGCGTCCGCGGGCCCGGTCCTGCGGGACCGTCAGGTAGTTCCAGTCGTAGGCACTCTGAAACAGGTGGCTAATCGCGGCGGGAATGTGGATCTCGTCGGCAGTGTCTGGCGGCCCGGCTTCCAGGAGGAGTACGCGCGCATCAGGATTCTCACTCAGCCGCGAGGCGAGCACGCACCCTGCGCTGCCAGCACCGACGATCACGTAGTCGTACACGGCCTGTCCTCTCAGGGTCAACCGGAACCTCAGGCCGGTCCCAAGGCTATCGAGGTATTTATCCGCTGCTCTACCCGTTCGCGGCAATCCGGGCGGCCCTCGCACGTCAGCGCGCTCCCGGCCGTCACGGCCGGGAGCGCGCTCCCCCCACCTGTATGCGGCCCCCGCACGTCGGCGGGCCCCCGAGAACCGCCGGCTTGCCAAGATGGACCGCGAGCCGCCAAGCGGCTCATTTTCGGGCCCAGATCAGGCCCAAGTTTCGTTGTGACCCATTCCCCGCCGACGGCCACCCCCGGAGCCAGCCAGCGGCATCACTCTTCGTATCCATACGATGCCACATCGTGTTCAGCTTTGTGAATACCCCATGGTCAGGCGGCTAATCACGCCGGGAGGCAGGGTCTGGTGCCGGTCGGCGAACGATCCCGGGAGGCCTTGCTGGCAAGGCCTTACCGGTCAGTATCCGGCATACCTCGGGCAGGTAAAAATCGCATCCCGGTAGCGTGTGTTCATGCCCCATGACCGCGACACCCCCGTCGTCCTGTCGAGCATCTATACCCGCACCGGGGACGATGGGACCACCGCGCTCGGCGACATGAGCCGTGCGCCGAAGACAGATCCCCGGCTGGCCGCGTACGCCGACACCGACGAGGCCAACAGCGCGATCGGGGTCGCGGTGACCATGGGCCAACTGCCAGCCGATGTCGCAGCGCTGCTCGTCCGCATCCAGAATGAGCTGTTCGACGTTGGCGCAGACTTGTGCAACCCGGTGTCGCCGAACCCGGCCTATCAGCCACTGCGGATCGACGCTGGCTACATCACGGCGCTCGAGCGCGCCTGCGACGAGTTCAACGCTGGACTGCCGGTCCTGCGCAGCTTCGTCTTGCCTGGCGGGAGCCCAGCCGCCGCACTGCTGCACGTCGCGAGGACGGTCGTGCGGCGCGCCGAGCGCAGCACCTGGGCTGCGCTTGAGGTCCACGGCGACACGATGAACCCGCTGGCGGCCAAGTACCTGAACAGGCTGTCGGACTTGCTGTTCATCCTGGCCAGGCGCGTCAACGAGCCAGACGGCGACCTGCTGTGGAAGCCGGGCGGCGAGCGCTAGGAGGCCACGCTCAGATAGCTGGCCGGAGTTGCTTCTAGCCAGGCGAGGTAGCCAGTCAACGCAGCCCGCGACATCGCTAGCTCGATGACGTCCGAGGTCGCGCACCGATTCGGCCGCTTTGCTCGAGCAGCGCTCGGCCGGGCCTGACACGTCACGATCATGGTTCCTGGTCCGAGCCAGCCGGTCTCGCCCGCGCCGGCCGGCCTGCTGCTGGTCACGACAAGGCCCCGGCGGTCGAGTGCGGCGTGCGGGCGGACGCGCAGGCTGAGCGACCGGTGCCAGTACAACTCGCCGCTCCGGTACTCGGCCAGGCCGTGCTGCCATTGACCGCTCGCGCGCGAGCGCAGGCAGCACTCAACGACGCCGCCGCGCCGACTGATCAGCCGGCGGCGCAGAACCAGGCATACGGCTGCCGCCACGATAAGGACGAGAGCGATCTGAGCGAGGGTGAGCACAACGTCCGCTGACATCCTCGCCCGCCCCTGGCCCGTGCTACCCGGTCAGCTCGCGTGGCCGGCAGCGGCTCGAAGCAGCGCCCGGCAGTACCGGATGTTCGCGGGCTCCTCAGGCGCGTTGGCAGCAGGGCCAGCGTCCCGGATTGCCTGGTCTAGCGCTACCTGGGCAGCTGCAGGATCCACGTCACTGCCGAGCTGGGCCTGGCGGGCGAGGATTGAGACGCGGTTGTTAGCCATGGACAAAAAGCCGCCCGTAACGGCAGCGAAGACGTCCGCCCCGTTCCCGCTGTCGGGTCGGATCTGAATCATGCTGCCTTCGTACAGCAGGCCGATCAGCGGAGCATGGTTCGACATCAGGCCAATCTCACCATCGACGGTCCGAGCGATGACCATCTCAGCCTGTCCGGACCAGAGCTCGCCCTCTGGCTCGACGAGCTCTACCCTCATCGTCACGGCGCCACCGCCACGGTGCTGAATTTGCGCGACTCCGTCACGACCGCTCCATGTCCTTGGCCTTCTTCTCGACGTCCTCGATGCCGCCGACCATGAAGAACGCCTGCTCAGGCAGGTGGTCGTACTTACCTTCGCAGATGGCCTTGAAGGAGGAGATGGTCTCCTCGAGCGGCACGAATACGCCGGGCTGACCGGTGAACTGCTCGGCCACGAACATCGGGTGGGACAGGAAGCGCTCGATGCGGCGGGCCCGCTGCACCGTCACCTTGTCCTCTTCGGACAGCTCGTCGATGCCGAGGATCGCGATGATGTCCTGAAGCTCGGTGTAGCGCTGCAAGATCCGCTGCGTCTCGCGGGCGACGGTGTAGTGCTCCTCGCCCACGAACTGCGGGGCCAGGATCCGCGACGTGGAGGCCAGCGGGTCAACGGCCGGGAAGATGCCCTTCTGGGTAATCTCACGCGACAGCGCCGTCGTGGCGTCCAGGTGAGCGAACACCGCGGACGGAGCCGGGTCGGTGTAGTCGTCGGCGGGCACATAGATCGCCTGCATGGAGGTGATCGAGTGGCCGCGGGTCGAGGTGATCCGCTCCTGGAGTTGGCCCATCTCGTCGGCCAGCGTCGGTTGGTAACCCACGGCGGACGGCATCCGGCCGAGCAGTGTCGACACCTCCGAGCCTGCCTGAGTGAACCGGAAGATGTTGTCGATGAACAGCAGCACGTCCTGCTGTTGCTCGTCCCGGAAGTACTCCGCCATGGTCAGCGCGGACAGCGCTACCCGAAGCCGGGTGCCCGGCGGCTCGTCCATCTGGCCGAAGACGAGAGCCGTGTCCTTGATGACACCGGACTCGGACATCTCGAGGAAGAGGTCGTTCCCTTCACGGGTCCGCTCCCCCACCCCGGCGAAGCAGGACACACCGCCGAAGTTCTTCGCGACTCGGGTGATCATCTCCTGGATCAGCACGGTCTTGCCAACGCCGGCGCCGCCGAACAGGCCGATCTTGCCGCCTTTGACATACGGGGTGAGCAGGTCAATGACCTTGATCCCGGTCTCGAGGATCTCCGTCCTGGGCTCGAGCTGGTCGAATGGCGGCGGGTCGCGGTGGATCGACCAGCGCTCGTTGACCTTGATCGAACTGGCCGGCACGTCCAACGGCTCACCGAGCACGTTGAAGACGTGACCCTTGGTAACGTCGCCGACGGGCACGCTGATAGGGCCGCCGGTGTCGGTGACAGCCGCGCCGCGTATCAAGCCGTCGGTGGGCTGCATCGAGATCGCGCGCACCGTGTCGTCACCGAGGTGCTGCGCGACCTCCATCGTCAGCGTCCTGGGCTTATCGCCGAGCATCACCTCCACGTGCAGCGCGTTGTAGATCTCAGGCATCTCCTCGGACGCGAACTCAATGTCCACGACGGGGCCGATCACCCTGGCTACGCGGCCGGTGGCTGCCGGGCTGGACGCGCCGGCAGTGGTCTCTGCGGTAGCGGTCATCTTGCTGCTCACTTACTCCCTAGACGCGGCGGCGAGCGCGTTGGCGCCGCCCACGATTTCGCTGATTTCCTGGGTGATCTCGGCCTGCCGTGCCTTGTTCGCTTCCCGGCTGAGCTGCTCGATCAGTTCGTTCGCGTTGTCGGTGGCCGACTTCATTGCCCGCCGGCGCGCGGCGATCTCGGAGGCCGCCGAGTCCAGCAGCGCGTGGAACAGCCTGCTTTCCACATACCACGGCAGCAGCGCGTTGAGAACATCCTCGGGTGACGGCTCGAATTCGTAGATCGGCATCGGGCCGGTAGGCGGCTCCTCGGCCTGCTCCTCGACTTCCAGCGGCAGCAGTCGGTGCACCACGGGCCGCTGCGTCAGCATGGAGACGAACTCGGTGTAGACGACGTGGATCTCATCGACGCCGCCGTCCTCAGTGGGCAGCTCGTACGCCGCCAGCAGCGCTTCGGTGATCTCGGACGCGTTCCGCTGGTGCGGGGTGTCGGAGAAGCCGCTCCACTCCGCGGTCATGGCGCGGTCGCGGAACCGGTGCCAGCTGATGCCCTTGCGGCCGGCGACGAAGGTGACTTCGCCGAGTCCCCGGTCGCGTAGTAGGCCGCGCAGGCTCTGCGTCTCCCGCAGCACGTTGGCGTTGAAGCCGCCGCAGAAGCCGCGGTCGCTGGTCAGGACCACCACGGCAGCCCTCTTCGGATTCGCCGCCGGGCGCGTCAGCGGGTGGTCGATCTGCTCTGACCGGGCGACCACCGCCTCCACCGCGCGGGTCAGCTCGCGGGCGTACGGCGCAGCCGCGTGCAGCCGCTGCTGGGCCTTGATGATCCGCGAGGACGCGATCAGCTCCTGGGCGCGCGTGATCTTGGCGGTGGACTGGATACTCCTGATCCGCCGCCGTACCGCGCGAAGCTGTGCTCCCATACTGGCTTATACCGCCTTACTCCGCCTCGATCGGTGGCTGGGGCGGGATTGGGTACTTCCGCAGCCGTTCCGCCTCGACGTCCTCCGGGCTCATCGGCTCCTCGTGCTCCTCGGGCACGAGCAGCGAGCCGTCGGACATCTCGAAGGCGCCGCGGAACCGTTCGACCGCGTCCTTCAGCGCCACGATCGTGTCCTCGCCGAGCTGGCCTGTCTCCCGGATCGTGTCGTAGATGCCGGGATTCAGCCGCTGGATCTCGTCCAGGAACTCGGTCTCGAACCGCCGGACGTCCTCGACGGGGACATCGTCCAGGTAACCCTCGTTGCCGATCCACACCGAGACGACCTGCCGCTCGACTGGGAACGGGCTGTACTGCGGCTGCTTCAGCAATTCGACGAGCCGAGCACCACGGTCCAGCTGGGCGCGGCTCGCCGGGTCCAGGTCGGAGGCGAACGAGGCGAACGCTTCCAGGTCGCGGTACTGAGACAGCGCGAGCTTCAAGCCGCCCGCGACTGTCTTCATGGCCTTGATCTGCGCGTTGCCGCCGACTCGTGACACCGACTGACCGACGTTGATGGCCGGGCGGACACCGGAGTTGAACAGGTCGGTCTCCAGGAAGATCTGGCCGTCAGTGATCGAGATGACGTTCGTCGGGATATAGGCCGAGATGTCGTTGGCCTTGGTCTCGACGATCGGCAGGCCGGTCAGCGAGCCGCCGCCGAGCTCGTCCGACAGCTTCGCGCAGCGCTCAAGCAGCCGCGAGTGCAGGTAGAACACGTCGCCGGGGTACGCCTCGCGGCCAGGCGGCCGGCGCAGCAGCAGCGAGATGGCGCGGTAGGCCTCGGCCTGCTTGGTCAGGTCGTCGAACACGATGAGTACGTGCTTGCCCTGGTACATCCAGTGCTGGCCGATGGCCGAGCCGGTGTAAGGGGCGATGTACTTGTAGCCCGCTGGGTCGGACGCCTGCGCCATCACGATCGTGGTGTACTCAAGCGCGCCAGCCTCCTCGAGGGTGGCTCGCACGGCTGAGACAGTCGACCCCTTCTGGCCGACTGCGACATAGACGCAGCGCACCTGGCGGGCCGGGTCGCCTGAGTCCCAGTTCTGCTTCTGGTTCAAGATCGTGTCGATCGCGATCGTGGTCTTGCCGGTCTGCCGGTCCCCGATGATCAGCTCGCGTTGGCCACGACCAATCGGCGTCATGGCGTCGATGGCCTTGATG
>Ga0126378_10000568_pt1 | contig 26894 bp, 23 predicted proteins | sample PanSoiMetPlot_23_FD_92587 | JGI IMG/M metagenome (GOLD analysis project Ga0126378, IMG submission 92587) | Tropical forest soil microbial communities from Panama - MetaG Plot_23 | ecosystem: Environmental > Terrestrial > Soil > Tropical forest > Bulk soil | place: Panama | collected 2016-02-17
TCTTTCGATGCGCGTGAGTTGCGCGGCGAGTTCGTGCACTGCATTGATGCCTTCGTCCGGAGCCAGGCCCGCGTGTGACGCGCGGCCTTGGACGATCAGTTCAGCCGTACCCACACCTTTGCGCGCCGTCTTCACCAGTCCGCGCGGACCGAACGTGGGCTCGAGAACGAAGACTGCGTCGCTGCGCCGCGCTTCGGTTTCGATGAGCTGGCGCGACGATTCGCTGCCGATTTCTTCGTCGGAGGTCCAAAGGAAGACGATTTGCTTTTGCAAGTGAACCTTGGTCTGCTGAAATGCATGGAGCGCGAAGAGCGCCTGAACGATCCCGGCTTTCATGTCGAAGATTCCGGGGCCATAGGCTTTGCCGCCGGAGACGCGGAAGGGCATTTTCTTCAAGGTCCCGGTTGCATAGACCGTATCGTAATGGCCGAGGACCAGGAGTTGACCGGCTGGTGTGGATTTCTCTGGAACGAAGGTTATGCGCAGATGGTCGCCGCGGTGCTTCTGAGAAATACGCTCGACGTGCGCGCCACTCTCGCGCCATTCTTTCGCGACGACAGAGCAGCAACGGTCGGCGGCCGCTTTTTCGAGGCTGGGCGATTCCGAGGTCACGAAGCGCCGTAGAACCCGGAGCATCGGAGGGAGCTGCGGCTTCAGAGTTCGCAGTAATTCCAAAGGCAAGGGCGAGTCCGCCATGGCGCGGACATGCTAGCAGCGCATTGGAAGCAGAGCAACTTGTTCGCTTCGCACGATTGGCGATTACCCGGGGCGCAGGGTTCTGAAAACATTGAGGTTACGCCGGCCGAAACCGCGTATCGCGCAGGCTGCGGTTCGCTTATAATTAAAGTTTTCCCGGGAATGCGTCAGGCGCCGCCGAGCGGGTGTGCGGCCACGGAGATCGCGAATGATCATGGACGTTGTGGAAATACAGAAGATCTTGCCGCATCGGTATCCATTTCTGTTTGTGGATGCCATCCTGGAAATGGAGCGTTTGAAGAGCATCGTCGGCGTGAAAAACGTAACCGTCAATGAAGCGTATTTTCAGGGACATTTCCCGGGCGCGCCGGTGATGCCGGGCGTGCTGATTATCGAATCCATGGCGCAAATCGGAGGTTTGCTGTTGTTGCAGGAAGTTCCCGACCGCGAAAAGAAACTGCTGTACTTTGCGGCGGTGGATGGCGCGCGCTTTCGCCGGCCGGTGGTGCCGGGGGATCAGTTGCGAGTGGAAATGACGGTACTCAATTGGCGTGGCGATTTCTGCAAACTCCAGGGGCGAGCGACGGTAAACGGCCAATTGGCCGCCGAAGCCACGTTGATGTGCAAGATGATAGACCGCGCGGCTGCAGCGCAGGCGGAAAAATCCGCGAAATGACGAAGCCCGAAATTCATCCGCAAGCGGCCGTCGCGGCAAGCGCGAAGCTGGGAGAAGGCGCAAAGGTAGGCGCGTTTGCCGTCGTGGGCGAAAACGTCGAGTTGGGCGCTGGCTGCGAGTTGCATCCCCACGCAATAGTTCAGGGGCCGTCGCGATTTGGCAAGAACAACGTGTTTCATCCCTTCTGCGTGATTGGTGGCGATCCGCAGGATTACACATTTCGCGGCGAGCGAGTGGAACTCATTGTGGGCCATGGAAATATTTTTCGCGAATACGTAACCGTGAGCCGTGGCACGCAAAAAGGCGGGGGCCAGACTTCGCTGGGAGACAACAATTTTTTCCTCGCGTACTCGCACGTGGGCCACGATTGCCAGGTTGGCAGCAATACGTTATTTGTGAACGGGGCGACGCTGGCGGGTCATGTAGCGATTGAAGATTTTGTGACCATCGGCGCGTTTTGCCCGGTGCATCAATTCTGCCGCATTGGACGGTACGCTTACATCGGAGCGTCCACGGTGATTACGCAGGACGTGCCGCCGTTTTCAAAAATTGTCACGGAGCGCGAAACAAAGAGCTTTGGTATCAATACGATTGGGTTGGAACGCAAGGGGTTTTCACCGGAGCGCTTGCAGGTTTTGAAGCACGCCTACAAACTTCTTCTGCGCTCTAAATTGAATACATCGCAGGCATTGGAAGAAATGAAGAAAACACTGAGCGATTCGGCGGACGTCACAGAGCTGATCCAGTTTATTCAAGGCGCCGAGCGCGGCATCGTGAAGTAAGCAGGCTGCGACTTCATGCCGGAAACCAACTCAAACACGGCGAGCTGGGGGCTTATCGCAGGAAACGGGCGATTTCCGTTCTTGGTGCTCGAAGGCGCACGAAGCCAGGGAATTGATATGGCGGTCATCGCGTTGAAAGAAGAAGCCTCGCCTGAACTGGAGCAAGCCGCAAAGCGAGTGCACTGGGTAAGTCTTGGAGAGCTGAGCAAGACCATCGACCTGATGCACCAAGAAGGCGTGACGCAGGCAGTAATGGCGGGGCAAGTGAAGCACAACAAAATTTTCAGCGCGATCCGGCCGGACTGGAAACTGGCGAAGCTATTGTTTTCACTCCCGCGAAGAAATACGGACGCATTGCTTGGCGCCGTCGCGCGCGTGCTGGAGGCGGAAGGCATCCGGCTGGTGGATTCAACGACGTTTTTGAAGCCGCTGCTGCCCGAAGTTGGGGTGCTGACGCGCCGAGCGCCGAATGAACATGAGGCTGAAGACATTGCGTATGGCCGCGGGCTCGCGCAGCAAGTAGCGGGGATGGATATCGGACAAACCGTAGTGATTTCCGATCGCGCGTGCGTGGCCGTGGAAGCCATGGAAGGCACTGATGAAGTTATCGCGAGAGCGTCGCGTATCGCTGCCGGAAAGCCGCTTGTGGTTGTGAAAGTAAGCAAGCCTGCGCAGGACATGCGTTTCGATGTACCTGTTGTTGGCTTGCCCACCGTCGAACAAATGAGCCGCGCAGGGGCCACCGCTTTGGCGGTGGACGCGGGGCGAACGCTCCTTTTTGACAAGACCAAGCTTATTGAAGCGGCCGATGCGGCTGGAATCGCCATTCAGGCCTTTCCGCCTGGCCCCATGGCGGAACCCAAAGGCGAAAACAGGGGAATCAACAAAGAATGAGCACGGCGGCAGAATCCGAGAAGATCCGCGTCGCCGTCGTAGGGACGGGCGAGTTCGGACGCAATCACGTGCGTGTATACCGCGAGCTCGCAGGCGCGGAGCTTGTTGGCATCTACGATCAGAATCAAGAGCGCGCCGCAGCCGCTGCGAAAGAGTTCCAAGCCCCGTTACTACAAAGTCTTGACGAATTGCAAGGCTGCGCGGATGCAGTGAGTGTCGCCGTTCCAACGATCGCTCACACTCAAGTGGGATGCCGGCTGTTAGAAATGGGTCTGGATGTGCTCGTCGAGAAGCCGATGGCTGTGGATTTGGCCGAGGCGGATGCGCTCCTTGTTGCAGCAAGGAAAAACAGGCGCATCTTGCAGGTGGGGCACGTCGAGCGTTTCAATCCCGCCGTGCGGGCCGTGGAACCAATTCTGAATCGGCCGCTGTTTTTCGAAGTTCACCGATTGGGTGTCTTCACGCCCCGCAGCCTGGATGTGGACGTAATCTATGACTTGATGATTCACGACCTTGACATTTTGCTGGCCTTGGTCAGGGAACCCGTGACCGAAGTAAAAGCGGTTGGGATCCCTGTTTTGACGGACAAAGTGGACATCGCGCATGCCCGGCTGGAGTTCGCGGGCGGTGCCGTGGCTAATGTCACGGCAAGCCGCGTTTCCACCGAGCGCGTGCGCAAAATGCGTTTCTTCCAGCAACACGAGTACATTTCTCTGGACTATGCGCGGCGCGATGCTCTGCGCGTTGGCGTGAAAAAGCCTGGGCCACAGCCCGAATTTGGATTTGAGAAGCTGGATGCCCCATCCGTAGAGCCCTTGCACGCGGAGTTGGAAGCCTTTCTTAATGCTGTCCGAACACGCCAGGAGCCGCCCACAAACGGTGCCGCAGGGCGAGCCGCGCTGGCCTTAGCTGGGCAAGTGATGGGAAGCATCCAGGAGCACGGGGCGCGCGTCCAACCAGAAGCATTAGCCGCGCGAGAAAATGCGACAAGATGATTTCCCGTTTCCTGGTTCCGATGGGGGCACGTCCACCCGCTTCTGATGCGGCAACCCAGCGCCGCCGCCCCACGACCTTGGACGAGCGCACGCTCGTCCCGGCCATACTGCCGATCGTGCCTTTGGACGGGCAGTCGAACATTCCTTTGGATCTGCCGCTCGAATCCATTGCCGCCCGCGTGGTTGTGCCGCGCAACGTTACCCGCGAGGCTTACGCCGTTAAGGAAGACCTCTCGATACCCTTGCAGCCAACCGATCTCGACGAGCGCATCACCGTGCCCGTTGGCGCCGCTCCGCCCTCGGTTATTGAGCCGTTGGCGCTCCCACCACCTGCGGATCTGGTTGGTCCAGACATTTTCATGACCGGCGAAGTGCAACTGGTCGTTCCCGAGCAAAAAGAAGAAAGCGCTAAGTGGCAAATCACCACACGCGCCTCCTCGGTCGTTTTTCACGTCGTGTTGATCGGATTGATTCTATTGCAATCTAGATTGTTTCCGCCGCACGTCCCGACATCGGAAGAAATTGAGCTAGCTCGAAATCAAATGAGGGTCTTGCTTCCGCCCGGCGCATTCGAAACGTCAAAACCTCCGGCAAACCCCTTGCCTCCGTCACCTAAGGTTCGCGTCGACCCTCGCGTGTTGCGAGAGGTTGCGCCCCCCGTGGAACCCCAGCCAGCGCCGGCGCCACAACCGGAGCGGCCCGTGAAAGAGCTACCAAGCGCTCCCCAACCCAAGTCCGAGACCGCCCCGCCGGAGGTGTTGTCACCTACGGCTACGCCGAAAGTAGAGACTCCGAAAGCGCCGCTAAAACTCGAGGCACCAGATGCACCTCAGCCGAAGCGAGGTCTGGTCCTTCCGAAAGCACTCTCCTCGAGCCGCGGCCTTGGGGACACGGTTCAGGCAATGCCAAAGCCTTCGGGCCCTCCTTCGATTGTGGGGGGAGGAGCGATTCCTCATTCAAGGGGAAGTGGTGGAGGAGGCCAGGCATACGGCGGATTGCAAATGCTCACGCCCGATCAGGGAGTGGATTTCAGCGGTTATTTGCAGCGCGTTCACGATACGATCGAACGTAACTGGTTTGCTGTGATGCCTGCATCAGTCCAACTAGGTGACAAGGGCATCGTCATGTTGAAGTTTCGAATCATGCGTGACGGAAGCGTGCCCGTTGACGATCCAAATATCGAACAGAATTCAGGAAAAGAGCCGCTGGACCGAGCTGCTTATTCATCCATACGGGCCTCAAACCCCTTCGAGCGGCTACCAGGACAATTCACCGGGCCTTATATTGAACTGCGTTGCATTTATTATTACAACCTCATGCCCGAAGGCTACCCCTCGCAAAAATGAAACCCCATCGGCAACAAGTTATTGGTAGCCTCCTCGTTGCGCTTTTCGTGCTGATCTTTATCTTCATGCGGGCGCGTCATCTCCTGTTTCGATGAACCAGAAAAACTCGCTGCCATTTCTCATTGCCGTTGTGGGGCCGACGGCATCGGGCAAATCAGCGCTGGCCGTATGCCTTGCCGAGCGGTTCCGCGGCGAAGTGGTGGCCTGCGATTCCACCCAGCTGTATCGCGGGTTCGACATCGGCACTGCCAAGCCCCGGGTTGAGGAACGTGGCGGAATTGCGCATCACTTGATGGATGTGCTGGATCCCGGTGAGACCGCGACGGCGGGAGGCTATCGTGAGTTGGCCTTGGCGCTGTTGCAGGGCCTGCGGCAGCGAGGAAAGCTGCCCATTCTCACCGTTGGCACTGGCTTGTACTTGCGCGCACTACTCGAGGGGCTTGCGGACATACCCAAACGCTCAGACCCATTGCGCGAACGGTTGCGCGCCAGTGCCGAAGTGCACCCACCTGGCCACCTGCATCGCATTTTAAGCCGTCTCGACCCTCAAGCCGCGAAGAGAATTGCCGCAGCCGATGAACAAAAGCTGATTCGGGCGATCGAAGTGTGTCTGCTCGCCCGCAAACCCATTTCTGAAGTTCACCGCGCAGGTCGCAAGCCGCTGGAAGGCTGGCGCTTCATGAAGATCGGTTTGATACCGCCGCGGGAAGAACATCATGAGCGAATCTGTGCGCGGACATCCTCCATGCTTGAGCATGGATGGATGCAAGAGGTACAAGACCTTCTCAAGAGCGGCCTGAGCGAAAACGCGAAGCCATTTGACTTCATTGGCTACCGAGAATTGCGTGCCGTGCTGCGAAAGGAAATATCGCTGCAACAAGCGCGCGAGGCCATTCAACAAGCCACGCGGCGCTACGCCAAGCGCCAGCTCACCTGGTTTCGCAAAGAAGCAGGCGTGCAATGGTTTTCAGGTTTTGGCGACGATGCAGAACTCCAATCCGCCGTCTGCCAACACTTGCAATCTCAAGGTGTAGAACCTGGTCGCGGCGCTCCCGAGAGGAGTGTATAATTCTTCTTCGGATGTATTCCGCCAAGAAAGCGCATGACCTTATAGGGACTCCCGGCCCGCTTCCGTGACGAAAACACCGCATCAAGTCTCGACTGCGGAGCGCGCCTTGCTGGTCGGCGTGGGGTGGAAACGTGCGCCTCGTTTTCCTGGAATGCCGGCAGGCGAACAGGGACGCGAGTCTCTTTCCGAATTAGTCGAACTAGCGCGCAGCGCTGGCGCAGAGGTTGCCGGCACCGTGTTCCAGTTGCGGGAAGCTGCCGATCCTGCCACTTTAGTCGGACGCGGCAAGCTCGACGAAATTCGCGCCGAAGCCACGGCGCACAAAGCGCCTCTGATTATCTTCGACAGCAATCTTTCTCCCGTCCAGCAGCGAAACATCGAAACGGCCACGGATCGGCGTGTGATTGACCGCACGCAACTTATTCTCGACATTTTTGCGCGCCACGCGCGAAGCCGCGAAGGCCAATTGCAAGTGGAGCTGGCGCAATTGAACTACCTATTGCCGCGTCTTACGGGGAAGGGCGCCGCGATGTCGCGCTTGGGCGGCAAAAGCGGCGGAGGCGGGGCCGGTGGGGCGGGCGGCGGCGCGGGGCGCATCGGCGTACGCGGCCCTGGTGAAAAAAAGCTGGAGACCGACCGCCGGCGGATCCGCGACCGCGTTCGCAAAATTCAGGCCAGCATTGACGAAGTGCGCAAGCAGCGTGCTCTCCGGCGCGAGGCGCGCAATGCAGTTCCGCTGGGAACCATTGCGCTGGTTGGCTATACGAACGCAGGAAAGTCTACTTTGTTCAACGCGCTCAGCCGCGCCGAAGTGTTGGTTTCCTCAAAAATGTTTGCGACGCTCGACCCGACGATCCGCGCGATTCGTCTGCTTTCGAATCGCCGCGTGCTATTGTCGGACACCGTCGGTTTCATTCGCGACCTGCCGAGAGGATTGTTGACGGCGTTCCGCGCGACGCTGGAAGAAGTTGAAGAGGCGGCTTTGATTTTGCATGTGAGCGATGTCTCAAACCCTCATCATGAGGAGTTGGATGAGGACGTGGAGAGAATTCTCCGCGAACTTGACGTTGCGGATCGCCCCCGCCTGCGCGTGCTGAACAAAGTAGACCGGCTCAATCCACAAGAGCGCGAGTCTCTAGAATCGAGCGTGGCAAGAATCGGGGATGGATCTCCCGTGCTGGTTTCCGCAAGGAGCGGTGAAGGAATCGGCGAGTTGTTGAGGCGTATGGATGGGGCCATGCCGGTCGATCCTTTGCTCATGCTTTCCATCCGCTTGCCGCTGGCAGAAGGCCGCACGCTGGCGATGATTCATGCCCTCGGACGCGTCCTGCACTCGGAAATCGATGACTCCCATATGCAGCTGGATGCGGAGATTCCCTCGTCGGTCGCGAAACGACTTCGGCTGAATGAATATCAAGTGAGTGGAACTTTTCGGGCTTCAACGCCGTAGTTGTATTGGAAGGGCGGAGCTTCGCGATCTCGGCGAGTGTTGACGGCTCCCCAATGAGGTTGGCATGGCTGCTTTTTTCCTGTGGTGCATTCTGTTTATCCTATGTTGGCCTATCGCGCTGTTTGCTTTGGTGATTTACCCCTTGGTTTGGCTTCTAACATTGCCGTTGCGTATTTTCGGCATCGCCGTTCATGGAGTTTTGAGTCTGATCAGCGCACTGTTTTTTCTGCCGGTGAGGCTGCTTCGCGGACCACGCGCCATATGACGCCTCGCTCTCTTCCAATTGATTACTGTAGAATTAAGGGAAGGCTTTTCCGTTAGCCCTTCATTTTGCGGCACTTGGAACCGGTCAGGCGGGGTTGTCGTCAAAACAGGCCGGCCTGTGGAAAACGCTGTGGAAACTGGAGCTCGTGTTTTCTCGTGTTCCAAGGGCTCGGCGCGCCCGCATGCGGGGCCTAACTCTCCCGCTATCCGTAACCTATTGAAGATATGAAGCTTTCTTGTGTTCATCGCAGGTTAACAGTGCCTATCCCAAGCCTTTTGGTCCTCTAAGCTCACGGGCACATTTGCACAGTCGTGCAGCATTTCCCTTCGTCGAGCAGGATGCCCTCTTCATTACTCCCCTGAACCGAACCGTTAACCATGCGGTACCTAGCAGACACAAAAAAGTTTGTTTTCGAAGGGGTTATTCCGCGACTTGGAGGGGACCTTGCATACGTTTTGACGTGTTGACGCCTCTTTTGCCGAAGTCTATAGTGAAACTCCGGTGGCCGAAGCCACAGTGTGGCCCCTCACCGTCATTCGCTCATGAATCTTCCGAATTCACTGACGCTGCTTCGGATATTTTTTGTTCCACTGCTCATTGTGATTCTCCTCACGCGCAGCCCGACGGTGGGGATGTTCGGCTTGACCGTGAGCTTCGAGGTTTGGGGGGTGCTGATTCTGCTTTTAGCCGCTGCAACCGACTGGGCGGACGGGTATTTGGCGCGCAAACGCAAACAGGTAACCACGCTTGGCATACTGCTCGACCCGATCGCCGATAAGCTTCTGATTTCCGCGGCTTTCATCGCTCTTGTGGACATGCACCTGGTCAAGGCGTGGATGGTGGTCATAATCATTGGGCGCGAGTTTACCGTTTTGGGGCTGCGGAATATTGCTTCCGCGGAAGGATTCACCATCGAAGCCTCCACGCTCGGAAAGACAAAAATGGTTCTGCAAGTCTGCGCCGTGGCCATCGTGATTGTGACGGCGCGACATCCGTCGATGAACATCGTGGGGCTCGCCCTAATGTGGCTCGTGGTCATCAGCGCTTTAGTATCTGCCGCGCAGTATTTCCTGCGTTTCTGGAGTCACGTGGACGACAGCATCAAGCAGCGCCGCAAGCTGCGCATGCTCGAAGCCCGTAAGAAGCCTCAGGATGCCGTGCCTCTCTGAAGCAAACCAGCGAGCCTTGCTGGACCTAGCCCGAAAAGCCATCCGCGAAGCGGTCCGGCACCACAAGCTTCCCGATGCCATACCGAGTGAGGGAGTTTTCTCCGAGCGACGCGGCGTCTTCGTCACAATTCATGTGCGAGGGCGCTTGCAAGGATGCATTGGCGTGACGGAACCCAACGAATCACTGGGCGAGGGTGTGGTCCGGTGTGCTGTCAGCGCTGCCTTGGAAGATCCTCGCTTCGCCCCCATGAAAGAGCCTCAACTGGAGGAGATGAGCATCGAGATTTCCTTGCTCTCTCCTTTGGAGCCAATTCTTCTCGAAGCCATTGAGATCGGGCGCCACGGGCTCTTGGTCGTCAATCACACCCAACGGGGACTTCTCCTGCCAAAAGTCGCCACCGAGCACGGTCTTACGCGCGAACAGTTTCTAGAAGAGACTTGCCACAAAGCCGGATTGCCCCGGGGGGCTTGGAAAGACGCAGGAACACGCCTCTTTGGATTTACTTGTGAAGTTTTTTCAGATGATCCTGCTTGGGGAACCTACCATGCAATGCACCGATAGAGGTTGAGATCTTTCCAAACCTGAACAAAGAAAAAGGCCCGCGCGGCGACTCCCGGCGGGCCAGAATTACTCGATGAAGCACCAGTCTGCTATTCGATCTCGATGTAGTCGCCCGCGTAGACTTCTGACGAACTGAACGTAATCATGACCGTAGACGAATTGCGGCTCACCATGCATACAATTCCCTCGCCAAGAATCTCGCGGGGCAGGTCGTTCCAACTGTATCGCTGGGGCGCGCTTCCAAATCCGTACATCATGAATTGATAGTCCTTGGTCTGCGGCACCGTTTCCGCTGTCGAGCCTTGATAGCGGAAGATGCGGAAGTAATCACCAACCTTCACTCCCTGGTTAGTCCCCAGATTCACGTAAATCGCGCTGTTTTGTCCGTAGCTATCCATGTGATCTTTTCCGGATACCACCATGGCTACCGGCTTACCGCTTACCGGGGCGAAATGGTCGAAGGCGGCCGCTTCCTTGTAGGGAGGCACCGGGCGCTCCTGGTAAGGCAGGACAAAATCTCCGCGCTGCATGTAGTCACAGGAGAAAATGATCTGGGCGACGGAAACCTTTGCCTGGACGTTGACGACGCGAACCTGCCCGGCATCAATGTATTGGGTGCCCATGGCCTTCATCAGTTTGTCCTGCCATTTGAACCATGGCGCGTCCCCAGCGTAATCGTTGGGCCGCACGACAGAGAACCGGTCACCCACGCGCACCCCCTTGTCTTGGCCGCGATTGATGTACACATAATCTCCGCTCGTGAACGTCATCTTGTAGTTCGATTGTTCGCCGGAGATAAGTCGGTAGTCTCCCGACACTCTCTGATCGACCACGAAACCCGAGCAGTTGATCGTGTTGTAATCGGGCGCCGTTGGCACATGCGGAGCATTCCGGGGCTCTTGTGCTGAACTGGCCGCCACACCTGCCATCACAACCAGAGACAAAGCAACTATATTCGCGCGCATTCCAAGGCTCCTTCGGAGACACGCCTGAACCGGCCGTGCGGGGACGTTTCTTAGCGAAATTATCAAGGCCTGTTCGTGGCGTCAACGGGCAGCCTGAGGCCGCTTTACATTTTTGATACTGTCGCCGCGAGAGAGATTCGGCATACTTAGAGGCCGTCTTTTCAGTAGCTTGGCGGCATGGTGCGGGTATGCCACTGTTTGGCAAAGGCGTGGGGCGGGTTTGTGCCGTCGCGGCGGCCGGGACGGCGGCGGAAATGTGTCGGCAAGTGTGCAACGCTGCGCCAAGGGCCCGAACCATCGAGCTGCGCCTCGATTGGCTGCGGAGCGATGCGGAGCGAGCGCGGTTGCTCCGTTGGCTCAAGGACCACCGCCTCGCGAGAGTCACATTTCTCGCCACCTGCCGCCGCAAACAGGGCGGAGGAAAGTTCGCCGGTGACGTTGCCCGCCAGCTTTATTGGCTCAGCCAAGCCCGCGAAGCCGGTTGCCAGTGGTGCGATGTCGAGATGGAGACCTTCCGCGAGGTTCCCGAGGGTTTTCTGCGGTCCTATCCAGTGCCGCCACGCATTATGCTTTCGATCCACGACTTCGAACGCACGCCCAGCCTTCCCTCCAACATTCTCGTCGCGCGGCACGGCTTGGTGGATGCTGTGAAAATCGCCGCGCAGGCAAAAACCGTCGGTGACAGCGTACGACTCTTGAAAGTTGCCAGGGGATCCCGAAACTTTGTGGCCGTGCCGATGGGCGACGTTGGGCTGCCGGCACGCCTGCTTGCGTTGCGCGAGGGCAGCGAGCTTGCCTATGCACCAATTGCCAAAGCCACCGCCCCCGGCCAGGTTTCCCTCGAGGAAACGCTTCGTCTCTACCGGCCTCACTTGCTTGACCGGAAAACCGCGGTTTACGGTGTGATTGGCGACCCCATCGGTCATTCGCTCTCGCCGTTGCTCCACAACACCGGGTTCGCAGCTCGTCACCTAAACGCCGTCTACTTTCCGTTCCTGGTGCACCACCTCGACGATTTCTTGAGGGCCGTTCCTGAGTTTGGCGTCCGTGGATTCAGCGTTACCATTCCCCACAAGCAGGCCATCCTCAAACACTTGAAGGAATGCGAGCCTCTGGCGGCGGAGATTGGAGCCGTAAATACCGTCGTAGTGCGGCGCGATGGCTCACTCTACGGCTGCAACACCGATTACGTCGGCGTTCTGCGCGCGCTGCAAAAGAAGCTTCACATCAAGGGCAGTCGCATTTTGATTTTTGGAGCTGGGGGTTCCGCGCGCGCCGCCGCCTTTGCCCTGGCGCGTGCCGAAGCGCAGGTCTGCATTTGCGCGCGGCGTGAAGGCGCCGCAAAACAATTAGCGCGCGCCGCTGGCGGTGAAGCGCTTCCGCGCCGAGCCCTGCGCACAGAATCCTTTGACGCCATCCTCAATACCACTCCCGTGGGCATGCATCCTCAGGAAGGCATTTCCCCTTTGTCAGCTCGTGAGTTACAATGTCGCATCGTCATGGACCTCATCTACCGCCCCGAGAGAACCAAGCTTTTGGAGATTGCGGCGCAAAAGAGGATTGCCACGGTGTCCGGAGTGAATATGTTTTTGGCACAGGGTTTCGCGCAATGGGAAATCTGGACCGGCAAGCGCGCTCCGGAAGCCGCCATGCGCCGCGCGGTCCTCTCTGCCTTGCGATGGCGGTCTTAATCTTTCTTCCTTCAACGCAATAAAAAGCCGGCAATTCTTTTATTTCAACAAACGCTTTCTACCTTGGAGTTTCTATGTTGGACGGTAGGCTCTTTGATCTATGATTCAGCCCGACTTCCGCGAATTCCAACGCCTCGCGAAACTAGGAAACCTCATCCCTGTTTACGATGTTTTCTCCGCGGACTTGCTGACGCCCGTGAGCGCTTATCTGCGAATTGCGCAAGGAGCGCGTTACTCGTTTCTACTGGAAAGTGTCGAAGGGGGCGAAAAAATCGCGCGCTATACCTTCGCCGGCGCGCATCCAGAAGAGGTTTTTCGTTATGGCAATGGTGCGTGCGTCCTCGAGAACCGCGAACGTCTCGTATGGGAAGAGCGCGATCCTATTTCCTTTTTGCGCGAACGCGTCGAGCGTTTCCGGCCGGTCCGGCTCGCCGGCTTGCCTCCGCTGATCGCCGGCGCCATCGGCTACTTCAGCTACGACATGGTTCGGCTCATCGAGCGCCTTCCCAAGCGCCTGCGCGACGAAATCGGCCTTTACGATGCGGTGCTGATGTTCTATCACGGCTTGATTGCCTTCGATCACGTCCAGCACCGCTTGTGGATTGTCCGCAACGTTTTCACGGAAGGCCAGGGCAGCCTGCGTGCGAAATACGACGCGGCGGTGCGCGAAATCAGAAAAACGCGTCAGCTTCTAGAAGAGCCGGTCGCTGCGGAGCGCCCGAAGAAATCCGCAGAAAGTTCCAAGCGCGCCCCATTGCAGGTAAGTTCGAATTTCCGCCGTTCGGAATACCAAGACGTCGTCCGCAAAGCCAAGCAGTACATCCGCGCGGGTGACGTTTTCCAAGTCGTTCTCAGCCAGCGTTTTTCCGCGAAGGCGCAGGCCAATCCATTTGAAATCTATCGCCAGTTGCGGGCCCTCAATCCTTCGCCCTATCTTTTTTATCTTCAGCTTAACGATGTTGCGGTCGTCGGCAGCTCTCCGGAAATGCTTGTCAAAGTCCAGGGGCGCGACGTTTTCTATCGGCCCATCGCCGGCACGCGCCGCCGCGGCAAAGACGAAGCGGAAGACCAGCGCCTCGAGCGCGAAATGCTCTCGAGCGAAAAAGAGCGCGCCGAGCACATCATGCTCGTTGATTTGGGCCGCAATGATCTTGGCCGCGTCTGCGAATATGGCACGGTCAAAGTCGAAAAGCTCCTCGCCGTCGAGCGTTACTCGCATGTCATGCACATCGTCTCAAGCTTGCGCGGCCGCTTGCGCGAAGACGTCGATTGCTTCGACGCCTTGATGGCCTGTTTCCCCGCGGGAACCGTTTCCGGCGCACCCAAAGTGCGCGCCATGGAAATTATCGAGGAACTCGAGCGCACCCGCCGCGGCATTTACGCGGGCGGCATCCTCTATCTCGACTTCGCGGGCAATCTCGACTCCTGTATCGCGCTTCGCACCATGGTTGTGAAGAACCGGGTTGCCTACGTGCAGGCCGGCGGCGGGATCGTTGCGGATTCCACGCCCGAGGGCGAATATCAGGAGAGCGTGAACAAATCCCAAGCCTTGCTGGCCGCACTGGAGGCCGCAGCCCGGGGAAACCGGGCAGGGAAGTAACGATGATTTTGCTTCTGGACAACTACGATTCGTTCACCTACAACCTCGCGCAGTACCTCGGCGAGCTGGGTTGCACCGTCGAAGTTCATCGCAATGACAAAATCACCGTCGAAGGAATCGCCCGCCGCAAGCCGGAACGCATCGTGATTTCTCCCGGCCCTTGCACGCCGCAGGATGCAGGCATCTCGGTCGAGTTAATCGAACGTCTCGCCGGAAAAGTTCCGATTCTAGGCGTTTGCCTCGGCCATCAGGCCATCGGCGCCGCATTCGGCGGAAAAATCGTCCGCGCGCCGAAGCTTTTCCATGGCAAGACCAGCCAAATCCATCACGACGGCAAAAGCATTTTCCGCAAATTGCCCGATCCGCTCACTGCTACGCGCTACCACTCGCTTATCGTGGAAAGAAAATCCCTGCCTCGCGAGCTTTCCATCACCGCCGAAACTGACGACGGCACTATCATGGGCCTTCGCCACCGGCGCCAGAAAATCGAAGGCGTCCAGTTTCACCCCGAATCCGTCCTCACCGATTCCGGCAAGCAACTGCTTCAGAATTTTCTCTCTCTTTGAGCTGCCAGGATTTTTGCTCTGCGTACTCTGGTCCCTGCGTTTGATTTCTTCTTACCAACTCAAGTCCGCCAGAATCGCTCCGTAAATCTCCATCCCTCTCCAAAAGTGCCCCAACCTCAAGTTTTCATCCGAACTGTGCTGATGATTGTCATAATTCACGATCGGCACGCCAATCCACGGCAGTCCCAGGTCCTCAAAGATATACATCGGCACACTCCCGCCGAGCATCGGCGCAATCACGGCTGAATTGTCCGTTGCGTCTTGAACGACTCTCACCAGCGCTTGCGAAACCGGCAAGTCCATAGGCGTCCGCGACGCGCGATACCCACCTTCGTAAATCACTTTCGCGATGCGCGGATGCGCCCGTCGCTCGTCCGCGGTCGGCTCGCGGTCAACCACAAAAAACCCCTGCCTCTCTACCAACGACGCAATCTGCTCGAACTTTTTCCTGGGGTCTTCGCCCTTGACGAGCCGCGCTTCCAGCGAAGCCTCCGCTTTCTCAGGCACCACATTCTGCGCCTGTGCTCCCACGTACGCGCTTCGCAATCCTCGAACATTCAGCGAAGGCTCCATAATCAATTCCGCAAGCTTTTTTCCGCCGCCTTCTGGCTTCGCAATCCCCAGCTCGCGTTCGAGGTCGGCGTCGTTCTCGGGCATTTTCGCGAGCGCCTTTTTTTCTGCTTCGCCAAGCGGCGTCACGTCATCGTAGTAGCCGGGAATCAGCACGCGCCCGTCTTCATCCTTCATCGAAGCCAGCAGCCGGGACAGTTCCATCGCCGGATTCGGCGCCCAGTTTCCATAATGCCCGCTGTGCAGCGCCCGTACTGGCCCGTAAACAGTGACGTCAATTCCAATGTCGCCCCGGTTCCCAAAGAACACCAGCGGCCGCCCGCTTTGGTGCACGGGCCCATCTGCTGTGATCAACAGGTCCGCGCCTAACAAATTCTTGTGCAGCTCCAATGCTTTTTGCAGACTTGGTGAACCCGCTTCTTCTTCGCCTTCGAAAATCACTTTCAGATTCACGGCAAGCGGAATCTTTTTGGCTTGGAGAGCATCCAGCGCCGCCAGCAGGGCCTCTATCGGTGACTTGTCATCGGAAGCCGACCGCGCGTAGATCCGCCAGTCGTCGTTGTATGCGCCGCGCGTCCTCTCGCCATTCGCGGGGAAGGGAATTCGCTTTCCGCCGGCTTCTATCGCGGCGCTGCGCAGGACCGGCTCAAACGGGGCGCCATCGGTCCACGCCGCCGGGTCCACCGGCTGCCCGTCGTAATGCGCGTAGAAAAGCACCGTGCGTTTCGCTTCAGGCGTGATCAACTTGCCGAACACCACCGGTCCGCGCCCGGTGATTGGCAGCAAATGCGTCTCGATGCCTCGCGCCTCCAGCATCTCCACCAGATGCGCGGCATTCTTCTGAATGTTCGGGGTGTCGCTCGCAATGTTCGGAATCGCCAGAAACTCGGTCAGCTCCCGCACAATGCGGTCCTCGTTTTCCATCCGGTAATTGCGCACCGCCTGCACGACTTGAGCCGCTGATGGAGGTGCGGCCTTCGGTCCGGAGGCAAGGCCGGGCAATAGAAAAACCGCGAGTGTGCTTAGGATTCTTCTCAAGGATTCCCCCAACTTTCTGCTTACCGCTTACTCACCATTCGTGAACGCTTTGAGATTCGCCAACGTCTTGCCAGCTTTTCCTGAATCAATTGCGCGGCGTGCTGCATCGGCTGCCTCACGGAAATTCTCGCAGATCCCCGCCGCTACCAGCGCCGCCGCGGCATTGATCACCACGATGTCCCGTGGTGCGCCGGTCTCACCTTCCAGGATCCGCCGAATCAGCGCGGCGTTTTCGAGCGCTGTTCCCCCGCCAACGGCATCAATCGGAGCAGGCCCCACGCCAAACTCTTCTGGCTCCACGCTGAATGTTCGCACCCTTCCGTCGCGCACTTCCGCTACCATCGTGGGTCCGGCTAAAGAAATCTCGTCCAATCCGCCCCCGCCATGCACCACGAATGCGCGCTCCGTTCCGAGTTCCGCCAAGGTTGCTGCGACCAGATCCATCACATCCGCCGTGAAGACTCCCAGCACCTGCGCCTGCGCGCCCGCCGGATTCGTCAACGGCCCCAGTAAATTGAACACCGTGCGGACGCCAATTTGTTTCCGCGCCGGAGTCGCGTGCCGCGTCGCCGTGTGCGCCGCCTGTGCGAACAAAAATCCAATGCCAATTTCGCGGATCGCCCGCCCATATCGTTCAAAAGGCAAATCAATTCGCACGCCCAGCGCTTCCAACACGTCCGCCGATCCGCTTTGTGAACTTGCCGCGCGATTGCCGTGCTTGGCGACCCGCGCACCGGCTGCCGCGGCCACAATCGCTGCCGCCGTTGAAATGTTGAACGTCTTGGAGCCGTCGCCTCCGGTTCCGCACGTGTCCACCATGTTTGCGGGTCGCGCCTCGCCGTCCAAAAACACCCGCGTCGCATGCCGCCGCATCACTTGCGCGAAGCCCGCAAGCTCCTGCGCCTGAACAGGTCGCCGGTTCAGCGCCTCCAGCAAACGCACGATGTCCGAGGTCGCCACTCGTCCCCCGAGCAACTCTTCCATCAAGACTTCGGCGTCAGTGCGCGTCAGAGCGCAGCCCGATTCCACGTGTTTGATCAGAGACGGACTCATGTCGAGAGTCTTCCGTAGTGATTTATTTTGACAAACGGAGTCACGACGGAAATTCCGGTGTCCTTGCTCCAGTTTCCTGTTCCGAGTACACTTTTATGTTTCAACTAGCCTCAAATTCTAACACCGGCTGACTGTTTCAAGCCTGAACGGAAGCACAAGAACCTTCATGAAAATCCACGAGTACCAGGCCAAGGCGATACTCGCGCGTTATGGCGTCACCACTCCTCGCGGCGAAGTGGCCTTTACCAAGGAAGAAGCTCGCGAAGCTGCTCACCGCCTCAAATCCAACATTTGTGTGGTCAAAGCGCAGATCCATGCTGGGGGCCGGGGCAAAGGCGGCGGCGTCAAGCTCGCGCGTTCGGCAGAAGAAGCCGCCGACATTGCTGGCCACATTCTTGGCATGAAGCTCGTCACGCCGCAGACCGGCCCTGCCGGCCGCATCGTCAAGCGCCTGCTCATCGAGGAAGGCTTGGACATCAAGCGCGAGCTCTACCTCGGCCTTCTCGTGGATCGCTCCTCCGGCCGTGTGGTTTTCATGGCTAGCGGCGCGGGCGGCATGGAAATCGAGGAAGTCGCCAAGAAAGATCCTTCCGCGATTCTGCGCGAGACCATTCACCCGTCCGTAGGTTTGCAGCCTTATCAAGCTCGGAAAATTGCGTTCGGCCTCGGCTTGCCCATCGAAGTAGTCAATTACGCGACGCCTTTTTTGCAAGCTCTCTATCGCGCTTTCACCGACACGGACGCCTCGCTTCTCGAAATCAATCCTTGCGTCCTCACTGGCGAAGGCAAGCTTGTGGCCCTCGACGCAAAGATGACCTTTGACGACAACGCTTTATTCCGCCACAAGGAACTCCGCGAACTGCGTGACCTCGACGAAGAAGATCCACTGGAAGTGGAAGCCTCGAAATACGGACTCAACTACATCAAGCTCGACGGTAGTGTCGCTTGCATGGTCAACGGCGCGGGCCTGGCGATGGCCACCATGGACATTATCAAATATGCTGGCGGCTCGCCCGCAAACTTTCTCGATGTGGGCGGCGGTGCTTCCGCTGACCAAGTCAAGAACGCTTTCCGCATTTTAATGAATGACCCAGCAGTAAAGGCCGTCTTCATCAATATTTTTGGCGGCATCCTGCGGTGCGACGTTCTTGCCACCGGCGTCGTGGCTGCCGCAAAGGATTTGCAAGTCAACGTTCCCATCGTCGTTCGCATGGAAGGCACGAACGTTGAGCTTGGTCAGCAAATCCTCCGGGAGAGCGGCTTGAACTTCACCATCGGCAACGATATGAAAGACGGCGCCCAAAAAGTCGTGAAGCTCGGGGGCGGTGCCCGATGAGCGTTCTAGTCAATGAAAACACGCGCCTCCTGGTTCAAGGCTTCACCGGCCGCGAGGGGACCTTTCACGCGCAGCAGATGATCGAATACGGCACGAACGTCGTTGGCGGCGTGACTCCCGGCAAAGGTGGCGCCAAACATCTCGAGCGCCCCGTATTCAATACTGTTGCCGAAGCCGCAAAAGCCACTGGTGCGAACGCTACCGTCCTTTTCGTTCCGCCGCCGTACGCCGCCGATGCCATCTTGGAAGCCGCCGACGCGTGCCTTCCTCTCATCGTGTGTATTACAGAGGGCATCCCCGTGCTCGATATGGTTCGGGTAGCCTCCACAGTCGACTTCACAAAGACGCGTCTCATTGGTCCCAACTGCCCGGGCATTATTTCTCCCGGCAAATGCAAAATTGGCATCATGCCCGGGCGCATTCACAAGCAAGGAAACGTCGGGGTCGTCAGCCGAAGCGGCACTCTGACCTACGAGGCCGTCCACCAATTGACGGTTCTCGGCATCGGCCAGTCCACTTGCATCGGCATCGGCGGCGATCCCATCATCGGCACGCCTTTTCTGGACGCCATCAAGCTTTTCAATGACGACCCTGACACGCACGCCATCATTTTGATTGGCGAGATCGGCGGCAACGCGGAAGAACAAGCCGCCGCCTGGATCAAGGCCAACATGAAAAAGCCTGTGGTCGGCTTTATCGCCGGCCAAACCGCGCCGCCGGGCCGTCGGATGGGCCACGCTGGCGCCATCATCAGCGGCGGCCAAGGCACGGCCAAAGACAAATACGCGGCGATGGCAGCAGCCGGGATCCGCACGGTGGAAACTCCTGCCGAACTCGGCTCCACCGTCGTCACGGTTCTGAAATAGGTTTTGGTAGCACGGGCTCCAGCCTGTGCAGGTCGCCAAATCTGCCTGGGCGTGCCCTCGATTGGTATTTTTTGATTCTGTAGCCGGGCTTTAGCCCGGCGAGTTTGTGCGATTCTGGAGGAGGATCCTTTCGTGGCCATGGAACGTACGTTCGCGATAATCAAACCGGATGCGGTTGGCCGCAACCTTCAAGGAGAAATTCTCTCTCGCATCCATAAGGCCGGCTTCAAGGTGGTCGCCATCAAGTCCATGCGGCTCACCAAGGAAGAGGCCGGCGGTTTCTACGCGGTTCATCGCGAGCGCCCTTTCTTCGGCGAGCTCACCGACTTTATGAGCTCCGGCAAAATCTTCGCCATGGTCCTAGAAGCCGATGGCGCCATTTCGCAATGGCGCGAAACCATGGGCGCCACCGACCCTAAAAAAGCCGCGTCCGGCACGATCCGCCACGACCTCGGCACCAGCATCCAGATGAACTGCACGCACGGCTCCGACGCTCCAGAAACCGCTGCCTTCGAAATCAGCTACTTCTTCCCCGGCCGCGAGCTCATTTGATTTTCGTCTTCTTTGACTCGCAAGAACACATTGCACTCCAAAACTTGCCTGCGGTTCGGGTAGACTTCTCTCATGGACGCGTTTCGCGAGCTTGGACGCTCGCTGGTCTTCTTCGGCGGGCTGATTGTCCTGATTGGTGTCTTTCTTTACTTTGGAAACAAACTGCCATTCCGCCTGGGACGATTGCCCGGCGACATCGTTCACCGCGGCGAACACAGCACGTTTTACTTTCCCATCGTCACTTGTTTGCTCTTGAGCGTCGCTCTCTCCCTACTTTTTTGGATCGTTTCCCACTTCCGCCGCTAGCTCCATTGGGAGTACAGGACCTTGGTTACCGTGAGTCTCTAAGGTCCCGCTTTTCTTCCCTTCGAGGAACATGTCAGAGCGCGGTTGGTATATAGTCTCGACGGCAGGAATTCACTGCCAATCCTCCGGCAGTCATAACTGAATTCTGAAGGAAAAGAATGAAGCGTTTTGCCAAATGGCTTTTGCTTTTTCTAGTGGTGCTTGGGTGCCTCGCCGCCGCGGCCATCACGTTTACCATCGGTTGGCGCCCGTTCCTCGGACCTAAGGCGCGTCCGCTCACCGCTCGCGCTTTCGAGCGCACGCCGCAGCGCCTCGAACGCGGCCGCTACATCGCCACCGCCCTTAGCGGCTGCAGTTACTGCCACTCTCCGCACGATTGGAACGCCCCCGGCACTCCGTACATCCCCGGAAAAGAGGGTTCGGGCGAAATCCTTCCTTACGGGGATCTTCCCGGCCGCATTGTTGCCCCCAATCTCACTCCCGACCCCGAAACTGGGGCCGGCCTTTGGACCGACGACCAACTCGCTCGTTCCATTCGCGAAGGCATCGGCCATGATGGCCGCACACTCTTCCCGCTGATGCCTTACCCTCACTACCGCAAAATGTCGGATGAAGACGTGGCGTCCGTGATCGTCTATCTCCGGTCTCTCCCTGCGATTCACAATCTTTTGGCGCCCACCGAAATCATTTTCCCCGTCAAGTACCTGATTCGCGGCGTCCCTGAACCTGTGACTTCTCCCGTCCCTGATCTTCCCTCTTCTTCGTCTCAAATCGAGCGCGGCGCGGCCCTCGTCAATCTCGCGGGTTGCAGTGACTGCCACACGCCTCAGGACAAAGGTCAGGAGCTTCCCGGCATGAAGTTCGCCGGCGGCTTCCCGTTCCCCGGCCCCTGGGGCGACGTCACCACCGCGAACATTACTCCCGATGCCTCCGGCATTTCGTATTACGACGAAGCTCTTTTTATGGACGTCATGCGTACCGGCTCCGTCAAAGCACGCCACCTGAGCCCCGTCATGCCCGTCAAGGTCTACAAAAATCTCACTGACGACGACCTCAAAGCCATGTTCGCCTACCTGCGCACACTAAAACCCGTCCGCCATCGCGTTGACAACTCCGAGCCAACCACCTTCTGCAAACTCTGCCGCCACAAACACGGGGCGGGCGACCAGAATTAAGGGGCCCTATCGAGTCGCCTGACGTCCTCGGCCCGGCCCTCATGCCCTGACCCTCATACAAACTTGTAGAAACGAACCGCGTCTAAGTTGCAGTAAACTGAATCGGGTCTGCCTTCAGGAACTCGTATTCTCACCATGCCTCGCTTCATCCCAACGATTCTCTTCGCCGCGCAATTCCTTTTCTTCGCGTATGGGACTTCCGCCCAATCTCTTCCGCTTTCTTCCTCTTGCCCTTGCACCCTGCAAGGCTCCGTCGTCGATTCCGTCTCCGGCCAGCCCGTGCCCCACGCTCTCGTGAGGCTCGCTGCGCCTTCTCCCCGCGCCGCGCTCACCGACTCCGAAGGCAAATTCCAATTTGAGAACCTCCCCGCTGGCCTCGTCACTCTCGAAGCGGAAAAGCCCGGATACCTGTCGCGGGATTCCATAGGGCCGAATCTTTCTCTCCCGGTTTCCGTCCAGCTTGCGCCCAACTCTCCCCCTGTGACTCTCAAGCTCACTCCCGAGAGCATCATTTTTGGCCAGGTCACGGACGAGCGCGGTGAGCCCCTCGAGGGTTTCACGCTGTCTATCTGGTCTCACATTTTCAATACCAACTTGAGTGAAGTCGGCATGGGTAGCCCTTTCAGTGCTCACACCGACGACCAAGGCAAATTTCGCATAGCCAAATTGTCCCCTGGCTCCTACATTTTGCTGGTCAACCCGCCGGAGGGCGGGGCCCAGAAATTACTTGCCAAGTCTTCCGTCCCCTCGGGCTATGCGCCTTTCATCTACTCGGGCGCAAACGATCTCTTCTCGGCCACCGCTGTAAGACTGCTTCCCGGTAAATCTCAGCAAGTCAATTTCTCTCTCAAGCGTGAACCCTTCGTTCGCCTCTCTGGAACCGTTTCTGGCTACAACCCCGGTGATCAAGTTACTCTTACACTTTGGGCAGCTGCCGGCGTTCAAGACCCGCACATCGTCTTCGATCCCGCCAACGGCTCTTTCCGAACCGACTGGATTCCTCCAGGCCCCTATACCCTCATCGCGCAGGCCACGAGTACCGCATCGCCCGAAGCCTCCGCTCTTGCCTCTCAATCCGGGCTTGTGCTTCAGTTCGTCCAAGCGCGGGAATCCTCTCCCCATTCTTTCGCCAGCCAACAAATCAATGCCGGCTCCAGCATTTCGGACATGCGCATGGTCCTCCAGCCCACCGTGAACGTCCCACTCATCGTGCACGGTTTCCCTTCCAATCATTCCGACGAGCGTCCCAATCTCCTCCCCCGTTTCTTCGCCCTCGTTCCCAAAAGCCCCGGCGCTTCCAGCCCGGAGTACTTTCCTGGCTGGGAGAATCCCGAAGACACTCACTTCTCCGGTGACCTCCGAATGGTGTTTTCCGGCATTCCTCCCGGCACCTATGAGCTCGTGATTGGTCCTCTGTCTAACGCTTCCGTTTACGTCGAATCCGCTTCGTCAGGTTCTACTAATCTGCTTCGCGAAAATCTCCCTCTCTCGGGCTCCATTCCTCCAATTGATGTTGTTTTTCGCGACGATCCCGCCATTCTCAGCGGCTTCATCTACTCTGGCGGTACGCCTGCTCCAGGTGTCGTTGTTCTTCTTTCCGACAGCCGCAGCAAACCCACTATGCTTTCCACCTTCGACCGCACCGGCGCCTTCAGGATCGCTGGCCTCGCTCCCGGCTCCTACCGCGTTTTCGCTACGGTGCCTGCCGTGAACCCCGACTATCTTGATCCTGCTTTCTGGCAAAAAATTTCTTCCAAGATTCAGGAAATCACTCTCTCCCCCAAACAATCCGCTTCCTTGAATCTCGAACTCGCCACGGTGGAGGAGTAGCGCCATGAAAGTTGGATTCAGGTTAGCCGCTCTCGCTCTCCTGGGCTTTTTTCTTTCCGCAAACGCTCCCGCCTATCAGGTCGCTCCTCCCTCCACTTATCGCATCGCTGGCACGGTCGTAGACTCCGTCACCGGTCAGCCACTCGATGACGCAGAAGTTACCATCACTTCTGTCACCACCCCCCACGAACTAGAAAGCTTCCTCACCTCCGCCGATGGCCGCTTCCTGTTTACAGATTTGCTAGCCGGTAAGTACCGGCTCATGGCGAGCCGCCGCGGCTACGCCAGGCAAGCCTTCCATGAACATGAGGCTTTCTCGACCGCCATCGTCGTCGGCCCGGGCCTCGACTCCGAACACACCCGCTTTCCCCTCGCTCCCAGCTCTGTCATCACCGGTGTCGTCACCGACGAATGGGGCGATGCGGTGCGCGACGCCCAGGTTCTTCTGTTTCAGCAAAGCATGTCGGACGGCTCGCGCACCCTGCGCAACGTCACCCAAACCATGACCGACGACCAGGGCCGCTACCGCTTCGCTCATCTCCTCTCCGGCACTTACGCCGTCGCCGTCTACACCCGCCCCTGGTACACGCAAGCGCAAGGGCAGTATGACGTTTTTACGAGCGAACACCCTCTAACCATCTCCGGAGACATCGTCCTCTCTTCCGGAGACGTTGTCGTGGACCATGCCTCGCAGCCCTCCTCTGTCACCCAGAGCCAGCTCTCCGATGTCGTCTACCCCGTCACTTTCTTCCCTGGCGTGACAACTCTTGCCGAAGCTGGCCGCCTCGCCGTTGCTCCGGGGGCCACGGAAACCGCCGATTTTCAGCTCCGTGCCGTGCCCTCCGTCCATCTCCGCGTCCGGGTGCCAGCCTCTACCCCGATCACAATCATGACCGCTATGCAGGACGATAGGCAGCAGCAGGAGGACGGGCGGCAAGCTGCGAATCAGAAGGAGTCATCCACGGATCTCGCGCAAGTCGATGCCGCTCCGGACATCAGCCTTACCCTCAAAATCGCTGAGGGCTATTCCGATCAGCTCGATCCCGTTCGTAAGGAGATTGCCCCCGGCCTCATGGAGCTTTCGGGAGTTCCTCCAGGCGACATCAACGTGGCGGCGGCATCAGCGCAAGGCTCCATCCTCGATCCGCAAGGGATCGCCTATGCCTCTCGCAGAAAGACCCTGAATGTCTCCGGCGACACCGAGGTGGACTTTAGCTCCCAAGGCGGTTCCGCCAAGGTCTCCGGCGTGGTTCTGTCGAGTCAATTCCACCTGGCTTCACTCAACACGGAACAACCTCCAGGAGATCAGCCTTCTACTGGGCGCGCCGCCATTCTTCGAGCAATTCAGGAAGCGCAAGAAGCCCGATTCAACACAACCTTGACCTTTCGTTCCCTTAAGGCTGGCGATTCCTACGACGCAACTGTTTCGCCCGAGGGAAAGTTCTCCTTTCCCGGCTCGACTCTCCTTGCCGGCTCCTATGAACTGGAATTTTCTCCGCAAAGCGGTCTCCGCGTCAGCTCGCTCGAAGCCTCGGGCGCTACCGTCTCCGGCCGCACCATCGAAATCCCTGTCGGCCAGCCTGTCAAAATTGTCGTCCACGCTGCGGAAGCCAATTGCTCTCTCTCCGGCTTCGCCATCAAGAACGGAAAGCCCGTCGCCGGAGCCATGGTTCTTCTCGTTCCTCAGGATCCCGGCCACGACATGACTCTTTACCACCGCGATCAAAGTGACTCTGACGGCTCTTTCACTCTGCCCTCGATTTTTCCCGGCCGTTACATCCTTATAGCCATCGAAAACGGCTGGGACCTCGAATGGGCGGACCCCCAAATCATGTTTCAATACCTCCCCGCCGGTCAGCCCATCGAACTCAAGCCCGGCGCCTCTCTCGTCCTCAACGCCAAAGTCCAGTAACAGCTCGGGCCGGCGAGGCACTCTTCTCCATTTGGCACACGCCTCATCCACGGCGTATGCTTCTTTCGTGCGCTTACGACAAGCCGCGGCTCGCACCGATTCATGCCCATTTTCCATCTTCACTTTTCCATTTTGAGGATTAAGACCTGAAGGCCTAACCACTTATAACTAACAACTTCCGATGAGCCAACTCACCTTCAACCTCCAGCCCACACGCCAGATCCTGACGGTCAGCGAACTGACCGGCCGCATCCGTGACTTGCTCGCGCGGAATTTCACCGACATCTTCGTCCAAGGCGAAATCTCCAACTGCCGCGAAGCGCAATCCGGTCACATCTACTTCACGTTGAAGGACGATCGCGCCCAAGTCCGCTGCGTTTTCTTCAAACAGCAGCAGCGCGGCATCAAGTTCCGGCCGGAAGACGGCCTGCAAGTCACCGTGCGCGGCACCATCAGCGTCTACGAGCAGCGCGGCGAATATCAGATTTATGTGGAGAAGATTGAGCCCGTCGGCCTCGGCGCGCTCCAGCTCGCTTTCGATCAATTGAAAAAACGCCTCGAAGCCGAAGGCCTCTTCGCCGCGGAGCGCAAAAAGCCGCTTCCGCTGCTTCCTAGCCGCATCGGCCTCATCACTTCGCCGCGCGGCGCCGCTGTCCGCGACGTTGTGCGCATCCTCTTGCGCCGCTTTCCCAACGTGCATCTCACCGTTTTCCCCGTGCGCGTGCAGGGCGAAGGCGCGGCTCAGGAAGTCGTCAAAGCGCTGAAATTTTTTAGCGCCAAAAAATTCGTGGACGTGCTGATGCTCGTTCGCGGCGGTGGCTCGCTCGAAGATTTGTGGGCCTTCAACGAAGAAATCGTCGCCCGCGCCATCTTTGATTCGCAGATTCCCGTCATCTCCGGCATCGGCCACGAAACCGATTTCACCATCGCTGATTTCGTCGCTGACGTGCGCGCTTCCACTCCTTCCGCCGCCGCCGAACTCGTTGTGCAGACGCGTCGCGAATTCGACAAGCACATCGCTGACCTCCGTGGCACGCTCGCCGAGCAAATGCGCTATCGCATCCTGGTGCTCAGCCGCCGGGTCCACGAACTCGCCGCGCGTCCGGGTTTCCGCCGCCCACTCGACCTCCTCCGCGAGCGGCGCCAGCGCGCCGATGAAATGACTGCACGCCTGGCTCTGGGCCTCCGCGCGCGCCTCGAACAATCACGCAAACGCTTTACCGTCGCACATCTGCGCATCGTCTCTTTTGATTTTCGTATGAAGATTGCTGCGTTTCGCCTGCGCCTCGAAAAACACGCCGCCGACCTCGGCGTCCGTGCCGAACGCCTGCTGCGCGCCAAGCGCGAGCGCCTCGCCCGCCTCGCGGTGCAGCTCGAAGAACGCAGCCCGCTAAAAGTCCTCGAACGCGGCTACGCCATCGCCACCGATTCCAACGGGATCGTCCTCCGCGACGCCGCCCAAGCCCAAATCGGCGACTCCGTTGGGCTCCAGCTCCACCGCGGCCGCCTCACCACCGAAGTCCGCAAGAA
>Ga0126378_10000569_pt1 | contig 26874 bp, 21 predicted proteins | sample PanSoiMetPlot_23_FD_92587 | JGI IMG/M metagenome (GOLD analysis project Ga0126378, IMG submission 92587) | Tropical forest soil microbial communities from Panama - MetaG Plot_23 | ecosystem: Environmental > Terrestrial > Soil > Tropical forest > Bulk soil | place: Panama | collected 2016-02-17
CGCCTCCAGCGGCTTGTTGCGCGCGTGCACGTCCAGGATCTGACGGCGGCCCCGGATGTCAGGCCGGTCCAGAGTCACGTGACGGTCGAAGCGGCCCGGCCGGAGCAGGGCCGGGTCGAGCACGTCGGGCCGGTTGGTGGCCGCGATCACGATCACGTGGGTGTTGGTATCGAAGCCGTCCATCTCCACCAGGAGCTGGTTCAGCGTCTGCTCGCGCTCATCGTGACCACCGCCCAGGCCGGCGCCCCGCTGGCGGCCCACGGCGTCGATCTCGTCCACGAAGACGATGCAGGGGCTGTTCTTCTTGGCCTGGTCGAAGAGATCGCGCACCCGGCTGGCACCGACGCCCACGAACATCTCCACGAACTCGGAGCCTGAGATGTTGAAGAACGGCACCCCGGCCTCGCCGGCCACGGCCTTGGAGAGCAGGGTCTTGCCGGTGCCGGGCGGCCCCACCATCAGCACTCCCTTAGGGATGCGGGCGCCCAGCGCCACGAACTTCTCGGGGTACTTCAGGAACTCGACCACCTCGGTCAGCTCCTGCTTGGCCTCGTCGACGCCGGCCACGTCGGCGAAGGTGACCTGGGGCTTGTCGCCGGCGATCATGCGGGCGCGGCTGCGCCCGAAGGACATGGCCTGGTTGTTGCCGCTCTGCGTCTGGCGAAAGATGTAGAACATGAACCCGCCGATCAGGAGCAGGAAGATCAAGCTCGGCAGCAAGCTGGCGACCAGGTAGCCGAGCGTCCCGCCGCTCGATTGGTACCTGACGTCGACGCCGTCCGCCGTCAGCTGCTGGGCGAGGGTAGCCGTATTGCCGGGCAGCGTAACCGTGTACCGCTTACCCTCCTGATCAAGCGCTGTTCCGTCACTCCCATTGATCGTGAGCGACGTGATCTTGCCAGCCTGCGCTCGGTTGATGAGGTCCGAGTAGTTGAGCGCCGGTGCCTGCTGGCCTCCGGAAATGGACCAGGTGAGGATCAGTCCCCCGACCAGGACGACGAGCAGCACGAGGTAGGTGAGCGGGCGGCTCCGCCTCATGCGGCCCTACTCGCAGCCTTCGGAGCAGGTGGGCACGGGCGCCATGACGGCGCCGATACGCGCCACTCCGATCCGACCAATCTGACTCTTCTGGATTGCCACGCCGTACTGCGGAGAGCGACCGCTCCCATCCAGGATGATAGGTCGAAACCGGACCAAAGGGAAATGACCTGGGCCGTCGTAGAGCGCCGGTGGGCCACTGGGAGGCCCGGTTGTCATCCTGATCGCGGCCGCGGAGCGGGTGCCGCAACCCCGGACCTGGCGGCTGAGGTGGCAGATCCCGACAGCGCCGAGGACGCCGTCAACCAGGCAGCACCCCGCCTCAGAGTTGGTGATCGGTCAGTGGCGGCGCCCAGCTCTGATGAGCCACCCGAGGCCGACATCGCACGCGACAGGACACGCTCTGCTACCAGGTACGCGATCACGCTGTAGACGACCCCGATCAGCACGTCGATCACGTAATGCTCGCCCATGTAGATGACGGCCAGCCAGACAGACAGCACATAGGGAAAGACCACCAGTCCTCGTCTCCCGAAGTACCTCACAGCGAACAGCAGCATCAAGGTCGGGTACGCTGCGTGGACCGAAGGGATCGCCGCCACCGGGTTGGGATTGAACGCTTGGTAGATACCGGGAAGGCTCAGCCGGGCCGGAAAGGCCTTGAGAGTGTCCGCCAGAACCTGATGCACCGGCGGCAGGTAGCTGTGCTGGGCCGCCAGCCATGGAGGAGCAGCTGGGAAGAGCACGTACGTAATTAAGGCGGCGTACGACAACATGACGAAGGCCGCCATGAAGCTCTTGAATTGCGCGTAGCTGCGTAGCCACAGCAGCAGGGCGAAGCTGAGCGGAGTCACGAAATGCATGAAGTACACGATGGTGGCGACGTAGTCGTAAACACGCGGGGAGCCCGGGTGATAGAACCAGCTCTGCAGCTCCACGGTGGGCACCGTCGAGAACACCAGAGAATCGCTCCGGATCGAGAAGAGATAGTGCACATGAGCGCCGAGAACCGGAGCCAGACCGCGGAGGAACTCGTAAGAGAACAGCAGGAGCAGAAACGGTGCCCAGTCCATCAGATAGCGTCGCGCTCGACCCATCAATAGCACCGGAAGAAGCAGGATGAAAAAGTAGCGGTCCGGCTCGATCCCAACGCCAAGGACAATGAGTGCCACGGTCAGCACTGTGATGTAGAGGCCGAACACGATGAAGACGACTGATCCGTTCGACCAGCCCATCCTCAAGCGCTCACCAGCTCGCGTCGACACTCCTGGCAACTCAAACAGCGCCGTCTTACAGCTGGCTGGGAAGACCCTGTGAATTTGCTGAGCGCACCGGAAAGCACTGTGCTGAAGCACAGGTGGGACGCGCTCACTGCGAGCTTGTCAAAGAAATCCTGCGAGCGCATGATCTGGTGGACGTCGTCACAACGAGGGGAGGACATGCGATGGATAACACTGGTGGCAATCCTGGGCCGAACAGCGAGGAGCAGGTCCCGAAGAAGCCGGTGACTGAACCGACCGAAGCCGGCGACGGGCTTAGACGATCCCGTCGTGCAGCCATCGGGGCCGGCGGTGCCGCGGCTGCGGTGGTGGCACTGGGCGCCGGCGCCTACCTCGCGGAGCGCGCGGGGCTGCTTCCAGGCGGCGGCCTGACCATCAAGGTGAACGGCAAGGACCACGCTGTGCAGGCCGATCCGGATACACCGCTCCTCTACGTGCTCCGCAACGAAGTGGGCCTCAAAGGCCTCCGCTTCGGCTGCGGACTCGCTCAGTGCGGCTCCTGCACGGTCCAGCTGGACGGCAAGGCAGTTCGGTCCTGCCAGACCAAGGTCAGTGCAGTCGCCGGCCGGGCCGTAACCACGCTCGAGGGATTGGGCAACATCGCCCACCCCCACCCGCTGCAGAAGGCCTTCATCGACCAGCAGGCTGCGCAATGCGGCTACTGCATTCCGGGCATGATCATGGAGGCGGACGCCTTCCTCAGGTCGAAGCCGAAGCCGACCGCAACCGAGATCAAGAGCGCGCTCTCAGGTCATCTCTGCCGCTGCGGCACCCACTACCGCATCGTCCGAGCGGTGCAGGCTGCGGCCGGGACCCTGACCGCCGGCGCCGGGGTCCAGCAGGGAGGATGACGATGGGCGAGCTCAGACGTCTCACTCCGACCCGCCGTGACTTCATGAAAGCGGCCGGCGGCCTTGTTGTGGGGATAAGCCTGCCGGCGTATGTGGGTCAGCTCGAGGCAGCCGCCGCGCCCACCACCGGAACAGCCCCGTTTGGTCCCTTGAATGTGCCCGTGGACCAGGTCGATTCCTGGCTCCAGGTCGCGAAGAACGGCACTGTCACAATCTTCACCGGCAAGGTAGAGCTCGGCACGGGCACACTAACTGCCTCCAGGCAGATCGTCGCCGAGGAGCTGGACGTCTCCTTCCCCGCGACCGAGATCGTCCAGGCCATCACTGGCAAGACGGTCGATCAGGGGGTCACAGCGGGCAGCCAGACCATGCGCACGCAGTGGGCTACCGGACTCCGCATCGCAGCTGCGTCGGCCAGGCAGGCCCTGCTCAGCATGGCCGCGACCAGGCTGGCTGTCACCCCCGACAAGTTGAGGGTCCAGAACGGGGTGGTCAGCGTGCAGGGCGACAGCAGCAAGACCGTGTCCTACGCCGACCTGGTGCGCGGAGGCAAGATAGGTGCTCAGCTCTCCCGGAGTGTCAGGCCGAAGGATGCCAGCGCCTATCAGGTGGTGGGCCAGTCGATCCCGAGGGAGGACGTTCCGGCCAAGGTGACCGGCGAGTTCACGTACGTGCAGGACGTGAGGCTGCCGGGAATGTTGCACGGGCGGATCGTGCGGCCGACCCGCCCCTCACCGCTGACCGCCAGCCCCACCGCGCTTGCCAGAGTGATCAAAGGCACCCTCGCCAACGCCACCCTGGCAAACGTTGACGAATCCTCGATCGCCCACTTGAAGGGGATCGTCAGGGTCGTCACCAAGAGCAGCTTGGTGGGGGTTGTTGCTGAACGGGAGGAGGAGGCGATCGCGGCTGCCCAGGCGCTCAAGGTGACCTGGAACGACCCGGCCAGCCTTCCGGATCAGTCGACGCTGTACGACACCATCCAGACGACGAAGGTGAACAACACCCGCGTGATCGCAAACTCCGGCGACGTGGAGGCGGCGCTGGGCTCTGCCGACCACGTGATCCAGGCCGTTTACATGCATCCCTATCAGATGCATGGGTCGATCGGCCCGTCGTGCGCCGTGGCCCACGTCCACGACGGCCTGGCCGAGGTCTGGTCGGGGACTCAGTCGGTCTACGCGCTGCGGACGACGCTGGCGACTCTCCTGAGCATCGACCCGGCGAACGTGCGTGTGAACTACGTCGAGGGCTCGGGCTGTTACGGGATCAACGGCGCCGACGACGTGTCGTTGAGCGCCGCGCTGATGTCGCAGGCGACAGGCAAGCCGGTCCGGGTGCAGTACATGCGGGCCGACGAGATGTCCTGGGAGAACTTCGGCAACGCCATGGTCATGAGCCTGAGGGCCGGACTAGACGCCGCCGGCCGCATCGTGGGTTGGGACTATCAGAACTGGAGCGCGAATCGCGGCGGCCGTCCGGCGCCACCGGGTAACGTTCCCGCCGGAGTCCTGGCCGGGTTCCCTGAAGCGACGCCACCGCAGTCACCGCCGGCGTCACCGCCCCTTGGAGACGACGGCTCGAACTCGCTGCCCTGGTACACGTTCCCCAGCCAGCGCGTCCGCTCATATGGCGTCTACCAGCCGTGGCTCTTCACCGGTCCGCTGCGCTCGCCGTCGCGGCTCCAGAACACCTTCGCCATGGAGTCCTTCATGGACGAGCTGGCTGCTCTGGCGGTCGCCGACCCGGTCGCTTTCAGGCTGCTTCACACCAACGACTTCCGGCTCGTCGACGTGATCAAGGCTGCAGCCAGGAGCGCCAACTGGCAGCCGCGGCCGTCGCCGGCCCCCGCCCAGACCGGGACCACGAAGACCGGTCGGGGCATCGCCGCGACGCGCTACGAGGGCAGCTCTTCATGGGTTGCCGCGGTGATCACACTCACGGTCGATACGACCTCGGGCGTGGTGACGCCGACCCAGGTCGTCGCATCCCAGGACTGTGGAGTCGTCATCAATCCAGACGGCTGCAAGGCCCAGATCGAGGGGAACATCGTCCAGGGGCTGAGCAGATCGCTCAAGGAAGAAGTCAAGTTCGACCATTCCGGAGTGCTCAGCGTCGACTGGGCCTCCTACCCGATCATCACCTTCCAGGAGCTGCCGGACGACATTCGCATCGAACTCGTCAACCGGCCCAACCTGCCCGCGCTGGGCGTGGGAGAGGCGGTGATCTCGGTCATCGCGGGCGCAATTGGCAACGCGATCTTCGACGCCACCGGTAGGCGCATGCGTCAGCTCCCCTTCACGCCAGAGCGGGTCAAGGCGGCTCTGCAGGCCTGATTGTTCGTTCTATACCTGGGTGCGGGCCAGTACCGCCAGCGCCCGCATCCAGGGCCCGTCCTGCGTCGGATCTTCGGGGACCGGCGCCTCCGCCCAGCGCGTCACCTGAGACGATGCGCGGGGACAGGACTCTTCACACGCTCCGGCGAGGGCCACCATGAGCGCGCGAAGCGTGGTTCTGATTGCGCCCACGTCCAGAAGCTGGGCCAGCCACCTTGCGGCCCGCTCGTCTACGTCACCCAGCGGCAGGCTGAAGGGTGGGAAGTTGTCCATGTAGACCTTCGCGTAATCAAGAGTCGCGGCGACATCAAGCCCCGCCAGCGGTACGAGGCCGCTCGCAAGCGACTCAAGCCAGGCCTGCCCTTCGTCCGTGGCCGCCCATTCCTGGCCGTCCTGAGCCTCCTCCTCACGTATTTGTTGGTCCAGCTCGGCAACGGCCTGAGCGAAGTCCTGGCGACAGATCCTGGCCGACACCCCGGCCCAGTAGATGAGCGGCGGTTCGATTTGACCTAGCTCCGGCCCGCGGTCGACCTCTGCAGCGACACTGCTGATGAGCTCCAGCGTGGCCGCCGGCGCGCCGGCGGTCAGGGCGTCGGCCACCTCGTCGATGCGCCCACGCAGCTCGCCCTCAAGCGGTTGCTCGGAGAAGCTCTTCAGACGGTCTGGGGCGACGGGGGCGGCAACCGCATCGAAGCTCGCCGTCTCGGGTGCGCGGTCGGCGGCGTGATCCACGTCGGATAGTTTCCGCGGTTTGCGCGCTAACCGCAGAATGACGGGCCTCGGGTTCTGCGGATTGCGCGTCAACCGCGGCTCAGGCTACGACAGCTCCTGCAGCACGGTGTCGGCCGCCTCCACGAAGCCCTTCAGCTCGGCGTCGCCCATCGGCGTGCAGAGCGCGCCCAGTCCGCGGCCGGCCGTCAGCACACCGTGATTCAGCATCCCGAGAAAGAAACGATGTGTCAGGCGCGGATCGGAGGCGCGCCGGACCGACCGATAGTCGAACAGCGCCGCACCCGTGAAGTGCACGTTGAACAGCGACCCCAGGCCCGTCACCTGCGCCTGGGCGCGGTGATCAGCGAAGAGCTCTTCGAGCTGGCCGCGCAGCCAGTCGCCCTGCCGATCGAGCCGCTCGAAGACCTCGGGAGTCAGCTGCCGCATCGCAGCCAGGCCTGCGGCCACCCCCAGTGGATGGCCGTTGTAGGTGCCGCCGTGGGGCATTGATGGCTCACGGTCAGGATCGAGCAGCTCCATGATGTCGCGCCGCCCACCGAACGCGGCTACCGGCAGCCCGCCGCCGATGATCTTGCCCAGGGTGGTCAGGTCCGGCCGGACGCCGTACATACCCTGGAGACCAGCTGTGCCGACACGGAACGAGATGACCTCGTCGAAGATCAGCACCATGCCCAGCTCTTCGGTCAGCCGGCGCAGCCCCTGCAGGAACTCCGGTCGGGCCGGGATCAGTCCGCTTGCGCTCATCAGCGGGTCGATGATCACCCCGGCAACGCGGTGCCGGTGCCGGCGCAGGATGGCGGCTGTGGCGGACAGGTCGTTGTAGGGCAACACGACCGTGACCGCGAGGACAGGAGCCGGGATGCCTGGCCCCTCGGCCACGGGAATTGGTGCATCATCCGGCCCCGCCACCTCCAGGCCCGGTGCGACGCTGACCTCGGCCGCGTCGTGGGTGCCGTGGTAGCAGCCCTCGAATCGGGCGATGGCAGGGCGGCCGGTAAATGCCCGAGCGAGCCGCATCGCGTACATCGTCGCCTCGGTTCCGGAGTTGGCGAAGTGGAGGAGCTCGAGCCCGGGCACCCGCTCACACAGCTCGCGCGCCAGTGCGATCTCGTGCTCGTTCGCCGCCGCAAACGCGGTGCCTCGAGCGAGCTGGTCCTCGATGGCCTCGATGACCGCCGGGTGACGGTGTCCCAGGATCAGCGCGGTGTAGTTGCCGATGAAGTCCAGGCGCTCTGTGCCGTCGGCGTCCCAGATACGGGGGCCGTCGCACCGGCTCGCGTACAGCGGGTGCGGCGCAAAATGAACGGTCGTGCGGGTGACGCCGCCGGCGATGTACCGCCGCGCTTCCTGGTAGAGGCGCGCAGAAGCGGGCGTGCTGCGCTCGTAGCTCTCGTCGATGGGAGGCCCGGTCGCGTCGGTCATGACCTGTCCAGCTTGCACCTTATCGGTCCCTTTCCGGAAGGAGGGCGCCAGCGGTTCAGGGTGCCTCCGCCGCCTCAGCCCGGTCGCGGAGCAGGGCCGCGAAGCGGTGTACGGCGTGCACGAACTTGCTATAGGGCGCCGTCAGGAAGAGGCCGCCGACCGCTCCCAGGTGCGCCACCAGAAGTGGGCCCATCGCCGGCGTCGCGCGCAAGACCAGCAGCAGCATGCCCGTGACGGCTACCGACTCGACGAGGACCAGGAAGGCCACGTCCAGCGACCGAACGCCCGGCCCGGCCAGTTCACGGGCTGCGGCCGGCTCCCGCCGTTTCCTTGCGAGCAGCCCGCCCGCCCCGGCCATCACGAACAGTCCACCGGCGATCCCCAGGAGGACCGGTGCGCTGAGGATCGGGTATGGCGGCATCAAGCCAAGCACGTCCTGCTCGAAGGCGGCGGTCGCCGTTGCCGCGAAGGCCAGGGCGAACCCTGCAAGCAGTACATGGTGATGTGCCAGCCTGGCCTGCGCTGGCCGCACCGGATCAGGGTAGTAGCAACCACCTCCCCCACCCTTCAAGTAGCGGAGTTTCGCGGCGTCGCTCAGCGCCCCCGCCCAGAGGTGCATGTCCAGCAGCTGCCGGCGGCTGCCGCCCGCCTCGCGCCAGAGCCGGTAGAAGCCGCCGACCAGCACCGTGAGGGCTGCCGCCGACAGGATCAATGCCACCGCAACCATCACCTCGTAGGCGATCAGCCGGTAGAACGCGCCGGGCCCGGTCTCCACCGCCACCAGGCCACCCACACCTGCCCTGACGACGACTGCGACCAGGGCAAGCGCTGCCACGAGCAACGACGCCCCCGCCGCCGCCCAGCGAGGATGGTTGAAGAGACCTGCGAAGGCGCCCGGCCAGGCGTATCGCCGGTAGGACTCGAGGCGCGCCTGGCTAAGGAGTGCCGGAACGTTGACCCCGAATTCGTGGGGCGGCGTGTACATGCAGGCCTGGTAGCAGGCTCGACAGTCGTGGCAGAGGTTCGCGAGCAGGGCCAGGTCGCCTTCCCGCAAGATCGATCGCCGCTCCAGTGCGGGAAAGACCGCACAGTACCCCTCACAGTATCGACAGGCGTTGCAGATCGTGAGCTGTCGATTGGCCTCAGCGAGCAGGTCAGGCAGCCCTGGCATAGGCCGCCGCCTCCTCTCCCGCGATCCGGCCGAAGACTGTGCCGATGGTCAGCCCGACGCCGCCCACATAGCCGTTGAGGAGAATGTTGCCGGCCATCACCTCGCCGGCGGCAAATACGTTCTCCAGAGGACGGCCGGAGCGGTCGAGGACGTGGGCATGTCTGTCCACGCCGACCGCCAGGTAGGTGAACGTGATGCCTGGCCGCATCGGGTAAGCGAAGAATGGCGGGTGCTCGATGGGCAGCGCCCAGTTGCTCTTGGCCGGTTGTAGACCGCGTGTCCCCCGCCCGTCGAGCCGGCTGAAGTCGTAGGGTAGGTCCCGCTGGACGGCGAGGTTGAACTCGCGCACGGTTGTCGCCAGCGCGCCGGGATCCACCTTCATCTCGGCCGCGAGGCCCTCGATGCTGACGGCCTCGAGGGCAGGAAAGAGCGGTGGAATGAAGCGGCCCAGGACCTGGCTGTCAAACACCGAGAAAGCAAGCTGGTAAGGCTGTTGGGCGATCAGCCCGCCCCAGCTGGCGTACCGCTTTGGCCAGAGGTCCTGGCCTTCGTCGCCGAATCGTCTTCCATCACGGTTGACCACGATTCCGAAGGGCAGCGAGTCGACTCGGGTCACGATGCCACCCTCATAGCGGGGCGAGCGAGCGTCGCAGGCGACGGCGTGGAAGCCGCGCGGGTTGCCGCGCTGCAGTGCGCCCGCGCTCAGCAGGTCCGCCAGCAGCCGGCCGTCGTTGGCGCTGGTGCCGCGGATGATGTAGTTGTCGACGGCCTCGCCCCAGTAGCGGCCCAGCCACTCCAGGTTGGACTCGAAGCCACCCGAGGCAACCACCACCGCCGGTGCCGAGACCTCGCAGCGCCCTTCCGGCAGATCCACTATCGCAGAGCGAAACCGCCGGTCAGCCAGCTGCAACGACACGACCTCAGCGTGATATCGCACCTCGACGCCGGCCCGCTCCGCCCGGTCGTAATACGTGTTGAGAAGCGCTTTACCTCCGCCAAGGAAGAAGCGGTTGGTCCGGGCCAGCTGCAGAGTGCCACGGAAAGGAGGCTGCCAGCGGACGCCGTGGGACTCCATCCATCGCGACACACCACCTGAACGCTCGATGACCAGGGTGGCCAGGTCCCGGTCGATCCCCTCACCTGTCACATTGACGAGGTCGGCCAGGAACTCCTCCTCGGAGTAGCTCTGCCCCACCAGCCGGATGTTGCGGGTGTACTTGCTGTTGCCGCCTCGCCACTCGGGGCTGGTCTTCTCGAGCACCTGGACCCGCGCGCCGCGGTCGGCTGCAGCCAGCGCGGCACAGAGGGCGGCATTGCCACCCCCAATCACCAGGACATCCAGTGCCTGCAACTCGCGTACATCGTGACGGTGGAGAGTGGTACCACGCTCTTTGACACCATCACCCGACGGTGTTATACCGGGCCTTCCAGATATCGCTGTCGCGCGTCCGATCTGCCCACCTGATAAGGAGGAGGGGACATGGTGCCCGCCGCGTTCGACTTTCGCGCCCCGACGTCTGTGGCCGAGGCGCTCACGGTGCTCCGGGAGCACGGCGATGACGCCAAGGTGCTGGCCGGGGGGCAGAGTCTGATCCCACTGCTGAAGCTTCGCTTCGCCTCACCCGCCCTGGTCGTGGACATCGGCCGCGTTCCCGGGCTCTCCGGCATCGAGGCCGACGCCGCGATGATCCGGATCGGGGCGCGTACGAGGCACGTCGATCTGGAGCGTGACACGAGCCTCGACAGCATGTGCCCCATCCTGCGCGAGGCTGCGCGCCAGATCTCCGACCCGCTAGTCCGCAACCTTGGGACCGTCGGCGGCTCGCTTTGCCACGCCGACCCGGCCGGTGACTGGGGATCGGTGATGCTGGCTCTCGAGGCCCAGTTCGTGGCGCGCTCCTTGTCGGGCGAGCGGACGATCCCGGCCGGAGACTTTTTCCAGGGCCCGTTCAGCACCGCTCTTCGCCCCGACGAGGTCCTGACGGAGATCCGCATCCCACTCGCCGGGGCTGCACGCCGCAGCGGTGGCAGCTACCTGAAGCTGGAGCGCAAGGTTGGCGACTTCGCGACGGTCGGGGTGGCCGTCCAGGTCCAGCTGACCAACGGCACCGTGGAGAAGGCGGGCATCGGGCTGACCGCGGTCGGCCCGTCCAACCTGAAGGCACGCTCCGCCGAGCAGGCACTGACCGGCCGCGAGCCGAGCCCCGGCGCCATCGCCGAGGCCGCCGGCCTCGCTGCCGAGGCCGCAGAGCCGAAGGATGACGTTCGGGGCAGCGCTGCGTACAAGAAGGACGTGGTTCGTGTGTTCGTTAAGCGCGGCCTGGCGAGCGCCCTGGCGCAGGCCACGGCAAGGGGGTAGTGATGCAAGTCAGCGTGAGGATCAATGGTCAACAGCAGGCCGCGGACGTCGAGCCACGCCTGCTGCTCGTGGACTTCATCCGTGACCAGCTGCGGCTCACTGGGACGCACGTCGGCTGCGACACTAGCAGCTGCGGCGCTTGCACCGTGCTGCTCGACGGCGAGCCCGTCAAGTCCTGCACCATGCTGGCGGTCCAGGCCGACGGCCGGGAGCTGACGACGGTGGAGGGCCTCGCCAAGGGCGCCGAGCTCGACCCGGTGCAGGTCGGCTTCCACGAGGAGCACGGCCTCCAGTGCGGCTTCTGTACGCCAGGCATGATGCTGGTCGGGAAAGCGCTGCTGGAACGCAACCCGGATCCAACCGAAGACGAGATCCGGTGGGCGATCAGCGGCAACATCTGCCGGTGCACCGGCTACGTGAACATCGTCAAGTCCATCCGCCACGCAGCTCGGCTCCAGGCTGAGCGGGCGACGGCAGAAGCACCGGTCGCGGCTGCGGTGTCGGGAGGTGAGTCATGAGCGTCGAGGTCAAGCCCCACGGTGGCATCGGCGAGTCGATCAAGCGCAAGGAGGACGGACGCTTTCTCGTCGGCAGGGGCAACTACCTGGACGACGTGAGTCTGCCGGGGATGCTGCACATGGCCATCCTGCGCAGTCCGCACGCACACGCGCGCATACGCTCGATCGACAGCGCGGCCGCGAGCGCAGTGCCGGGCGTGGTCGCCGTGGTGACCGGCGAGCTCATGGCTCAGCACAACCTCGCCTGGATGCCGACTCTGAGCGGCGACACCCAGGCGGTGCTGGCCACTGACAAGGTCCGCTTTCAGGGCCAGGAGGTGGCCGCCGTCGTCGCCGAGAGCAAGTACGCGGCGGAGGACGCGGTCGGCCTGATCCAGGTCGATTACGAGGTGCTGCCGGCCATCACCAGCCCTCAGCAGGCGAGCGAGCCCGACGCAGTCGTGATCCGCGACGAGAAGGAGGGTCAGAAGGACAACCACATCTATCACTGGGAGGCCGGCGACAAAGCCGCCACCGATGCCGCCTTCGCCCGTGCCCACCGCGTGGTCACGCTTACCACCCACTATCCACGCTCCCACCCCGCCCCGCTCGAGACGTGTGGCATCGTCGCTGACGTCAATCCCGCCACTGGCAAGGCGACGCTCTACATGACCTCCCAGGCGCCGCACGCCATCCGCACCGTTTTCGCGCTGGTCGCCGGGCTGCCCGAGCACCAGATCCGGGTGATCGCGCCAGACATTGGCGGCGGCTTCGGGAACAAGGTGCCGGTCTACCCGGGCTACGTCGTCGCCACAGCGGCGTCGCTGCTCCTGGGCCGGCCGGTTAAGTGGGTCGAGGACCGCAACGAGAACCTCATCTCGACCGGCTTTGCCCGCGACTTCCACATGACCGGCGAGCTCGCCCTCGACTCCGAGGGCAGGATGCTGGCTCTCCGGGTCCACCTCGACAGCGACAACGGCGCCTTCTTCGCCGACGCTCAGCCGAGCAAGTTCAAGGCCGGCCTGTTCCACATCGTCACCGGCTCCTACGACACCCCCGCCGCCCACGTGACTGCGGACGGCTTCTACACGAACAAGGCACCGGGCGGTGTCGCCTACCGCTGCTCGTTCCGGGTCACTGAGGCGTCCTACCTGATCGAGCGCCTCGTCACCAACGCCGCAATCGAGATGGGCATGGACCAGGCGGAGATGAGGCTCAAGAACTTCATCCCGGCGTCGGCCTTCCCGTACCGCTCGGCCACCGGCTGGGATTACGACAGCGGCGACTACGCGTCCGCGATGAATCTGGCGCTGGAGAAGGTCGCCTACTCGGAGCTGCGCCGCGAGCAGGCGGAGCGGCGGGCGCGCGGCGAGCTCATGGGCATCGGGCTGGCGAGCTTCACCGAAGTTGTCGGAGCCGGCCACGGCAAGGACTTCGACATCCTCGGCCTTCGCATGTTCGACTCGGCCGAGCTCAGGGTCCACCCGACCGGAAAGGCGGTGCTCAAGCTGGGCGTGAAGACCCAGGGCCAGGGCCACGAGACGACGTTCGCCCAGATCGTTGCTGAGGAGCTGGGGATCCCCGCCGCCGACGTCGAGGTCCAGCACGGTGACACCGACCACACGCCTTACGGGCTGGGCACGTACGCGTCGCGCTCGACGCCCGTGGCGGGCGCGGCCACCGCGGTAGTGGCACGCAAGCTGCGAGACAAGGCACGCGCCCTCGCGGCCCACCTGCTGGAGGCTTCGGAGGACGACCTGGAGTGGGAGCGCGGCCGCTTCTTCGTGCGAGGCTCGCCCGACCGGGCCAAGACGATCCAGGACTGCGCCTTCGCGGCCTACACGAACCTGCCAGACGGCATGGAGGCCGGGCTGGAAGGTGTTAGCTACTACGACCCACCGAACATGACCTTCCCGTTCGGCACATACGCGGTGGTCGTTGACGTCGACAAGGGGACCGGCGTCGTCAAGGTGCGCAAGGTGGTCGCAGTCGACGACTGCGGCGTCCGCATCAACCCCATGATCGTCGAGGGCCAGATCCACGGCGGGCTTACCGAGGGCTTTGGCATCGCCTTCACCGAGCTGATCACGTTCGACAGCGACGGGAACTGCATCGGCTCCAACTTCATGGACTACCTGCTCCCGACTTCGTGGGAGACGCCCCGATTCGAGTGTTTCGAGACTGTCACGCCGTCGCCGCACCATCCTCTTGGCGCGAAGGGCGTCGGGGAGTCGGCCACCGTCGGCTCGCCGGCCGCGTATGTGAATGCGGTGATGGACGCGCTGGCGCCGTATGGAATCACGAACATCGACATGCCCGTGACCTCCGACAAGGTCTGGGCGGCGCTTCGCTCCAAGGGGGTCACGGAATAGCGGACGACCTCATCCCGCTGCTCGCCGAGCTGGCCGCGGCCGGCACGCCCTGCGTGCTGGCCACGGTCGTCGGCTGCGATCCGCCCACCTCCGCCCGGCCGGGCGACAAGGCGGTGATCACCGCCGACGGCCGGCTGCGAGGATGGATCGGGGGCAGCTGCTCGGAGCCGCTCGTGCGACGGGAGGCGCTGAAGGCGCTTGCGGAGGGCACGCCGCGCTTGGTCCGGATCGTGCCTGAGACCGCCTCATCGGAGAGCCGCCACCCCGGAGAGCTGACGATGGCCACCTCCTGCCCAAGCGGCGGCACGCTCGAGATCTTTGTCGAGCCCCGCCTCCCCAAGCCGCTCCTGGTTGTGTTCGGCGACAGCCCGGCCGCTCACACGCTGGTGGCGCTCGGCTCATTGACCGGCTTCAGGACGTGCGCGGTTCATCCGGGCACTCGCAGCGAGGACTTCTCAAGCGCCGACATGGTGCTCTCGGTGCTCGACCTGAGCGCCGCCGCACCCGGCGCCGACGGCTGGGTGATCGTGGCCACGATGGGGCACTACGACGAGGACGCCCTGGAGGCGGCGCTCGCCTATCCAGACCTCGACGTCGGGCTGGTGGCGAGCAGCCGCCGCGCGGCGGCGGTCCTCGACGCCCTGCGCAGGCGGGGGCTTCCGGACTCGGCCCTGGCGCGGGTCCGGACGCCGGCCGGCGGCACCCACGCCGCCAGCCAGGAGGAGATCGCCCTGGCCGCGCTTGCAGAGGTGGTTGCGCTCCGCCGCAGCCGCCGCCCGCAGGCGCCTGAGACGGCAGCCCCGGATGGTCTGTTCGCGACCGATCCTGTCTGCGGCATGGCGGTGGAGGTGGCGGCGGCGCGGCACCGGCTGGACGGCGCCGGCGGGACGCTGTACTTCTGCAGCGAAGGCTGTCTCGAGCGGTACCGATGACCGGATGATTGATTCGGATTGGCGGCGCGAGATTCAGTGGCCAGGTGCCCCAGACCCGGGGTCCCCGCGAAATCGAAGATTTCGTGGGGTGGGAGTTCGTGGGCCTGCGCCGAGGACCGGAGCGAGCCCTTTCTTAATGGGTGAGCGAGGACCGCAGACCCGGGTCCCCGCGAAATCGAAGATTTCGTGGGGTGGGAGATGCAGGGCCGGGAGATGGGGTGCATGGGCGCCGAAGATCCGTCGCCAATTCGGAATCAATCATCCAACGACCGCTCGGCGGGCATCGTCCTCGCGGCGGGTGCGTCCTCGCGGATGGGCCGCCCAAAGCAGCTGCTCCCGGTCGGAGGCCGGCCACTGCTAGAGCGGGTCGTCGCGGAGGCGTGCGGTTCCCGCCTCGACGAGGTGCTGGTCGTGCTGGGCGCCAGTGCCGACGCCATCCTCGGCGGGGTCGACCTCGGCTGCGCAACACCAGTGCTGAACCCGGAGCACGCCACCGGCATGGCCTCCTCGCTGAGGGCCGGGCTGGCGGCTCTGGCCCCGGGTGTGGAGCGAGCCGTGATCATCCTCGGCGACCAGCCCGCCGTCTCGGCCTCACTGCTCAACGACCTCCTCGAGCTGCAGGCGACGTCGGGACGTCCGGCGGCCACCCTGAGCTTCGGGGGTCTGCTGCACCCGCCGGTCGTGCTCCGGCGAGAGCTCTGGGGCGACCTTCAATCGCTGGAGGGGGACGTCGGCTGCCGGGCGGTCATCCGGGCCCGGCCCGAGCTGGTGGCGGCGATGCCGGCCGGCGGCGACTTGCGCCATCCGGTGGACGTCGACACCCCTGAGGACTACGCGAAGCTGATCCAGAGCGGATCATTCGCTGAGCACACGCGTCGATCCGTATGAGAACTTCAAGTTCCGCGTCAGGTGGGATGGTCACGAGATCCCCGGGGTCCGCAGGGTCACTGCGCTGACGCGGAGCACCGGGATGGTGGAGTCCCTGGTCCCTCCCGCCGAGCCGGCATGCTCGATCCGCTTCCGTACAGTAGCCACGTTATACGGCGCTGTTAGCGTGGCTGGTGGACGGAAGCATCGGCTCACGGAGCCAGTGGCCGCCCAGGCCTCCGCCTGGTATGGCTGCCACACCCCCTGAGGCAGCTCGAACGTCCGGCTCACCAGTCACACCTCCTACCCATTCACGAACTGATAGCTCTTGACCCCTTTCCTCGCATCCAGTTCGATGACCGCCGCCATCAGCGTCCCCTCCTCGTAGGCGCTGCCGGGATTGATGGCGAGTGTGCGACCGAGCTTGGTCGCTCCCTTGCTTTCGTGGATGTGGCCATGCAGCGACAACATCGGCTGGTGCCGGTTGATCGCATCCCGAACAGCCGTCGAGCCGACCGGCCGCATGGCCCGCCCGCCATGCAAGGGCCCGAGGTTCTCGTCGTGGGCTGACGCCTCATCGACCTTTGTGCCGTACGGCGGCAGGTGGAAGTTGAAGATCGCCCTTTGCGGGTTGCGCAGGTGGACGACCATGGCCTCGATGCGCTGGCCGAGGTCTTCCTCGGACTCCTCGCGATGGGTCTTCCATGGTGTCGGGTTGGACCAGCCGGTCGAGATCATCTCGAAGCCGTCCACGTCGATCACCTTACCCTCGGCATGGTGGACCCGATTCGCGGCTCTGATGACGTCGTCGATGGCCAGCTCGTCGTCGTTGCCAGGGCAGACGAAGCACTGGACGTCTGAGGTCGCGAGCCTTTCGTCAGCCATCTTCAACCAGCGCGCGACGGTCTGGCACATCGTCTCCGTGAAGAGCCTGCTCAGACGCGCGGGATCGGCCTCCAGCTCCCGGACCTCGGCTGAAGACATCCGCACGGGATAGTAGCCGCGACGCTGGATCTGCGTCATTGCGTCATCCACCTCGGCCGCCGTGACGCGCTGCTGGGTGCCTGACAGGGCGTACTCGTACCCGCCGTCGTCTTCGACCAGCGGGATGATTGCCTTTCCTGTCAGGTCACCGCTGCATATCAGGACGTTGGCACGGTAGAACTTGGCAGCGTTCAGAAACTTCCGCCAGCAGACCTCTGAGCCGTGCAGGTCGGTCGCGTAGAAGACCCTGGTCACTGTCCCTCACCCTCCTTGTCCCTACACACTCGGCGCACCGCGGCTTCGAAGCCGGTTACGTGGCGACGCATCATATCCTGACCCTGCGCTGGGTCGCGAGCAACGATGGCGTCGAGAAGCTGGCCGTGCTCCTCCACCGCAACCTTCAGCTCAACCAGGTGGATGACCAGGAACCATAACCGTGATGTCCGTCACTAACGCGCCACGGTGGGGCACGCTCTTGACCAGCTGCTCGTGGGTCAGAAACCGGGCGGCCGGGAGGAAGTCTCGATCGATGCCCCACACGGTTCGCAAGGCAAAGCGACCTAGGCTTGGAGGGCGATGCTGGAGTCGAGATGACGCTGGACCGTCGACCTCGCCTCCCGAGGGGGCTGACGCAAGCCACGGCGCGTCACGCGCTGGTCGCCGCAGTTCGCCGGCTGCGCTACGAAGTCATCCCGACGGTGGGGGCGGAGGAAGAGGTGCTGGCCCACGTGCCCAGGGCCATCAAAGTCACGATCACCGCCTCACCGGTCAAGGGCCTCGACCCGACTCTCGAGCTCACTGAGCGGCTGGTCAGGCACGGCTTCGAGGTCGTGCCCCACCTGTCGGCGCGGCTGGTCGTCGACGAGGCGCACCTGCGTCAGATCCTCCATCGAATCGCGGCCGCCGGCCTTCGGGAGGTGTTCGTTATCGCCGGCGATCGAGCTCAGCCGCTGGGCAAGTTCGCCGGCGCGATGGACCTGCTCACGGCAATGGCTGCCATCGGGCACGACCTGCCGGAGGTCGGCGTCTCCGGCTACCCGGAGCGCCATCCGTTCATACGCGACGACGTGACCATCCAGGCCATGTGGGACAAGCGCCTGATCGCAACCTACATGGTCAGCAACCTGTGCTTCGACCCCAACGTGGTCACCGCCTGGGTCAGGCGCGTCCGCCACCAAGGGATCGAGCTGCCCATTTACATCGGGCTTCCAGGGTTCACGGATCCGGCCAGGCTCCTGCGTATCTCGACGAAGATCGGCGTTGGGGAGTCGGCGCGGTTCCTGCGTGGCCACCGGCGCTGGCTCCGGCGGATGATCGAGCCTGGCGGCTTCAGCCCCGATCGGCTGATGCTCGGCGTTACTCCGGCCTTGGCCAAGCCTGAGCTGAATGTCGCCGGCTTCCACATGTTCACGTTCAACGAGCTCGAGGCGACGGAGCACTGGCGGCGCGAGACGCTCAAACGGTTCGGCGCAGCGACGTGACCACCTGACCTGGAGGGTTGTGGCCGATGACATTTCCATCAGACCTGGAGATCGCTCGGAGCACAACGCTGCGTCCGATTCCTCGACGTCGCCGCCGGCATGGGCATCGGAGAGCACTAGCGCCGACCAACCGGCGTGCTGCCGGTCGAGACGTGAGAGCAGCGGTCGGGGCCGGCTTCATCTATTCGATCTGCGGCGACATGCGCACGATGCCCCGGCTGCCGTCGAGACCCGCCGCCGAGCACATCGACTGACCGCGGTCTGCCGGAATAGGCCGGGTGCAGCCCTAAGATGACCGGTCGTGACTCTCGCCCGCGATACCTGGGCCGACCGCTTGCGCGGCTTCCTGGCCGAGCTAGCCGTACGGCCCGAGCTGGCGCCGCTGGCCGGGTCCTGGCTGGTGCTGCTGCACGGGTCCACCACAATGGGCGTGGACGACGCCCACTCCGACCTGGACCTCTGGGCGCTGGTCGAGCCCGCGGCATTGGCTGAGCTCGACCGCTGCAGCCCAACACGCTTCTTCGGATTCGACCTTGCCGGCAAGAAGGGTCACCTGAACGTCGAGGACGGGGATCTTTTCACGTCCCGGGTGCGCTCGTGCGACATGCCGCTGCTGGCTGAGCTTCGCGATGCAAAGGTGCTGGAGGATGCCCTTGGCCTCGGAGCCGCCCTGACGGCAACGGCTCGCCAGTCGATGCCCAGGGACGTGAAGTTCGCCTGGTTCCGCTTCCACTACGTCGAGATGAGGGGCCACCACCGAAGTGCGGACAACACGCTCGCACGAGGCGCATCTATCGCCTCGCTGATCTCCGTGACCGAGGCAGCCGCCCACGGCCTTAAAGCCGCCCTGGTCCTCGATGGCGTGCCATATCCGTACGAGAAGTGGCTGGCGGTGCGAGCGCTCACGTGTCCGACTGGACGGCCGGCTTGCAGGGCGGTCGAGCGCCTGCTCGGCGCCCTCGAGTCGGGCGGCTTGCGCGGACCGACGGGCTGGGTGGATGCTGACATCCAGGCGCCCCTCTACGAGCTGCGATCGATCCTCATAGAGCGAGCCCGCGGGGCCGGACTGGATGGGCCCTGGCTGGAGCGGTGGTGGCTCCACCTTCCCGAGGCACGGGCGGGAATCGCGACCGCTCGCTGGCCAGGCGTCTGAGTCGAGCGGCGCACGCCATCGAGGGGGTGCCGGCTCTCAGCCGTCGGAACCCGAGTGCTCTCGCCAGTGCCGTGTCAGCAGCCTGCGAGCGGCCCCGGCTCCTGACTGAAACGGCGTGGCTCCCGCCCGGACCGGGCTCTCCTGAGCCCAGGTCGTGCTGATGCCAACCGGCGAAGACGCCTACTGGATCTTCGTGAGGTCCTCTTTCGCCGATTATCTGCTCACGTGGCTGCGAGACGCGATGGCCGAGTACGCCCTTCCCTCCCCCGGTACGCTGCGGTAATGCCCACCGACGACCCCAAGATCACCTACATCGGCGCAGGCAGCGCGGTGTTCGCCAGGCAGATCATGACCGACGTCCTCGCCATCGACGGCCTCGACCGAGGCACCTTCGCTCTGGTCGACATCGACGCCGGGCGCCTGGAGCTGGCCCGCCGGATCGGCGAGCGCCTGGTCGCCCGCTCCGGCAAGGACTGGCGTGTGGTGGCCAGCACCGACCGGCGTGACGTGCTAGACAGGAGCGACCTCGTCGTCAACTCGATCGAGGTCGCCGGTCGGGAGAACGTCCACCACGACTATGAGATCCCGCTGCGCTACGGCGTGGACCAGTGCATCGGCGACACCATTGGACCGGGTGGCATCTTCAAGGCGCTGCGGACTGGTCCGGCCTGGCTGGAGATCGTTGAAGACGTCCGGCGCGTCTGCCCCCAGGCGATCGTCCTCAACTACACGAACCCGATGTCCATCCTCACCCTGGCCGCGATCCGGGCCAGTGGGCTCCCGGTGGTTGGGCTCTGCCACAGCATCCAGGGCACTTCACGACAGCTTGCCCGATATCTCGACGTGCCTTACGAGGACCTCCGCTGGCGCTGCGCGGGCATCAACCACAACGCCTGGTTCACCCAGCTGAGCGTGGGCGATCGGGATCTTTACCCGCGGCTCCGGGAGGTCGCCCGGACACCCGAGTTCTACGAGCAGGACCCGGTCCGTTTCGAGGTGATGCTCCACCTCGGCGCGTTCGTCACGGAGTCCAGCGGCCACTTCTCCGAGTACGTTCCGTACTTCCGCAAACGACCGGAGCTCATCCGGCGATACTGCCGCGACGGCTATCTGGGCGAGTCTGGCTTCTACGCCCACGGCTGGCCGCAGTGGCAGAACGACCACAGCCGGATGGCCGAGGAGTGGGCATCGGGCCAGAAAACGATGCCGGCAGAACGCAGCCGCGAGTACGCCGCCGACATCGTGGAGGCGGTCATGCTTCATCGCCCGAAGGTCATCTACGGGAACGTGGAAAACGACGGCCTGATCGAGAATCTGCCCCAGGGTGGATGCGTGGAGGTCGCCTGCCTGGTCGATCGCAACGGCGTACAGCCCTGCCACTTCGGGCGGCTGCCCGAGCAGCTGGCGGCGCTGAATCGATCACATATGGCCGTTCACGAGCTGGTCGTGGACGCTTTGCTGCGGCGGGATCGTCGGTCAGCACGGTACGCGCTGATGCTGGATCCGCTTACCGCGGCTGCATGCTCGCTGGAGGAGATCGACCACCTGTTCGAGGAGATGTGGCAGGCCCAGCGCCCGTTCCTGCGGGCTTTCGAGCAAGACTGAACAGTCAAACTCTCCCCCGCCAGGTCGGGAGAGTACCCGGCGAAGCCGCGGGAGGGGGTAACAGCCACACTCTCCCCCGCCAGGTCGGGAGAGTACCCGGCGAAGCCGGGGGCGGGGGGTCATCAGACTCTCACACACAGCTTGCCGCCTGCGGTTCCGCGACGGTCAGACCCTGGTCTGCTGGATCGTGAAGACGCAGTCGTAGGTGCCGGTGACGCAGCCGCACTCGGCCTCCTCGACCACCCAATCATTGGCCAATCCGCCCCACTGCAGGGCCGCTTCCAGAGCTGCGGTCCAGAAGTAGCAGCACTTCGCCGGCCGCCGCCGGCCGAGTGCCGTCAGGTTGTCGTACAGAACCAACCAGAACTGGGTCTTGTCCACCCGCTTCCACGCCGTGAGCTGCTCTCCGCGGATGCGGTCCAGGTTGCGAGTGAAGACATAGAGCGTGTCCTCCACCTTCACATGCGCTGGACTCATCAAACGAAGCGGGTTGAGGTACGTCACGTCGCCCTCCTGGAGCTGCTGCGCCTTTTTGATCCAGAAGGCCGTGGTCAGCCGGCCCCAATGGCGCAGCACTTCCGGCGCGCCCACGCCGAACACCTTCTCGATGGCATCGGCCAGGCGGCTGGGAGCCTCTACCGGAGCGGTGCGGTTCCCATCGTCCGGCTGCCCGCGCTCCGGGTAGCTCTGGAGACCGGCAATCGTGAGAACCTCCGCCCATCTCCCCCCACACGCTTCCTCCGCGTAGCGGACGAGCGCAGCGAAGTAGGAGTTGAGAAATACTTCTTGGTGGGCCTCGAAGACCGGCGTATGCATCCGCTTCAGCAAGCCCACCATGGAGTCGTCACGCGTGGGCGCCTTGGAGGCCGCCGGTGGAGCATCCGATGGTGCGTCCGGTAGGCCGTTGCGTGGCCCGTCGGGTACCACGGGAGCCCTAGCGGGCACGTCCCAGGATGCAGCCGCATGAGCCTCGCCCGCGGAGGTCGCGGCCATCGCAGCAGGCCGGGGGGCGGCCGTACCTTCGTCGGGACCCACGAGCTCTTGGAGCAGCTCCCAGGCCGAGCCGTGACGCTTCCCGGGGTCCCTGTCCATCGCGCGGCCCAGCACCCGGTCCACGCTGTGCGGCAGGCTCCGCTCCCGTTCGCACGCCGACGGCACAGGTCCAGTGAGGGTGGCTCTCAGCGTCTCGCTAGGCAGCCCGGGCGCGCGCAAAGATGTGTTGGTGAGTATCTCGAAGACAAGGACCGCCAGGGCGTAGATGTCGCTGCGCCAATCCGGATCCATGCCCTCGATCTGCTCAGGGGACAGATACTGAGGCGACGACAGGTCGTAGGTAGCTGACGACAACGCCAGCCGACCGACCCGATTACTCCCGAGGCCAAACTCTGCCAGGTAGATGTTGTTCTCGGCGACGAGGACATGCGCCGGCTTCAGCCCACGGAACACCAGACCAAGGGTGCGGACGCTGTCCAGGGCATCCGCGAGCCGCGTCATGATCTGCCACGCCTGATCGGTGCCCAGCCTGCCGGCGCTCATAATCTCGTGCATGGTCGGGGCATGGATGAGCGGGGTAACGGCGAACGTCACCTTGCCGGAACGGCCCGCGTCCTGGACGGGCAGGATGTTGGGCTGGCCGATGCTGGAGAGCACGCTGGCGTCGCGGCGCAGCCGTGCCGCCAGGGATCCATCGGGCTCGAGCTGTGAGTCGATCACCTTGACCGCCCAGAGGGCTCCGCCTCTTGCCGCGCGGTAGACTGCCGTATGGCTGGTCCAGCCAAGGCAGTCCCCCAAGTGGTAGCCCTTGAGGACAGTCCCGGAGAGATCCTGAACTCCGCTCATGGCTTCGCCGAACGCCCCTGCCCCGGACTCCTAGTCGTGGGCCACCGGCTCAGCCGATGTGAAACTGGTCATCGCAGTCACATATCTGGGTGCGATCGCGGGCTGTAGGTGGCCGCGCGGCAGGGTCGACCATTGTCAGCGCCATCCCTCAAGGCCCTCCTTCCAGTCTCCGGCTCTTCACACCCTGCAGGCGCGCGACGAAACGCGGCATGCACGTCTCCACCACCCCAGGTGGAAGACACCGGCACCGGAGGCTAGCACCGGTGCCGCAGCCAGTCAACACGCGACCGGTCAGTGACAGCGGCGCCATGGCCGCCGCTGTCAGCGGTAGCGGGTTACCGCGGGTTCGATCGGTCGGAGCCCCGCCTCAATCTCGACCCGCCTCGGCTCCAGGAATGGAGGAAGCGCCAGCCGCTCACCCAGGTGCTCGATCGGCTCGTCGGTCGCGAATCCGGGGCCGTCGGTTGCGATCTCGAAGAGCACGCCGCCTGGCTCCCTGAAGTAGATCGACGAGAAGTAGAAGCGATCAATCAGCGGGGTGACCTGAAGACCAGCCGAATCGATGCGCTGCCTCCAGGCTCGCTGTCGCTCGACCGAGGAAGTCCGGAACGCGACGTGGTGTACGCCACCGCGACCTGGCTGGCCGGGGCCGGCGTTACGGGGGACCTCGACGCGAACCTCTGCTCCCGGACCACCTGGCCCAGTCTCGAAGACCGCCACTTGAGCAACGTCGGCCGAGGAGGCCTCCGGGCTGCCGAGAGGGCGAAACCCCATGACCTCGGTGAGCACCCGGACGGTGGGATCCAGCTTCGCCACCGTGAGCGTCACCCCGAACAGGCCGCGAATGCCCATCGCGGGAGGTACCGGCCCGCCGCCCCAGGGTGTTCCAGGCGGAAGCGTGGCGCTTTCGTCTGCGACTAGCTCGAGACGCTGTCCCTCCATGTCCTTGAAGGCAAGCACCCGGCGGCCGCCCCGCTCGCGGGCCGGCTCGTATGCGATGCCAAGCTGCTGGAAGCGCTTGGCCCACGAGTCGATCGAATCGCCGGCCACCCGCAGCGCGATGGCGTCGATCGTGCCGTGCCCTCGCCGCGTGGACCCGGCAAACGGCCAGTCGAAGAAGGTCACGTCCGTGCCGGCGCGCCCGCGCTCGTCCGCATAGAACAGGTGGTAGGCACGGACGTCGTCCTGGTTCACGGTCTTCTTGACGAGCCGCATCCCCAAAGCTTCGGTGTAGAAGGCGACGTTCTCAGCGGCTTGGGCCGTGATCGCAGTTACGTGGTGGAGACCGGCGAGGCCGACGTAGTCCCCGCCGGCGTAGTCCTCATCTCGTGGGATCGAAGAGATCACGGTGTCCATCTCGTTCCTCCAGGGCTAACTCGGCCCGAGCGGGCTCCACACCCAGTGCGAGAAGCCGAAGACAGCCCCTACCAGGAGCCCTGCAACCAGAAGTGCACCGGCCCGGCGTGTGTGCACGAAAGCCGCCGCGGCATACCACAGGGGCCAGACCGGAAAGTCGGGTGGTGGCCGCTGGGGTCGCGGCCGGGTCAGATACGGCCACGTCTGCCGCAGGCGCGGAAGCGCGACCAGCGCCAGCAGAGCCGGTACTGGCAGCGCGCCCACGATGACGAGCGCCACGATGGTCACATAGAACGCGACCATCGGGGAAAGTGTGAGGCCTCGCGCCGCACGTTCGCCGACGAGCACGGGCAGTGTGCCGATTTTCAGCGGACGATCCCAGTCCAGCTTGTCGAGGTGCTTCCCGAGCAGGACCGTGGTGCAGAGGAGACCGTAGGGAAGGCTGGCTGCGAGGATCTGCCAGCTCAGGTGACCGGTCGCTGCATAGTAGGTGCCGCCGACCATCAGCGGCCCCCAGACCAGCAACACACCCGGTTCGCCAAGTCCGCGCTTCTTGAAGCGCAGCCACGGCGCTGCATAGCCGACGCTCACGAGAAGGCCGGCCAGCGCGAAGACAGCCACCGGCCAGCCCCGGATGAGCAGGAGCAGTACCAGGATCGCCAGGTCGGCGACATTCAACAGGAGGGCGGCACGGATCATGGCGCCTCGGGTCGTCATGCCCGAGACCACGGGATGAGGCGCATACAGCGCCCGCGGGTAGTCGGCGGTGTCGGTGCCGAGGCGCTCATCGAAGATGTCGTTGATCAGGTTGTTCGCCGCGTGAGCGATCACCAGTCCGACCGCGGCCAGCAGGAAGAAGCCGAGATTGAATCCGGGCGCTCGAACCGCGAGCAGGCCTGCGATTGCAGCGGCCGTGAGCGTCATAGGCTGGACGCATGCGCGGGTGAGAACCAGCCAGCGAGAGACGAAATCGTTCGCTCCTGCCGGAGCGTTGCACGTGGAGACCGCCGCTCGCCAGGCCATCGGCGGGCTGATGACTCTGCCGGCTCGAGCCTCCACGAAGCTCAGTCTAGGTGCCTTTCGAAGAACGGCGCCCGACAGGTGGAGCAGGTGGGTCCGGCTGCGCGATCTCGCCCATCCCGTCCGCTCGACCGGTCTGACAGACGCCGAGTTCTAGCAGCTTGCCAATTCGCTGCGCTGACAGACTCCACGACTGGAGCTCAGGGCAGGGCGCTTCGATGGGACTGTCGGGGTCACGTTGGCCACCGTGTGCCAGCCTGTGGCCATGCGTCTGCACATAAGCCTGGATGATGAGCTCGTCAGAGAGCTGGACGCCCGGGTTGGCGCTCGCGCGCGAAGCCAATTCATCGCCGCAACCATTCGACGCGCACTCGACGATCAACATCGCTGGGACGAGATCGAGTCTGCCATCGGCAGTATCGAAGGCTCGGGACACGACTGGGATGCGGACCCGGCCGGCTGGGTTCGAGCCCAGCGACACGTCGATCTTCGCCGCACTGGCTGAGCCGATGGCGCGAGTGCTGTTGGACACCACAGTGCTCATCGACGTCCTGCGGGGCAGGCCGGCAGCGGCACGTCTCGGGAGCCTGCGCGGCCAGCAAGACGTCCCTTTTGTGTGTGCCCTCAATGTCGAAGAGGTGATCCGCGGCCTGCGGCCTGGCGAAGAAGCGGGCGCCCGCCGCCTGTTCAACGGCATGCTAGTGGCCCCGCTGGGCAGACCCGAAGGCGAGCTGGCCGGCCGCTGGCGACGCAAGTACGCGGCCCGCAGCGTCACACTGAGCCAAGCGGACTGTCTCGTGGCGGCTGCGGCCGTCGGTGTCGGGGCGCGGCTTGCCACCGGCAACGCGAAGGACTACCCGATGCCGGAACTTGTCATCGAACACTGGCCGGTCGGACGTTAGTCCGTCAGAGACAGGCCGATGGCCGCCTCGCTCAGCGCTTGCCAACGCCACGCCCCTCTCATCGCCTGGTTAGGGCCCGGCCAGGAGATGGACAGAGTTCGTGAGCTGTCCGACAATGGTGCCCCGCGAGGAATTCCGAACCCACGACCGACTGCTCAGAATGCAGCTGCTGCTCTCAAGACCGTGATCTCGCGGCAATTCGAATTGGCCAACAGCATCTGCCTCTTGAGTAGTGCTGCTACAGAGCAGCTGTTATTGTCCGAGCGCGCCGATGATTGGAGAGTTATGGCCGTCAGGATCGTAACTCTCGGCCGCTGATCGGCCTCGGACGGGCATCCCAGGTATCAGAGGCGTCGCCGTCAAGCCTCGGATGGGTCTAGCCCGTCGGAGCCGGGGCGGATGGGTCAATCTGCCAGAGGCCGAACTCGTTCCCCTGTGGGTCCCTGCACGTTGAGAACCAGCCCATGCCCGGCACCGGGCGCGGCTCGTCCGCTTCGCCCCCGAGATCCCTGACGCGCTGGGCGCCTGCATTGATGTCGTCCACGTCGAAGTAGGCGCGTGTGCCTCGCTTGCCGGGCTCCATGTTGGTGATTGCCAGGCCCGCCTGATCGCTCATGCGCGTCATGTGGTACTCGAAGGGGCCAGGGAACGCCTCAAACTGCCACCCGAAGAGCGAG
>Ga0126378_10000570_pt1 | contig 26807 bp, 25 predicted proteins | sample PanSoiMetPlot_23_FD_92587 | JGI IMG/M metagenome (GOLD analysis project Ga0126378, IMG submission 92587) | Tropical forest soil microbial communities from Panama - MetaG Plot_23 | ecosystem: Environmental > Terrestrial > Soil > Tropical forest > Bulk soil | place: Panama | collected 2016-02-17
AACCATCTTAACCAGTGGCTTGACTTTCCTTACCGTGCTCGTCCTGTTCCTGATGGGCGGCCAGGTGCTTCGTGCTTTCTCCTTTGCCCTGGTGGTAGGGATTGTGGTAGGAACATACTCCAGCTTTGGTATCGCCGCTCCTATCGTCGTCGCCTGGAATCGCTGGCGCGGCCATGGCGCGGTCGCAGGAACCGGACCCGCAGCCGGCAATAAAAAACGGGGCAGCGAAGACCTGACAGCACGTCTCGCTCCCGCCGGTAGGAGGTAGCAAGCTATGTTTGACGAGATGGTCGTTTCGAGTCCGAATCCCACAAGAACAAAAAAGCCCATGACGGTTTTTCTTTCAGCCGTCATCCAGATTGCCTTTCTGGGCATTCTGATCCTCATTCCCCTGATTTACACCGAGGCGTTGCCGAAAACGATGATGGCCACCATGCTTACGGCTCCCCCGCCTCCTCCACCGCCTCCTCCGCCTCCCGCCGCTGTACAAGTCGTGAAAGTGCGGCCGCAAGTGCACTTGATGGACGCCGGCAAACTCATGGCGCCGAAAGTCATCCCGAAGGAAGTCAAGATTATTAAAGAGGAAGCGGAGCCCGACCCGGGCGTCGTTGGTGCCGTAGGCGGCGTTCCCGGCGGCGTTGCCGGCGGTTCGATGGGCGGCGTGCTAGGCGGCGTGATCGGCGGCATTGGCACTGCGCCACCCCCTCCGAAGCCGAAACCGACAGGTCCTGTGCGCGTTGGTGGCAACGTCCAAGCTGCCAAGATCGTGAATCGCGTTCAGCCTGTTTATCCCCCGCTCGCGCGGCAGACTCGCATTTCGGGCACCGTCCGCTTGCACGCCATCATCAGCAAGGATGGTTCGATTCAGCAACTGGAAGTGCTGTCCGGCCACCCGCTTTTGCAGCAGGCGGCGCTTGACGCCGTTCGCCAGTGGCGTTATCAGCCGACTCTTCTTAACGGCGAGCCGGTTGAAGTCGACACGACGATCGACGTGATCTTTTCTTTGAACCAGTAGTACGGTCTGGCGCGCCAGTCGTGGGGATGCGCGCCAGCCCGCGCAGTTAGATTCAGCAAACACTCTCGCGGACCCTCCGGCTCACCGGAGAGTCGCTTGAAACTTAAGGAGCAAACGAATGGTAGCTACTCTCAATCTTTTCTCAACCCTGCTCCTGCAGGGCGGTACTTGGACCCTCCAAGGCATGATCGGCAACATGGGGAAGCTGGCGCTGGGCGTGGTGGTCATCCTGTTCCTTCTTTCTGTTTATTCTTTTGGGGTCATGATTGACCGCGCCCTGATGTACAGTGCGGCTCGCAAGCAGTCCCGCATCTTTGTGCAGCAGGTTGCCGGCGCGCTCAAAGACGGCAAGCTCGATGAAGCCATCGCCATTGCCGAACGCAACAAGAAGAGCCACATTGCCAAGGTCGTCGCCACCGGCCTCTCTGAATTTCAATCCGCTTCACAGCAGGTTTCCGATTCCGACGTCATTGACGCCGCCAAGCGCGGCCTCGAACGCTCCGTCGCCATCGTCCATGCGGAAATGAAGCGGGGCCTTTCGGCTCTGGCCACCATTGGTTCCACCGCGCCGTTCGTCGGCCTGTTCGGCACCGTGGTCGGCATTTTAAACGCGTTTAAGGGCATCGAGACGCAGAAGGCAACCGGTCTGTCGGCCGTCGCGGGTGGTATCGCGGAAGCGCTCGTCACCACGGCTTTCGGTTTGCTCGTCGCCGTTCCCGCCGTCTGGGCTTACAACTATTTCACTAACAAGGTGGAAGCCTTCGACGTCGAGATGGACAACTCTTCGATGGAGCTGATCAACTACTTCATCCTCCGGCGCGGCGCCAACAAGAGGTAACTTCCATGGCGTACAAACCACAAGCCGGCGCTCAGATGGCCGCTCCCAATGTGATTCCCATGGCGGACATCATGCTCGTTCTGCTCATCATCTTTATGGTGGTCACGCCGATGCTGACCAAGGACATTCCTGTCGATTTGGCCTCGGCCCAGAATTCCCGAGACATGCAGGATGCCGACAAGGACGACGCCATCGTGGTAGCCGTTACCCGGGACGGCCGGATTTACCTTGGCAGTACGCAGATGACGAAGGATGAAATCACCGGTCAAGTCAAGGACCGGATATCGAGCCGTCTCGATAAGACCGTCTACGTCAGAAGCGATTCTCGGGCTAAATACGGCGACGTCGTTGCCGTCGTGGACGAGATTCGTTCCGCCGGAGTGGATCAGCTCGGACTGCTCACCCAGAGGCTGGAGAGGGCTACTACCACTCCGCCGCCTCCCCCCGCGGGGGATTGAGCTGCCAGAAAAGGCGGCTGTTTTCGGCCGCCGGTTTACAGAGTGTTTGCCATTCGTTGGTTGACGGATTGAAGCCGCGCCGGATCCCACCCGGCGCGGTTGCGTGGCCTGCGGAGACGCTCTTCTTCGGGCCCTTAGGAGACTCGCTATGGGAATGGATGTTGGTGAGAACAAAGGGGCGTTGGCTACGCCAAACGTCGTGCCGCTCATTGATATTTTGCTGGTGCTGATCATCATTTTCATGGTCATTACCCCGCGCACGCCGAACGGCCTGGATGCGCTCGTTCCTCAGCCCTCGCCGAACCAGCAGCAGAACGTAGAGCTGGAGAACAAAACCGTCGTCGTCCAGATCGCCATGAACGGCAAGCTCAAAATCAATCAGGAAGACACGACCTGGGATGGCCTCGGCCCTCGCATGGAGACGATTTTCAAAGAGCGCGCCGAAAAGATTGCATTCGTCAAGGGCGACAACGATGTGCTCTTTATGGATGTCGCGCGCGCCATTGACATCATGCGCGGCGCGGGAATTGACAAGATCGGCTTGATCACTGCCAAGCTCGAGGCCGGTCAGTAACTCTTTTTTCGCGGGTTGTGAGAGTTCTCCTCAGAGAAGATCTGCTCTTCAACGAGGTGACTCATGGGCTTTACCGTAGGCGGCAAGCGTGGTGTTGTTTCCGACCCGAACATCGTTCCTTTAATTGACGTTCTGCTGGTGCTCCTGGTGATTTTTATGCTTATGCCCCATTCGGTGGGCCTCCGGGCGCAGATTCCGCAGGCGTGCGGTGCGGGACCTGAGAATTGCAGGGGAGACAAACCGCAGCCAGTTGTGATACAAGTTTTCGCGAACGGTTCCCTGCGCGTCAATCAGCAGCCAGTGGCTTGGGAGAATCTGGACGGCCGGCTGCGGGAAATTTTCAAGTTGCGCGCGGACCGCACTGCGTTTATCTGGGGCGATGCGTCGGTTGAATTTGGCGTGGTGGCGAGGGTTATTGATGCCATGAGCACCGCGGGCATTGCGCCAATTGGCTTGTTGACGCAACAACTGGGAAACGATTTCTGAACACTTTTGCCCTTCGCAGGGCGGATGTGAATATTTTGGCGCCGGGTTTTTGGCCTTGCGCCTCAGCAGGGATGGATGCCTCGATGACTCACGATTCATCGGTGACGCTTGACAGATCATTTCGCTCCCCTTCGGCACGCCTCTTTCGGAAAGGCCTCGCTTGCGCGGCTCTTGTTTTTCTTGCCGCCGGGGTTTCGGGCTGCAATAAACTGAAGGCTCGCGACGACCTCAACAAGGGCGTCGGCGCCTTCAAGAATGGCCAGTACGACACGGCCATCGAGTTTTTCAAGCAAGCAAGAGACCTCGATCCCGCGTTGATGAACGCGCGGCTTTATCTGGCGACCGCCTATGCCAGCCAGTACATTCCTGGGGCGCCCAGCGATGCGAATATGAAGCTCGGCACTCAAGCGATTGCAGAGTTCAAGGATGTGCTCAGCATCGACTCCAACAATCTGAGCGCCATTGACGGTATCGGTTCCATCCTTTTTCAGATGGCCGGCACGCCGTACGATCCCAAGAAATTTGAAGAATCGAAGAGTTACCACGAGAAGCACATCCAGTTAAAGCCAACCGATCCCGAGCCGTACTATTGGGTGGGCGTCATTGATTGGACGCTGGCGTTCCGCGCTAACAATGAAGTTCGCGCTGACTACAACAAGAGCAACATCAAGAAGCAGGTTAAGGATACAGATCCGCTCCCGGTTTCCTTGCGCAGCGATTATGTCACCAAATACGGAACTCTTGTCGACGAGGGAATTACCGATCTCCAGAAAGCAATTCAGCTTCGCCCCGATTACGACGACGCCATGGCCTACCTGAACCTGCTCTTCCGCCGCAAAGCTGACATGGTGGGGTCTGCTGACGAACGCGACAACTATTTGAAGCAGGCCGACGACCTGGTCGACAAGGTCAAGGAAATCAAGCAGAAGCGCGCCGAGCAGCCTCAGCCCGCAAACTGATCGGCGCCCCGGCTTTTTACGTCGTCTCGCTGGTATTTTTTCTTACGCCTCGGCGCTAAGCCGAGCCGTTGTCTATTCAACAGCCGGGTTCCCTTGGCGGCCTTTGCTGCATTTCATCTTTTTCCTCATCACTTGCGGCAATGCTACAATCGCGGCTATGAAACGACGCACACTGCTTCAGTCACTTCCTGCCGCGGCGCTACTTCCTGCGGCCAACTTGCTTTCGCTTCCTGAAGAGTCCCGGGACGATGCCGCTCCTCAAACCTCTTCGACCGCCGTTTACGAACTCCGCGTGTACCACACTTACGAGGGCAAGCTCGACGACCTGCTGCGCCGTTTCCGCGAGCACACCATGCAGATCTTCGAGAAGCATGGCATCCACAACGTGGCTTACTGGACACCCACCGACGATCCGCTCAAGGGCAAAACGCTTTTCTACATTCTCGCGCACCCCAGCCGCGAAGCCGCCACGGCCAATTGGAAAGCCTTTCGCGATGATCCCGAATGGCAGGAAGTACAGAAAAAATCCGAAGCCAACGGCAAGCTCGTCGAAAAAGTGGACTCCACCTTTCTCACTCTCACCGATTTTTCGCCGCCGGTTCGCTGACTCGGTCCCCTGGGCGACGTGCGAAGCGGTCCTGTCCGCAGCCTTCCACCTCCTTTGGAGAGCGCGGCGTCGGTAGTCTCAACGAACTCCTTGGGCGCCCGGCACTTGTCGTCGCTTTTGAGCTGGCGGAAAACGTGCAGCCAGCCACCAAGCCGATCGAAAAATACTCCAACGTTCCCATGAGCCCTGCCGACGCTTGTCTTGTTCATAGGACGGAAACGCTTGCGGATCCCGTTATCCTAACAACTGATGAAGATTTTCACGTATATCGTCGTCACGGTCGCCAGGTCGTTCCTTGCATCACCCCCAAGAGGATAGTGCCGTCCAGAAACCTACGTGTCGGCAAACTCTGCGCGGGCGAAAACGGAGGCGGAAATTCTGTGGTGCGCGGCGTCTTCGATGGCCAACTCGCCTGCGGTGATTGTCACCGGAGGCTTCCCGAGCATTCCTTTCAGGCATCGGCGCAACTCTTCGGCTTCCGTATCAATCCGCCCTTGCGTCAGTACCGTGGAATAGACATTCAACAGGACCAGCGCCCGTGCCGGGCTGAGCAATTTGCTGCAGGCCGCAAGCAGTTCCGGCAGGGAGTCGTCCAGCTTCCAGATTTCGCCGCCGGGGCCGCGGCCGAACCTGGGTGGATCGAGCATCAGCGCGTCATAGCGTTTACCGCGCCGCGCTTCTCGCTTTACGAAGGTCATCGCGTCTTCCACAATCCACCGGATAGGGAGGTCGCTCAGCCCTGAAAGGCTCTGATTCTTGCGTGCCCAGGCGACCGCTTTCCGAGAAGCGTCCACATGCGTGACGTCCGCGCCAGATGCGGCAGCCGCCAGCGTCGCCAGGCCCGTGTGCCCGAAGATGGACAACGCCTTCACCGGCCTGGCCGCCCGATTTATCACTTTTTCGATCCAGTCCCAATGGCATGCTTGGTCGGGAAACACGCCTACATGCCCTGAAGGCGCGGGCTGTACCCAAAACTTCAAATTATTCCGCTGCAGCACCCATCGCTCTGGAATGACCTTGCGGAACTTCCACTGGCCCTGCTGGTCGCTCCGCGCTTTCACAAACTCGCCGTCTCCCGCCGCCCATCGCCGCGCAGGGAGCGTCGGCGGCCACTTCGCCTGCGGCGCTGGCCTGATTAGCGTGAACTCTCCGAACCGCTCCAGCTTCTTGCCATCGCCGCTGTCCACCAACTCGTATTCTGACCATGCGGGTATCAGCGTTTGCATTTTCTGGCTGAGTTGCCACCGCCCCTGTTTTTTGTAACTGTTGATTCTAGAGCATATAGCGCTCTGGGAATTGAATTCTCGCCGGGGGAGCCCCCTGCGGTAGACTAAACCATGCCCTCTCCGAGCAATTTGCCGTTGAGCTTCAACCGCGTACGGGCGGTTCGGCAGCTTGACGCGCGCCTGGAAGAGTTAATCGAAAAGCTGAAGAAGCACCGCCCCGCCGAAGACCCTTGGATCGTCCGCCGCTCGTATGAGATTGCTTCGGAGCGGCATCACGACCAGTTCCGCAGCTCCGGCGAGCCGTATCTTTCCCATTTGCTGGATGTTGCGCACATCCTGGCGGACATGCGGCTGGATGCTATCACGCTGACCGCGGCCATTCTTCACGACGCCATCGAAGACACGGAGTATCCCGTTTCGCGCATCGAAGAGCGCTTTGGGGCGGAAGTGGCGCATCTCGTCGAGGGCGTCACAAAAATCGGCCGCCTGCACATGAAGGCCCCGGAAACGCGCCAGGCCGAAAACGTGCGCAAGATGCTTCTGGCGATGGTGACGGACGTGCGCGTCGTTCTGGTGAAGCTGGCCGACCGGCTCCACAACATGCGCACCCTGCAATATCTCGAGCCAGAAAAGCAGCAACGCATTTCTCGCGAGACGCTGGACATTTATGCGCCGATCGCGCACCGCCTGGGGATGAGCGTGGTTCGTGGAGAACTCGAAGATTTGTCGTTCCGCTATCTTGAGCCGGAAGCCTTTTTCGCGCTGCAGAAAGAGATCAGCGACAAAGCGGCGTTCCACAAAGAGTTTTTGGATGAAGTGCAGGCCACTATCAGGTCGAAACTGGTGGAAGCGAGCATTCCCGCGGAGCTGGAAGCGCGCGTAAAGACGCTGTATTCGCTGCACCGCAAGATGCTGCGGCAGGAATCGGGCTTCGAGCAGGTTTACGATTTGCTGGCGGTGCGCGTTGTCACCGATCTGGAGCGCAACTGCTACGCGGCGCTAGGCGTGGTGCATCACATCTGGCGGCCGGTGCCCGGGCGGTTCAAGGACTACATCGCGATCCCGAGGCCCAATTTGTATCAATCGCTGCACACGACGCTTTTGCACAGCGGGCAGCCTTTTGAAGTGCAAATCCGCACGCAAGACATGCATCGGGTGGCGGAAGAAGGCGTGGCGGCGCATTGGAAGTACAAGGTTGGAAAAGGTGCGCAGGACGATCAGCGCATTTCGTGGATGCGACAGCTCATCGAGTGGTCGCAGGAAATGCAGGAGCCGACCGAATTTCTTTCCACGCTGAAGGTGGATCTTGCTCCGGTAGAAGTTTACGCGTTTACGCCGAAAGGACGTGTGCTGGAGCTGCCGCGCGGCGCCACGCCGGTGGATTTTGCCTATATGGTGCATACGGAAGTGGGGCACCAGTGCGTCGGTGCGAAAGCGAATGGGCAGATGGTTCCGCTACGGTACGAAATCCAAACCGGAGACGTGGTCGAGATTCTCACGCAAAAGGGCCACCATCCGAGCCGAGACTGGCTGAGCTTCGTGAAGTCGTCCTCCGCGAAAAGCAAGATTCGCCATTGGATCAACGAGCAGGAACGCGAAGAAGCCATGGAAATGGGCAAACGCCTGATCGAAAACGAAGCGCGGCACTTCGGAAAGAGCCTGAAGAAGATTCCTGAAACCGAGATCGCGAAGATGCTGGCGGAGTTCGGATTCACGAAATTCGAGGATGTTTACGCAGCGGTGGGATTTGGAAAATATTCCGCGCGGCAAGTCCTCGCGCGCCTGTTTGGCGAGCCGGCAAGAGTGACGGAAGAAGCTGCCACGCCTGATTCCGCGCCGACGCTGGTCAAGACCGTCAAGCGTATGCTGGGATTTGGCGAAGCGCCGCTGGTCGTAAAAGGGCACGGCGATTTGCTGGTGTATCGTGCGAAGTGCTGCAACCCGATTCCCGGGGATGAAATTGTGGGCTACATCACGCGCGGACGCGGCGTGGCGGTCCACACGCGGGCTTGTCCCAACGTGCAGAACCTGATGTACCAGACCGAGCGGCGCATCGCGGTGGAGTGGGGCGGCCCGAGTGGGGCGACGTTCCCGGTGCAGCTCACGATTCGCGCGCGCGACCGCGCGGGATTGCTCGCGGAAATCACCGCGGTCATCAGCGGCGCAGGCTCCAACATTCACAATCTCGAGAGCCGGCCGGACCGCACCAATGCTCGGATTGATGCCAACCTGGAAATCGCCGATCGGCGTCAACTGGAAACCATTCTCGCGAACATCAAGAAAATCCCCGGCGTTTTCGGCGTGGAGCGCATCTACCAAGCGGCGAACTGATTCGGATTTAGGCCGCCCACCCTCAGTTTTCAGCCCGTCACCTGTACTTTGGCCGGGTGTCTCGCACAGCACACCTCCGCGCCGCTCCTCTTGCTCCCGATAAAATGGAATCATGAAGTACAAACTCATTCCAGCCGCGTTTTTGCTTCTGCGATTGTACGGTTGCAACCAGCATCTGTTTACCGACTACCGCCCGCTCGACAAGTCCGGCATGTGGTCGAGCAACGTCGAGCAGCTTAAGAAGATGAACACTTCGGACACCGAAGTGGAGCAACTCACGAAGATGAAGCAGGCGGGCATCGGCGACGACGCTTGCGTGCAAGTGATTGCGGACGCTCACAGCCATCAGCATCCGTTCGCGAGCGCGGATTCCGCCGTGAACTTGATGAACGCCGGGTATAACGAGTCGGTGATTCTGGAAATGACCAAGGCGGATCAGCTCGATAACCTGAGCGGAGACGCCGTCATGCTGCGGCTGGTCGGTTTGTCGGACTCCTCCGTGGACGCAATTCTGCACAAGAGGATGAAGGGCCAGCGCACGCTGAGCAGCGCGGAAATCGGACGGCTGAAAAACACCGGCCTCACCGAAGCTCAGATCATGGAGCGCATCAATCGGGGCATGACCGACGCGGAGGCGGACAAGGAAGCGGCGGTGCGCGAAGCGAACCGAAATCATGCGAACACCGGGTTCACACGAGTCAAAGGGCGGCGGCACTATTAGTTAGGCGCGTGGAGGTCCCGATAAGGGACGTTGTTTTGACTGTTAAAGGGGCGGTTTAATGTGGCGCCGGTGAATCGAATCCTTCATAGGCCACATGCCCTTTGTGTTGGCACTCTCTAAGCTCGTCGCGCAATATCTTCGCGGAAGATGCATCTCCCTCTGGGACCGACACGCAGCGCATAAATTCATCGTAACCGGGATCAGAAAAAACAAATGCGAGATCGATCTTTTCATTCCCCGTATTTTTGAGGCTTATCCAAGTGTCGGAAGGAATGAAAACGATAGCTCCCGCGTGAACATCCCGTTCCTGCGTGCCCAGCCAAACGTGGGCGCCGCCTGTTTGAATCAACAGAATCTCGTCCTGGTCGAGATGTTTGTGCTTCGCGATAACGCCGCCTGGCGGAATTTCCTCTGTGCCCAACCACATCTTTTGCGAGCCGCCATTCTTGCGATCGACCTTGATGGTAAACGATGCGGTCGGTATGGGAGTCTCTCTGGGCCTTCGAACGCGATGTTCACCTTCGCTTTTCTCGAGCATGAGCGGAGTTGTTTTGATGCTACCGGCCGATTGGGGATGTGCATCGTTCCGTGCGGTGCCATACGTGCCGAAAAGGATCGCGGCAAGGCTCATCATGCGTAGCCCAAATCGCATCGTCTGCCTCCTCGCTGCTCAAGTTGCTATTTAAGTTGTGATTCAAGGAAGCGCATTATACCCGGCAATACGCCCAAACTAAAATTGCCAATGCTCGTTCCATATTTGGCAGCCGGCTTTTTCTTCCGCCTGTTCCTCGTTACAATCGTTGCGTTGTGAAAGTCCAACCGATTTCACGCCTTTTATGGGCGATTTCCACGGTGGCCTTTTCGTTTTGGGCGGCTTCGTGCGCGGTGGCGCTTGGCCCCGGCTACACGATTGAAAAGCAGGAAATTCGCGTGCGCTTCGTGGATAAACCTGAGCCTCGAATTGAGGTCGCAGCTGACTATGGCCTGAAGAACGACGGCACGCGGCCGCTGCAGGAATTGAAATTGCGTTTGCCCGGAAGGCGCCGCTTCCAGTATGAGAGCCCAAACGCCAGTTGGGATTCCACCAAAGTCGGGTTGCAACCTTCTTCGGATAACCCGCGGGACACGGTAATTCCTTTACCTCAAGCGTGGACCAGAGGAGCCGGACACACCTTGCACCTTTCGGTGGAATACGCGCAGCCAGTGGAGGGAGATGCTGCCCTAAGTTTCTCGAATGACGCATTTTTTCTGCCTGCCGCGGGATGGAGCCCGGAATTGCTACCGCCGGAAGGACTCTTCGCAAAGGGGGGCGTGCCGCCAAGGAAGTGGAATCTCCGGATCGCTGCGCCGGCGGGATTTCAAATACGCACAAGCGGGACGCAGAGGAAAAGCGGACGAAAGGGCGGAGAGAAATTCTCGCTGGCAGAGCAAGGGAAGGCGGATCCGTATCCTTTCGTGATAGCTGGGCGATACAGCACCGCCCAAATCGGCAATGGCAGCGAGAAGGTGCACCTGTGGACGAGGACGCCGCAAGAATCCGCCAAGCTTCATGACTTGAGTGATGCGCTGGCGCGGGTCATGGCGGCGTACAACGCCGCTTTTGGTCAACGCGGCAGAGAGTCTTCACAAATTTGGATTGTGGAGTGTCCGGTCGCAGCGGGCTGCTTCACAAGTCTCAATCCGTTGCGCGCCAGACTGCTGGGGGAGAATGAGAGCGAGCAGTCCAGGGCGGAAATGATTTCGCAAGACACGATGGTTGTTGATCTGAGCAAAGGCACTCCCGCGCTTGCGGCGAGTGCGGCGCCTTCGCTGGCCGCGAGTTGGCTCGGTTACGGGCAGAATCCAGCGTTTTATGAGCAGAGTCCGCCGCTGACGATGTTGCCCGCGTTCGCGGCGGCGATTGGGCACGATGCTGCGGAGGGCGGAGATTCGCGCGGAGAAACGATTAGGCGCGCCCTTCTGCTGGTTCCCCGTGGAGAGCGGCTGCAGGAAAAAGATGACCAGCGCGCTTTGAGCGTGAAGAGCTTCTTGTTTTTCTTTGCGCTGCAGGACCGTTACGGAGCGGGAACCTTCCGCAAGGCGACGCAAGATATGCTGAACGCCCGGCGAGGAAAAGGGTTCAATTTGGACGACTTGATTGCGGCATTTGAAGAGGAAACGCATCAGAACGTCGCGGAATTTGTGAGAATGTGGATGAAGCATCCGGGAGTGCCGGAAGAATTTCGGTCGCGGTACGAATTCACCACCGCGGAAACAGGAAGTCCCACCAAGGAGACAAAACCATGAGAGACGTCGTACAGACTGACCGCGGCCCGAAGCCCATTGGGCCGTATTCGCAAGGCATCCGCGCGAACGGGTTCTTATACATATCGGGACAAGTGGCGCTCGAGCCGAAGACCGGCGAGTTCGTCGGCACGGATATCCGCCAGCAGACGGAAAAGACGCTCGAAAACATCAAAGGGATCCTGGAGGGCGCGGGCTCCAATCTGCATCACGTGGTGAAGACCACAGTCTTTTTGAAGGACATGAACGATTTCGCGGCGATGAACGAAGTTTACGGCAAATTCTTCAGCCAAGCGCCCCCGGCCCGCTCGACCGTGCAAGTCGCGCGGCTGCCGAAGGACGCGCTGGTGGAAATCGAAGTGATCGCTGCTGCTTAGACGAAGAATGCGGTACTGGCCTGCAAGCCTAGCAAACCTTGTTCTGACCCTTTTCTGGCGCACATTGCGGCAATTGGGTGTATACTCCCGCTCCAAGACGAACAGTGGGGAATTCCCATGCAGTACGCTTTCCAAGGGAACCCGGCTTTTCCTTCGAGCTGTGCCCGAAGCTTGCATAGAACTGTAGCTGCGGGCTTTCCACAAAACTCCCATTCCAAGAGGGCGTCATGAAACAGACCTTTGCGGTCGCCATTGGTGGCGCGGCGGGCCAGGGTGTGGCTACGCCGGGTGACATTTTCGCCAAAATTTTCAGCCGGAGGGGCCTCAGCCTGAATGCCTACAACGCCTATCAGTCCATCATTCGCGGCGGGCATACGCTGCTGACGATACGCACGGGACCGGAGCCGGTCACCAACATGGGCGACCGCATTGACCTCCTGATTCCACTCAACCAGGACACCATGGACCGGCACCTGAAACTGCTGAATAGTGGCGCCGCCTGCATCTATAACGCGGAGGCCATCAAACCCGGGGACGCTGCGGCCGGCGTGCAGCTATGTCCGTTGCCGGTATCTGAGCTGGCCGACATCACACGAAACAAAGTGGCGCAGAACACCTTGGCCATGGGCGCCGGTCTGCACATGATGGGAGTTGGCTTCGCGCCATTGGAGGAAGTTCTGCGCGAGCAGTTTAAGAAAAAGGGCGAAGCCGTGGTGGCGGAAAACATCGGCGTCGCGAGAGCCGGCTACGATTATGCCGCCGCACACTTTACCGCTTTTCCGAATCCGCTCCCCAAGACGGAGAAGCGCTATGCGGTGTTGAGCGGCAACATAGCGATGGCGATGGGAGGTGCCGCAGCGGGCGTCAAATTTTATTGTGCGTACCCGATGAGTCCTTCGACGGGCGTGCTGCACTGGATGGCAGCCCACGCCCGCAAGGCCGGAATCATGGTTCGACAAGTGGAAGACGAAATCGGCGTCATCAACATGGCGATTGGCGCGGCGCACGCGGGAGTGCGCTCCATGTGTGCTACATCGGGTGGCGGTTTTGCATTGATGAGCGAAGGTTTGGGTATGTCCGCCATGATCGAAACTCCTGTCGTGGTGATCGACTGCCAGCGTGCGGGACCGTCGACCGGTGTTCCTACAAAGACCGAGCAAGGCGATCTCTGGCAGATGTTGGGAGCGGCCTTCGGTGATTATCCACGAGTGATTGCCGCGCCACTGGACATCGCCGATTGCTTCAAGCTGATTCCCGAAATGTTCAACCTGGTGGATCGCTTCCAGTGTCCCGGCCTGGTGCTTTGCGATTTGCTGTTGTCTGAAGGCCGGCTCGGCGTCGATACGAAAGACTTGGATTTCAGTCCGGCCATCAATCGCGGCGAACTCATCCTTCCTCTCGATGACCCGGACGGGAACGGAAACGGAGCCAGCGCGGGGATTGCCACGAATGGCGGGTACAAGCGTTACAAGTTCACCGAAAGCGGCATTTCGCCGCGAGCTGTTCCCGGTGTGCCTGGCCACGTTCACACCGTAGCTACGGACGAGCACATGGAAGACGGCGTGCTCATCAGCGACGAGTTCACGAACCCCATCAAGCGGCGCGCCATGATGGAAAAACGCATGCGCAAAGTGGCGGGTATCGAGGCCGCTGTTCAGCCGCCGACGCTTGGGGGCCCGCGCGACGCCGACGTGACGCTGATTGGCTGGGGCTCCACGAAAGGCGTCATCGAAGAGGCCTGCGAGATCCTCAATGACGAAGGCATCTCCGCCAATCAATTGCAAATTCGCTGGCTCGTACCGTTGCACGGGGAGGCGATTGTTGAACTTCTGAAAGACGCGCGGCACACCATCATCGTCGAGAACAATTACAGCGGGCAGTTTGCCCGCTATCTCCGCAGCGAAACCAGTTTCGTGCCGGATGGGCATATTCGCAAATACGATGGCGAGCCTTTCATGCCGCACCACATCGTGCAAGCGGTCAAGGAGCAACTTGCCGGCAAGACTCATCTCTCCGTTCCGATGCACGAGATCATGGTTTAAGGGGGAAACGCACATGGCCACTGGGGTACAACGAGCAACTCAACTGACGATGGCCGATTTGAAGGGCAAAGTCGATCCCGACTGGTGTCCTGGTTGCGGCGATTTCGGTGTGCTTGCGGCGATTCAAAAAGCGCTGGTCGAATTGCAAATTCCCAGCCACAACGTGGTCGCAATCAGCGGCATTGGCTGCTCCTCGAATCTTCCGGGGTTCATCAACACCTACGGCATGCATACGCTGCACGGCCGGGCACTTGCCGTGGCCACTGGCGTCAAGCTGGCTAACCATGAGTTAACCGTGCTGGTGACCGGTGGTGACGGCGACGGCTTCGGCATCGGTGGAAATCATTTCGTTCACACCATGCGCCGCAACGTGGACCTGCTGTACATTGTGATGGACAATCAGATTTACGGGCTCACCACCGGTCAGACTTCTCCGACAAGCCGCATTGGCATGAAGACGAAGAGCATGCCATTCGGGAATATTGAGGCGCCGGTGAACCCTATTTCGCTGGCCTTGACCGCGGGCGCAACGTTCGTGGCCCGCGGTTTCAGCGGCGATCAAAAGCATCTCACCGAACTCATCAAGCAGGGCATTGAGCATAAAGGCTTTTCGTTCCTCGACGTCTTCAGCCCTTGCGTGACCTACAATCACGACAATACGTACCAGTGGTATCGCCCGCGCCTGAAGAAGCTCGAGGACGATTCGGTGTACGACGCTTCGGACTGGACCATGGCGGTGGAGAAATCGCTCCTTTGGGGCGAAGAAATCCCCATAGGAAAATTCTTCGAGCGCACCGATGTGCCCAGCTTGCACGCTGCCGAGCCGGTGTTGAACGAGGGCCCGCTTGTGCGTCTCGAACCGCGGGTGCCCGCCGATGTGGCGCGCGGCTTCATCGAAGAACTGATGTAGCGTTCTTTCAGAGCTCGTTATATTCACGAGCCAAGCGCCGTTTCTGACCGTTCCGGCGATTTGTCTCCGCCTTAGAATCACGGTGTGTTCAAACTCGAACCGTGCTGAGGAGGTGCGCCACATGAAAGCAGTCGTTTCCATGCTGGTATTGCTCGCCGTATGCGCCGTTTTGGGTGCGGCTCGACAAACAACAAAGCCGAACGGGGAAGAAGGAAGAATCATCGCGCTCGAATCGGCCTGGGACCAAGCCGAGCAAAACAAGGATGCAACCGCGCTGGCCAACTTGCTCGCGGACAACATCGTTTACGTGGACTACGACGGCTCCATCAGCACCAAACAACAGCTTCTAGCGGACGTGAAAAGTCCGGCCGTTGTTGGAGAGCAGATTAGCAACGAAGGTGTGACGGTGCGCCTGCACGGCAACAACGTGGCGGTGAGCACCGGAATCTACCGGGACAAGGGAATAGAAAAGGGCAAGCCCTTCTCGCGGCGGGGGCGTTTTACCAACGTGTGGATCAATCAGAACGGCAAATGGGAATGCATCGCCAGCCAGTCTACGCTGGTTGCGCATTAAGGGACGCCTTAAGGAAAGATTGAGTCGCTTGGTCTACAGGGAAGCAGGACGTGCTTTACGGCTTGTCCTCGCTTTCCAAGGCCTCATGCACCACGAAGATCGTCACGCCTGCAGTGATGGCCACCGCGTACCAGATAAATTTGCTCTTGGCAGCTTTGATCGGAGGACCGCCCATGCCCTTGGTTCCGGCGCCGCGCGGGCCTTGGGGATCCGCATTCGGATCGAGAACAACGCGATACGCTTCGCCCTCCGGAATCTCGCGCACGTCATCTTCTACAGCAATTTGCAGCGAGCCGCGCACGCTCTTGACCATGAGTTCCTTGGGATTCAATACGATTACTTTTCCAATTGTGGGCTGGTCGGTATTCGGGCGAATGATGGCGGAAGCGACGTGAAGGACAAAAGCTTTTGCATTGGCCGTGGAAAAAGTGGCCGTACCTGCGGTAAGGGTGGCCGCCGGAATTGCTTCATCCTGCGACAAGGTTGCGGTGCTCCCACCGGCGAGGAGCAGGCGTGCCGCTGCAGCGCGTATCTGCACGCTGCCGACGTTGTCCGTGCTGAGGCGATCGCCGCTGAAGACAGTTGCACCAACAGACGCGTTCGCATTTCCTACGCGCGCCCGATTCGCAAAGACCAAGGTTCCGTACGCTGCAGAGGGAGTGGCCAAAAGTGGCGAAACCAAGAGGGAAACCGAAAGCAAGGTTACAACCAAGGCGCGGGTTGTGGAAAAGCTGTCCAGCACGCACGAGCGCGCCATCAACGCCTCCAAGAGAGACAGAGAAAGCATACTGAGCGGCAGAGGCAAGGTCAATCAAAAACCGAAATGAACGTGACCCGGCCACAAATCAGGCCCCTGAGCTCCGGGAGTTTCTTGGCCGTTACGGTCATCCGCTGATACAATGCGGCTAAGAGCATGGCTGATTGGAAACAAATCACCGCGCGCATCCGCCGCGCGCGTTCCGGCAAAGACCCCCTCGGACAACTCGCCAATCTGTACCAAAAGACGAGTGACGCGATGGTGGCGTTCGAGCTCGCCAAGTTGTTCGAGAGTTCCGGACAGAATTCTGATGCCGCCAAATGGTATTCCACGGCAGCCTCAAAGTTCCGGCGCTCGGAATGGAAGAACAAAGCGCAGGAGGCAGCCGTGCGGCTTGGCGGCGGTTCTGCAGTCGGCGTAGCCGAAGGCCCTGCCCCGTCAGACGGGGAATTCCACTTGGTCCCGCCGGAAGCGGCCCAAGGAGAAAAAGAATTGGTGTTTGAGAAGAATCCGGAAGCGTTGGAATCGGCGGTCGCGGTCACCAGCGAGGTTCAGGAAGCCACCAAGCAAGAGGCAAGCGGTGCTCTTGAAAAGGGTGGGAATCGACGGCGGCGCGGTCGTCGCGGTGGAAGAAACCGAAGAAAAAGTCCGGCCACAAACGAAAGAGCGGGCCAGGCCTCCAGCCGCTCGTCAAAAACAGGCCAACGAACCGAATCGACACCGGTGGTTGTACAGGATGAAGCTCCCGATGAAACCATTGCTGAGCGCGTATCGCCAAGCCGCGCCCTTCCCAGTCTCCCCGTGGAACCATTGGGAGAACCTGGCCCGAGCCCCAAGGGCCGCTACGGCGATCCGGGGCTTTCTTCGCGAATCACGTTGCTCGAAATGCAATTTCGCCGCTTGCTTGCCTGTCCTCCCGCAAAACTGAACGAGGCGGACCGCGCCCCCGCAGGCCCTGGCGTATTCGTGCTCACGGATTCCGATCTGACCACTTACTATTATGTCGAAGCCTGTCAAACGCTGCGGATTGCGGTGGGCAACTTAATACGCGGTGGCAACCGTCGCGGCGCCGATGCCATCAAGCCACAGCTCGCCGAACACCTCGGAATTCCAGAGGCGAAAGTAGCAAAATATCTCGCCGACCATTGTGTGGTTCGGTGGCTCCAGCTTGACGAGGGTGCCTCTAACTTTGCCCACTTCGCCATTGCCGTCCTGCGTCCCATTCTGAACGAATAGCAATTTTCCGCACAAATTTGGTACGGGTTTGTCCAGAAAGAGAAAAACTTGCCCTTGTTTGCCCAGGGTATAAACCCCATTCCGAGGTAGGGCAAAATGACCATTCGCCGGCCTTATTTGCCATTCAACCCCCTATTTCTACCATTCGGTGCAACCTGCTAGCCTTCCCCCCAGGTACCCCTCAAACTATAGGTGTCCAAAGACTTATTGGATGTAGTTGGGGTCCGTGGTACCGTTTTCGAGCACGCAAAACTGAGCCCGGGGGCAATCGTCGGTCCTAGCTCCAGCGATTGGGTGGGCTCAAATTCCCAAGGTTAGTTCTGGGCAACTTTCTGAAAGAGGGGGATAGAGGTTTATGCCGAATCGCGTAGGCACGCAGGTTCTGAGGACGATTGATTGGGCAGTTTGCAAAGCAGCAGGCGCCACCTTCAATACGATTCAGTTCTTCAACAAGTACAACCCGAACCCGTCCGTAACCCCGCAATGGTCGGATAAGCCGCTCTTGAAGTCGTGGGAAAAGACCAAACCCACGCTCGGCTTCCCGAGGCAGACCGATTCGCTTTGTCCGGCATGCGTGAAGGAAGCGCGCGAAGCCATCATCCATGGCAAAAAGGATTGGCGCGACCTGATGCACGAAAAGGTCGGCGAGATCAAAGCCACCATCGTGGAGCGCGATGGCCAGGTCTGGATGGTCAAGGATTGCCCCATTCACGGCCACTACGAAGACATGATGGCCGTCGATTCCAAGTTCCTCCACTGGATCGAGAAACAGTTTCCGGGCCGCGACATTCCCGCCCACAACGACGAAGATCTGCACAAGCACGGCTCCTCCACGGTCCGCTACGGGCGCGGCTCCGTCCTTACCGTGGACCTCACCAACCGCTGCAACATGATGTGCGATCCCTGCTTCATGGACGCCAACCAGGTCGGCTATGTCCACGAACTGGGCTGGGAAGAAATCAAGGAAATCCTGGACAACGCGCTAAGGATCAAGCCGCGCCGCCAGATGTCCGTGCAGTTCTCCGGTGGCGAGCCCACCATGAGCCCGTACTTCCTGGACGCGGTCGCTTACGCCCGCAAGATCGGCTACAACAGCGTGCAAGCGGCTACGAACGGTATCGAGTTCGCCAAAAGCAAGGAGTTCAGCAAGAAGGCGTTCGAAGCGGGCATGCGCTATGCCTATCTCCAGTTTGACGGCATCGGCAACGACGCCAACAGCCACCGCCAGATCGGCAACCTCTTTGACGTGAAACTCCGCGCCATCGAAAACATGCACGAGGCGGGCATCGAAATCGTGCTGGTCGTGACCATCGTCAACAATGTGAACAACGACCAGGTCGGTACGGTCGTGAAGTTCGCGATGGAGAATCCCAAGAAGATCGCCTTCGTCAGCTTCCAGCCGGTTTCGTTTACCGGCCGCGACGAAGATATTACGCCGGAACGCCGTCTGCGCCAGCGCTATACCCTTTCGCACCTGGCGAGCGACGTAAGCAAGCAGGTGGGCAAGGTCGAGCCGACGCGCGACTGGTTCCCCATCTCTTTCATCAGCACGTTCGCGGGTTTCGCGGACATGGTCAAGGGCACGGAATCGCAGTGGGGTTCGCTCTCCTGCGGTTGCCACCCGAACTGCGGAGTGGGCACCGCGCTGATGATCAACAAAGAAACCAAGGAATGGGCGCCTGTTCCGCGCTTCCTCGATGCCGAGCAACTTACCAAGGACGTCACTGCCATCACCGACGCGGCGCGCGGCAAGAACTTCTCCAATTTCATGATGGCCATGGCCCTGCTGAAAAACTATCACCCGTTCCGTGGCCCCAAGGGTCTGAAGCTCTACGACCTCTTCAAGAAGTTCGATAAGACCTGGGCGCTCACCAAGAGGTCCGTAACGAAGTATGGACGAACTTCGCCTGACCGCACGTATGAAGACGCTATGAAACGCCGCCAGAGCGATCCCTGGAACTTCCTCTTCATCGCCGGCATGTGGTTCCAGGATCTCTTTAACTACGACTTCCGCCGCACCGAGATGTGCATCATTCCATACGCGACGCAGCAGGGCGAAATCAGCTTCTGCGCGTACAACACCGGCGTGGGCTGGCGGCAAATCATCGAGAACATGCACAAGAACGCGACCGTCGCGGAGTGGTACAAGACGCACGGCAAGCATGAAATCTATGCCAAAGGCAAGAACGTCAACCTGAGCAGCTACGAGCACTCGCTCAAGATTGACGCCGAAGATGCCGCGCGCGTCCGCCACGTCGAGCACGACGTCCCTGTGACCGCCGCCGAGGAAGATCGCATGCGGCGCAAGAAGGCGTGGGAGGAAGCCGCCAAGGTCCGCGCTATCTACGAAGAGCTGGTGCTGAAGAAGCCCCAGCAGGCCACCGTGCAAATCGGCACGCTTCAGGACATCGCCAAAGCCGTCCCGGCGAACTTCGCCAACGCAGCCAAGCCGATTTCTATCGCTCCTCCCGAAACGGATCCCGGTGTACGGGAGAGCCTGAGCAAGCCCAACACTGGCAACGGCCATTCAAAAGGCAACGGAAATGGCTCCGGTGCCAAGGTCAACGAGAAGGCCGCCGAAGCCGTCGCTGGCGACTAAACGTATCCTGCCAACTCCGCAGATTCCAACGGCCCCGGCTCAGTCGGGGCCGCTCATTTGTAGCGCCGGCTTCCAGCTGGCTTTTTTGTTCTTCCTTTGTCTCCTCACATTTCCTCTCAGTCCTGGCGATCGTGTTCGACGTAATCCTCGTAGACATGACGGCCTGACTTCAGTTTTTTCAGAACACTGCTATAATTTGTACAGGATAAAATTATGCCCATTTACGAATACATTTGTGAGGACTGTCAGACGCACTTCGAGAAAATTGTCCTGAACAAACAGCAGGAAATTGCCTGCCCAAAGTGCGCGGGCAAGCGTAACGCGATCCAGCTTTCCGTCTTCAGCGCCGGTAACGGCTCCGTGAACGGAACACCCGCGAAATCCTCTAACGGATTCTCGGGCGGGACCGGCGGCTGTTGCGGCGGCGGTTGCGGCTGCCACTGAGCCATTTTTGGTCATCTTCAGAGTCAGGGGCCGTTCATGTTGATCAGCCATTCCTCTCTTCTGTTGTTCGTCACCGGTGCGGCGGTTCTGCTGGTAATTCCCGGTCCGGCGGTGACTTACGTCGTCAGCCGTAGCATTGGCCACGGACGCGCCGGGGGTCTCGTTTCCGTCCTGGGCATCGTGGTAGGAACTTTGTGTCACGTCGTCGCGGCAGCCTTGGGCATTTCTGCCGTGTTGGCTTCTTCCGCGCTGGCCTTTCAGTTTGTGAAGTATCTGGGCGCAGCCTACCTGATTTATTTGGGAATCAAAACTCTGCTCTCCAATGATCAGCAATGGCTGGCCGAAGCTGGAGGCGAAACCCGCCTGGCACGGATCTTTGGCCAGGGTTTTCTCGTGAATTTGCTCAATCCAAAAACCGCGTTGTTTTTTCTGGCTTTCTTGCCGCAGTTTGTAGACCCGGCGCGCGGCCACGTCACGCTGCAAATCCTGCAACTGGGAATCTTGTTCGCATTGATGGGCTGGTGCAGCGATTCAACGTACGCGTTGATTGCAGGAACCGTGGCCGAAAAGATTCGCGGCAGCCTGCGTCTGCGCCGCATCCAGCGCAATGTTTCCGGCGGCGGACTAGTCGCGCTGGGTTTGGCGTCGGCATTTTCCGGCGCAAGATCGAAATAAGAAACGGGCAGGACCAAGCCGTAAGCTACTTTGTGGCGCAAAGTTTAAGGTATTACTTTAAGTGCGACTCTAACCTATTGCAAGGAAACAGGTTGGAGATATTCCTGCTGAATATTCTCTTCCCGACGGCCTGCTAACGACGGTAGACTGTGGCTGCCTAGAATCGGTTTCAAAATACTTTGAACCTATTTAAAATCAAGGGTTTAACAAAGGCAAAAAGGGATTTTGAAATAGGTTCTACTTTCGAATGACCACGCCCCCCAATCCGCTTCCTTCCGTTTTCGATACGCACCACCCGCCGTCCACAGCCATCATCGACAAATGTGTCCACTGCGGTTTTTGTTTGCCCGCGTGCCCCACTTACGTTCTTTGGGGACAGGAAATGGATTCGCCGCGCGGCCGCATCTACTTAATGAAGCTCGCCGCCGAAGGCGCTGCCCAAATGACTCCCAAGTGGGTCAGCCACTTCGACGCTTGCCTCGGGTGCATGGCTTGCATGACAGCGTGCCCTTCCGGCGTGGACTACGGCAAGCTCATCGAAGCTACCCGCGCGCAAATCGAGCGCCATTTCCCCCGCTCAGCTTCCGAGAGGCGCCATCGCCAGTTTTTGTTCGAAACTTTCACGCGGCCAGATCGTTTGCGCCGTTTGCGCGCGCCGCTCCTCGCCTATCAGAGATCTGGCTTGCAAGCCATCGTTCGCGGCTTGGGCTTTGTCAAACTGCTTCCGAAAAAATGGCAAGCAATGGAAGCGCTGCTTTCGCGACTCGCTCCCCAAGAAGCCGTCGGGGAAGTCACTCCGGCCGTCGGCGCAAAGCGGCGGCGCGTTGGCTTGCTTCTTGGTTGCGTGCAGCGCGAATTCTTCTCTCAGGTGAACGCCGCCACGGCGCGCGTTCTCGCCGCCGAAGGCTGCGAAGTCGTCGCTCCCCAGGCGCAAACTTGCTGCGGCGCATTGCTTGTGCATGCGGGAGAAGAAGCCGCTGCCATCGAGCTTGCCAAAAAGACCATTGATGTTTTCGATCGAGAAAACGTAGAGATCATTGTGACCAACGCGGCCGGATGCGGCTCTAACGTGAAGGAATACGGTCATTTGCTCCGTGACGATCCCGAATACGCCGAACGCGCCCGAAATTTTTCCGCAAAGTGCAAGGACATCAGCGAAGTTCTCGCCGAACTCGAGGCACGCAGCGCGCGCCATCCGCTGAGACTGCGCGTGGCGTTTCACGATTCCTGCCATTTGCAGCATGCGCAAGGTGTCCGTTCGCAGCCGCGCGCTTTGCTCGCAAGCATTCCCGCGCTCGAAATTGCCGAAATTCCCGAATCCGCCATCTGCTGCGGCTCCGCAGGAATCTACAATCTCGTCCAGCCCGACGCGGCCAACTCCCTTGGCGATCGCAAGGCGGAACTCATTTCGCAACTCAATGCCGACGTCGTCGCCACAGGTAATCCCGGTTGTGCTCTGCAGCTTCAGGCGTCTCTCGCGCGCCAGCATCAAAAGACGCCGGTCGTCCACACGATTCAAATCCTGGATGCCTCACTCCAGGGCCAATCGCCCGATTCCTTGCTGCGCTAGTGTCCTAGATCGAAGATTAGTCGGGCTGGCGAGGGTGGACAGCGCGCTCAATTCTTCTTGGCATTGCCCGCCGCAGCTCTTCCCAAGGCGGCCAGATAATTCAGCATCTGGCGAACTTCATTCGCGTGCTCACCGTCGGGGGAGAGCTCCAGGTATTTCTTCAATGCCTCGGCCGCGCCGGACGGTGGCGCAGTCACTTTGCCTGTCAGGGCCGGCTGGTTTGCGTAGAGCAGCAGAGCGCCCTTGAAGTAGTACGGTTCCGCTTTGTGGGGATCGGTGGAAATCGCTTTGTCGCATGCGGCCATGGTGCCCTCGACATTCTTCAGGTTGTATTGCGTGACGCACAGATTGAAGTACTCCATAGAGGGATCGCGAGCCAAGGCGGCCGCCTTGGTGTAAGCAGCCATGGCTTGGTTGGTTTTGTGCAACTTGTTGTACGCGTTGCCTTCGTTGTTGAGCATGTGGCTCACTCTGGTTTTTCTGCTCACGGAGTCGGCCTCGGCGGTTTCGGGGTTAATTCCGGAAACGTCGCCGGCCGCCAAAATGCCGTTCTCATAGCTGCCGATCGCTTCCTGATACTGGCCGAGATTGTATTGAGCGTCGCCCAGTTCCCCTAGATACTCCCAATTATCCGGCTCCATTCCCGTCAATTCCTTCAGCGGAGCCAATGCGTCCTGCCAGCGCTTATCCAGGACCGCGGCATTGGCTTGCAGGATGAGCGCGTTCGTTTCCGAAACTTTCTCGTTTTGCTCTTGGATTTCCTTGTTCAGCTTCCTTTTGTTTTTAGTATTGGGCTCGGGCAGAACCCGAATGCCTCCGTAGGTATCCGGGTCGTTGGGCACCGCACTGGTTGTTTTCGATTGGCTGACATCAATTTTTACCGTTGCCGTTCGCGACGACTCCGCCGGCATGATCGAGATTTGTTGGTGGAGAAGTTTGTCCCCTTCGGCGCTTGCCACGTCTAGGTCATAGTAGCCGTAGGGCGCGTCCGGGATGACGAAGTTGCCGAAATCGTCGGTCTTAATTTTGAAACTTTTGCCGGAGTAAACGTTTGCCAGGGTTACTGTCGCACCAGCCTGCGGCTTGCTTGAGTCCGTTACGGTTCCCCTGATCTCTCCGGTGGGGGTTTGAGAGCGCGCTGGTGCGTGGCCAAGCGCGGTCACGAGAGTTACAAGTGCGACAAGAAAAAGGGCATTTTTCATAGCGCACCTGGCAAGGACCGAAAGGTCATCATTGTTGCACCGAGGATGAGGACATGCCCCGAGTGCGACAATGCTCACGCTGGCGCGACTACCGCCAGTGGCAATCGGGGGCTAATTTATAGCACGATTCCTTTGAGAATCGCGCGCGGCCGTTTTTGGAGGAAGATATCAGATCCGGCTTGACCCTAGTCTTCGCCGTTCATTCAAAGGCAATGCCTGTTTTCTTTGAGATGTCCCGTAAATCCTCGATGACGGGAAGAATTAGCGGCACGCCGCTTTTGCGCCGCCGATGCTCTGCTTCCCGCTCGGGATCGCCCGGGATCAGCGGACCGTTCGTACCCGGTGCGGCCTTCGTCGCGCGAAACACGCGAACATAATCGTCGATCTGCCGCTTGAATTCGTCCGCGTCAACGAACCCGTCAATGCGCATCGCACCAAAGAAGTGCCCGATGCCTTTTCCTACGCTGCGCTTTGGAATTTCCAGACGCAGCGCAAATGGTGGGGCAAACGGCCCCCAGTTCGCTCCGCTGAGCGGGCCGCAAAGAATGTCCACCATCATGGCCAGCGCGTACCCTTTGTGGCCTCCATGTTCGCGATCGGAACCGAGCGGCAGCATCGCTCCACCGGCGACGACATCTTTTGGCTTGGTCGTTGGCATTCCTTCAGGTGTGATCAGCCACCCGCTGGGAATGTCTTCGCCCTTGCGCATCGCGATTTCGATTTTTCCATACGCGGCCGCGCTCGTAGCCAGATCAATCACGATCGGCGGCTCTTCTTTTCCGGGAAACGCGATGGCAATCGGATTCGTGCCGAGCATGCGCTCCGCGCCCCACAGCGGCGCAACCAATTTCGTGGAATTGGTCATCGCCCAGCCGATCAAATCGCGTTCCAGCGCTTGCAGAACGTAATAGCCCGCGATGCCGAAGTGATTCGTATTGCATACCGTGACCCAGCCGGAGCCGGCTTGTTCCGCCATGCCCATAGCGATGCGGTTCGCCTGCGGGCCAACCACCAGGCCCAGGCCGTTGTCGCCGTCTATGGTGGCAGTGCTCAGCGTCGAGCGCACAATTTTGACTTTCGCCTTCGGATTGATGTGGCCTTCACTGAGCATCCCGAAATAGCTGTACATGCGCGCGACGCCGTGAGAATCGATTCCGCGCAAGTCCGCGCAGGCCAGCACATCGGCGGCTTGCTCCGCGTCATTTTTCGGTACGCCGAAATGCAGGAACACGCGTGTACAGAATTCGTGGAGCTTTTCGATAGGAAAAATCCTGGATTCAATTTCGGCCATGTTTCTCCAGACGCGACGCTTTTATGCGGGCAGGCATTCTCCGCGGGTTTCCGCGCCAAAGGGAACGAAGAGCAATCCCACCGCGAACGCAATAGAAGTCAGCGCAACGGGAATCCCTAACGAGCCGTAACGCTGCACGCCCGCGCCAACGAGAAACGTGATTCCTGCGCCCGCAAAGCGCGCGAGCGAAGTGGAAAATGCGAATGCGCTAGCGCGGCACTCCGTAGGATACTGCTCCGGCAGCCAAAGGGTGTACACCGCAAAATTCGCCCCGCCAAATCCCAGGAAGAAAAGGCAGGCGAAGAACCACGGCAAGGCTTCCGCGCCAAGATAGAAAACTTTTCCAAACGTCAGCGCAATGAAAGCGAGCATCAGGGCGAAATAAAAGCTCAGCGCCCCGCGCCGCCCAAGCTTTTCTGCGAGCCAGGGCATCGCCAGGCAGCCCAGAATCGTTGCGAAGGAAACCAGCATCGCCGCGCGCGAAGCAAGTTGCGCCGCTTGCGGGCCAATCCTTCCGGCTCCTTCGGCCAGTGTTGTCACTGCCGCGGGCACGTACACGGTTCCCGCCCACAATCCACAAATGGATGCCAGCATGTACAGCGAGTTCAAAATCGTTCTGCGCCGCAACGCATTTGAAAAAAGTGCTGAAAAAGGCTGCCAGACGTGCCGCGAACTGAGCACCTGTGCTTTTTTCTTCCAGCGCACCGGCTCCGTCACCCCGTGGCGCACCCAAGCCAGCAACAGCGCGGGCAGTCCACCTACGGCAAACATCAAGCGCCAGGCAAATTTTCCAAAATAACTGCCGATCACAAAGTTGAGAGCCGCCGCGAGAAGCGTGCCGACGTAATATCCCGTGTGCATGTATCCCGCGCCGGCGCGCCGCCGTTCTTCGGGCCACTCTTCGGCGACAAACGTTCCACCCATGGCCCATTCACCGCCAATGCCGATCCCCGCGAGCAGCCGTAGTACCGCAAGCTGCCAAACATTGGTAACAATCGCGCTGAGAAAAGTGAAAACGGAATACCACACGATGGTGAACATCAGCGTGCGCACGCGCCCGAACTTATCTCCCACGGGCCCCCACAAAAATGCCAGTCCCCAGCCAAACAAAAAAAGTGCGAACAGCAATCCGCCGTAAAAGCCGATGTTGCCTTTCGTCGGGGGAATTCCAGAGCGCGGCAAGAGGTCGCGCAGAGAAGGAACCAGCACGAGCGCATAGATAAACGAATCCATACCGTCGAGCGCCCAGCCTCCCCAAGAGGCCCAGAACCCGCGAATCTGATTTCGCGTCAGCGGAATTGACCCAGAAGAACTTGCGTTTGAAGGGGACACAGTGTTGCTCATGACCGCGCGACTATATCACGCGACACGACAAGGTTTTCGTGTTGTCTGTTGAAGGGTTATTTCCGCGGGTTCGAATCGCCGCCACGCCCAACCGCGCCTTGACGTGCCTTTGCGAGCGCCCAGTTAATCGACACAGGTGGTTCGAGGGACCAGCGGTAAGCAAGTGCCATCTGCCGAGCAGCCTCCCCCGGCGCGACCATTCCGCAGGAAGTACCGAGGCCCGGGACAAGCGATGGAGCTAATCTTACGCTCGGCCTGGCGATTGTGCTGATGCACAGCAACCAGCAT
>Ga0126378_10000572_pt1 | contig 26785 bp, 23 predicted proteins | sample PanSoiMetPlot_23_FD_92587 | JGI IMG/M metagenome (GOLD analysis project Ga0126378, IMG submission 92587) | Tropical forest soil microbial communities from Panama - MetaG Plot_23 | ecosystem: Environmental > Terrestrial > Soil > Tropical forest > Bulk soil | place: Panama | collected 2016-02-17
CCCAGCATTTTGGGTTGGCTGGGGCCGATTCGAATGGAATGGTTCCTTGGGCAGTTCACAGGCCACGATTTCGTCTACCAGAACAATACCGGCCTCGTTGGTCAGTTTGGTCAACCGCTGGGCAGGCAGCCGTTTCTCCAAGGACAAAAGTTTTCTTTTAAGCCGACCTCAAACTTTGAATTCAGCGTCTCGTTATCCGTCGTATTTTCCGGGGGACCTAGCCCGCTCAATTTTCACAACTTTCTTAAGAGCTATTCCATTGGCCAGGGCAGCTCGAGCGGCCAAGTGGGAGGATACGGCCTGGGGGACCCGGGGGATCGCCGTTCGGGAGTGGACTTCAGTTACAGGGTGCCCGGCCTTCGAAATTGGCTGACTTTCTATGGTGACGCGTTCACGGAAGACGAATTCTCCCCTTTGGGCTACCCGCGGAAGTCCGCAATCGAGGGTGGAATTTACTTCCCTCGAATCCCTGGTATTCCGAAGCTCGATCTTCGGTTAGAAGGTGGAACCACCGCACCCGTGGATTTCCCAGACTGCGCTGGCTGCTTCTACGTGAACGGGCGTTACCCCGGTGGTTCTTATGTGAACGGGGGAAACCTGATCGGCAGTTGGTTAGGGCGGGGCGGGCAAGGAGAACGAGTCTGGAGCACCTATTGGCTATCGTCGCGTAACAAGATTCAACTCGAATACCGGCATCAGAAGGTGGATGGAGATTACCTGCCGCAGGGAGGCACATTGAATGACGGCGGCGTGAATCTGGAATTTCAAGTTAGACCCGCCGTGACGCTTTCGGGTTCCGTGCAGTACGAGAAGTGGAATTACCCGCTGCTCGCTCCAGAGCCGAAATCTAATTGGGCAACCAGTGTGAGGTTCACGTTCTGGCCTCAGCTTTGGAAATGACAGCGAGAATTTATGGCCAGAACTCATGATGGAGTGAGAGAGAAGTGACACAAACGGCAGCCAAGCCGCAGCCCGAGGCCGCGCAGCAACCGGCCGCAGGCGAGCTCTTGTTCCCGGAAGTGCCGCTCGAGGATTCGCGGGAATTACAAGCGCAACGATTTCGTCTGCTTTGGGATCGCCGCCCTTTTCTTTTTCGCGCAACCGCCGTGGGGCTTCTGGCGTCGACTCTCGTCGCGTTCTTGATTCCGAAGTCTTACACCTCGACTGCGCAACTCATGCCGCCCGATCAGCAATCCACATCGGCGATGGCCATGATGGCGGGGATGGCAGCAAAGGCTGGAGGCGGCTTAGGAGCCATGGCGGGGGATTTGTTAGGAATCAAAAGTTCGGGTGCGCTGTTTATCGGAATGCTCAGAAGCGAAACAGCCGAGGACCGGCTCGTAGAGAAGTTTGACTTGAGAAAAGTGTATGGCAGCCGTCTTGCCGCGAATGCTCGCATGCGGCTCGACGAAAACACATCGATTTCGGAAGACCGCAAGAGCGGCATTATCAGCATCAGCGTGACGGATCACAATCCGCAGCGCGCCGCGGCTATTGCCAATGCATACGTCGACGAACTGAATTCGCTAGTCGCCGAACTGTCAACCTCCTCGGCCCGCCGCGAACGCGTGTTCCTGGAAGAGCGCCTTAAAGTTGCGAAACGAGATTTGGACGAAGCCGCCAACGACCTTGCGCAATTCTCCAGCAAGAACAACACGCTCGACATCCAGCAAGAAGGCAAAGCCATGCTGGATGCCGTTGGAACGATTGCCGGCGAACTGATCGCCGCCCAGTCTCAACTCGAAGGGCTCCGGCAAATCTATACGGACAATAATTCGCGCGTTCGGGCAATGCAGGGTCGCGTCGCGGAACTTCGCCGGCAACTCGAAAAACTTGGAGGCACGCAAGGCGATCCCAAGAAGAATGCTGCATTGAATTCGGCAAAGAATGAGGCTGCTCGTCCACTCCCTGGTCAAATCGCGGTTCCGCGTCCAGGACAAACAGCCGACCCAGCCGCCGATCAGCCATCGGCGCAATCGGGCAGCTTGCCTTATCCCACTATCCGGAGTCTTCCGCTGCTTGGTGCGAGATACGCCGATTATTATCGGCGCGCGAAGATCCAGGAGACCGTTTTCGAGTTGCTGACGCAGCAATACGAACTGGCTAAAGTGCAGGAGGCGAAAGAGACGCCCAGCGTCAAGGTCCTGGACCCAGGTAAGGTCCCGGAGAGGAAGTCTTTTCCTCCGCGTTTGCTGATCATGTTCCTCGGGACAGTTCTGGGTTTGTCGATGTCCGTGGTTTGGGTGTTGGGGACCAACCGCTGGCAGCGGGCCGATCCCACTGATCCCCGTAAGATGCTTGCGCAGGAAGTTGTAGCTACTGTCAGAACGCACGTTCCTTGGATAGCACGAAACGGTCACGCGACGGGGCCCGAAAAGAAAAGTCTTTTGGGCAGTGATGTTGGGGAAGAGAGAGTCTTGGGGCGACTCGACCGGCGGCCGTCGTCAGACGGCCCGGAAGAGCCGTAAGGCTGTCTCGAAAGCAGGTTCGTAGCGAAGAGTCGTTAGGGTGTGCGTAAGTTCAAGAAAATAATTGGGTTAGGTCACATATTGCCCTGTAAGTGACGGGGCGGAGCTGCATGGAGAGAAGATGAGCACATCCATTATTCAGCCGGGGGTGACTCAGCCCGAGGTAAGCCAGCCTCTTGCTGAGGGCGTCGAGGGACAAGCTGTTCCGTACTCCGATGGAGTGCACGTTGCCTCGGAGGCGAGCTGGTATGCGGTGTATACGTGCGCGAATCACGAAAAGCGCGTGGCAGACCAATTCGCCGACCGAAACGTTGAGCATTTCCTCCCGCAGTACGAATCGATGCGTAGATGGAAAGACCGCAAGGTCCGGCTGCAACTGCCACTTTTCCCTGGCTACCTATTCGTTCACATGGTGGCGCAAGAGCGGCTTCGGGTGCTGCAGGTTCCCGGCGTGGTCCGGTTGGTGGGGTTCAACGGGAGCCTGTTACCAATGCCGCTGGAGGATATAGAAAGGATACGGGAGTTCCTAAGGCAGGGCCGGCGGGCGGAGCCGCACTCGTATCTACAGGCCGGGAGGAAAGCGAGGGTAGTCCGCGGTCCGCTGGCGGGCATGGAAGGAGTCACCTTGCGGCGGAAGAATCGCAGTCGGCTGGTGGTCTCCTTTGACCTAATACAGCGGTCCTTTGCGATCGAGATCGACGAGGCAGATCTCGTGGCAATCTGACAAGACGGCTGCCATCCAAGCAAGTTGCACGGGGAACAAATATGAGCTCTTTCGCTGGGCGCGTTGCAGGCACTTTCACTCGCAGCCGTTTTACCCAGAACGTGGCCATACTAGGGGGAGGGACTGCGCTGGCGCAAGGATTGCTTGTGCTCGCATCGCCCGTGCTCACCCGACTGTATTCGCCTCGGGACATGGGTTTGACGGGATTGTACGTGGCATATGCGGGGTTCATCACTGTTGCGGTCTCGCTCCGCTACGACACCGCAATTGTCTCGGCAACAGACACATGCGAGGCTGCACACCTGGCGGTTGTCTCCCTTGCCTTGTTGCTTCCATGCAGCTTAATTTTTGCAGCTGTATTGTATGGCATGGTGCGGTTCGCAGTGCTGGGATATGGCCAGTTACCCACCTACACCATGTATTTCATAATTCCTTTCGTTTTGCTAACCGGCGCCTTTGGCGCTCTGCGTTATTGGTTCATTCGCGAGGAATCTCTCGGAAATGTTTCCAAGGCGCTTGTGGCTCAAAACGGCGCTAGATCCCTGGTGCAGATAATCTTCGGCGCCTTACAGATGGGATGGGTTGGATTAGTTGGGGGCGACCTCTTGGGTCGGAGTGTAGGCATAGGAGGGATGCTGCGAACCGCTTGGCCTAGAATTGCAAGGGAAGTATTTCCCCTCAAGCGAGCGGAAATCGTCAAAGTCCTTGGTTCGTACCGCAAGTTTCCCATTTACTCGCTCCCGTCAGCTTTAATAGACACCTTGGCTCTCAGTCTTCCGTTGCCCTTAATCGCAGATTTGTACGGTCCCGATTCTGCTGGCCATTTTTCTCTTGTGCTGCGTGTCTTATCTTTACCTTTAGCGCTGGTTGGAACTAGCGTAGCGGATTCATTTCATGGGCGGATGGCGGCTCGCGTACGCGAGGAACCAAGCAGTAGTGTGAGATTCTTTTATCGAACAGCGAGGGGACTCTTTTTTGTCGGTGTAGGACCCGCAATCTTGCTAATGGTGTTCGGGGAGAATATTTTCCGGCTCATCTTTGGGCAGAACTGGGCGATTGCCGGAAAACTGGCAACGGCAATTGCTCCTTGGAGTCTGACACAACTTATCGTAAGCCCGCTGAGTCGAGTTGTGTATGTGCTCCAAGGGCAAGAACTCAAACTCTTGTACGATCTAGCGAGTCTGCTCTTCACCGTTGGGGCGATCTTTGTAGGGCACGCTGTCGGATTCTCTCTTTTTCACACCGTTTTCTGGTTAAGCCTCTCCAACGTTGTCGCTAACGGTCTGTATTTTGCTCTCCTAATACGAGTTGTAACTAGAGAATCATAGACCTCTGCGCATGTGCGGAATCGCAGGATTTGTCAGCAACTCACGGTCGATAGAACCCGATCTCATGTGCAGTGTTTTCAGAAGACTTGCGCATCGAGGCCCGGATGACTCCGGCTACCTTCTTTTTTCGCGTGGTGTAACGAGAGTAGGGCGGCAATTGCCTTGTCATGAGGCAGTTACTGGCGTGGCCCTGCTGCATCGCCGTCTTTCGATCCTTGATCTGAGTGCGGGTGGCTGGCAGCCAATGAGCACGCGAGACCAGCGCTTCCACATCGTCTATAACGGCGAGATTTACAATTACGTCGAGCTTCGGCGTGAACTGGAAGAATTGGGCCACATCTTCCGCTCGTCCTCTGATACGGAGGTTCTCTTAACCGCCTATGCCCAATGGGGAAAGAAGGCCTTGCTGCGGTTCGTCGGAATGTTTGCATTTGCGATTTTGGACACGAAAGCACGCTCACTGTTATTGGCGCGGGATTTCTTTGGGATCAAGCCTCTTTATTATGTTTTGGGGCCAGGTGTCCTTGTATTTGCTTCGGAGATAAAGGCACTTCTTGAACTGCCATGGGTCAAGCGCCGTGTTAACCCCACGCGCCTCTTCGACTACCTACGGTATGGGCACACAGACCACAGTTCGGAAACACTCTTCGCGGAGATTCTTCAGCTTGCTCCTGCACACCTAATTGAAATATCGATCGATGCTCCTGAGCAGCCACGGCAAGAAGCCTACTGGAAGATGGATTTGTCGCGCTCGCAAGAGATTTCATTCGATGAAGCCGCGAAGAAAGTGCGGGACCTTTTTTTCGAAAGTATTCGCCTCCATCTACGAAGTGATGTCCCGCTGGGAACAGCACTGTCGGGCGGCATTGATTCCTCATCAATCGTTTCTGTGATCCGGGCTGTTAGTCCTCAAACTCTTGAGCTACACACCTTTAGCTACATTGCCCCTGAGAAAGAAATCAATGAAGAACGTTGGGTTGATCTCGTCACGCAGGCCATGGGAGCTGTACGGCACAAGGTGCGATCTGCGTCAGAGGAGATCTGCACCGACCTTGAGGCACTCGTTGGCACGCAAGATGAACCGTTCGGCAGCACGAGTATCTGGGCCCAATACTGTGTTTTTCGGCTAGCACGAGAGAGAGGAATTAAAGTGATGCTGGATGGACAGGGCGCCGATGAGATCCTAGGAGGCTATCGGTATTACATGGCGGCCCGTCTTGCTTCTCTGTTTCGCCAAAAGAAGTGGGATAAGGCTCTCCGCTTCTTGAGAAGCTGTTCGAAGTGGCCGGGTGCAACCACTGTATGGATGTTGCTCCGGACGGGGAATTTTCTGCTGCCCGAGACTTGCCAGGGCTTCGCTCGCCGCCTTGTGGGTAAGGATCTTGCTCCGTCCTATTTGAAGGTGGCTTGGTTTCAGGAGCGTAATGTGAAGCCTTCGCCTCCGCATTCCTTGAGAGGGAAAGACGTATTCAAGGAGCTCCTTCATCAGACCTTGACAGAAACTAGTCTTCCTCATTTGCTCCGCTACGAGGACCGTAACTCAATGGCTTTCTCGATTGAGAGCAGAGTGCCGTTTCTAAGTCCAAAGCTCGTGCAGTTCATGCTCTCCCTTCCGGAGGAGTATCTTCTGGCTTCCGACGGAACACCGAAGGCCGTATTTCGCAAGGCCATGCGTGGAATCGTCCCGGACGCTATCTTGGATCGCCGAGACAAGATCGGCTTTGCAACTCCTGAGCGCGAATGGCTCACCTTATTGCGCCCTTGGGTAGAGGGCGTCTTGAAAAGCGATGTAGTGGAACAAATTCCTGCTCTCAATGCAAAGGCAGTGCGGCGCGAATGGGAGAACGTGCTCGAGGGTCGAGCATCTTTTGATTCGCGCGTATGGCGCTGGATCAATCTGATCCAATGGTCCAAGCAGATGGCAGTCGTTTATGAATGATCAGGATCGCCTGCTAAACACGCCGGTCAGTGCGGAACCGATAGGGTTCCGGGATTTTCTCGGACTCAAGGAAACAGTTTTCTCTTTTTTCTTGCTAGCCGGAATGTTTAAAGGCGTTCCTGGCCTAGAAGGCTTCCCGGTTGACCTTACGGTCGTTTCTGCCGTGGCATCCTTTGGATTTGTCGTTCACAGCTTCTTTCGGAAGAAGGAAAGGCGCTTTGGACTCCTCCTTTTGTTGCTAGGCTTTTTTCTGGCTTTTGTACCGACGCTTTTGTGGACCCATTGGCACGAATATGCTGTCGAAAAGGCATCCCGCTTCTATACTCTCACTCTGCTCGGGGTAGTGGCCCCTCTCTATTTGGTGCGAACGCGAAAAGAGCTGCGCCGATTTCTTTGTGCGTTTAGTCTCCTCTCGGCTGTGGCCACTATAGGGGCGTTAATTAGTCTGCTTACGGTAGGAAAAGACGTGGAGAGGCTCCTCGCGCTCTCCGCAAGCACGATAAGCTTGGCCAGGGCTGTAGGGGTCGTTTTCCTGTTTGTCACTGTATGGTATTCCAGATCCACCACGAAGTACCACATTCTCATAATTACATTGATTCCGCTAATCCTCCTTATAGCTGCTGGGGAGCGAGGTCCCATAGTTGCAACGGGAGTCGCCTTCGTCGTGACGTACTTATTGTTCAGGAGAAAATCTTGGTCGGGGCTGGCGCGAACAGTGTTGCTGATGCTGGCCTTCACTGAAATCTTTCGGTTCAGTGTACCTTGGATTCCGCAGACATCGCTTTTTCGGGTGGGCACATTCGTCGGCGGTGAATTGGGTGAATCTGAACTGGAAAGAGTGGATTACTTCCGATTTTCGATTCCGAAGATCCCCGAGCAACCGTGGGGCGTGGGACTTGGGGGATTTGCCGATCTTTATGGAGCCAGCAGCTCTGCGGACCGCGTATTCCCTCACAATATATTCCTCGAAACCTTCTTGGAGGGCGGCTGGCTTGCTGGGCTATATCTAGCTCTGTTATCTTGGCGAGCAGTGCGCGGCTCCTACCTTCTGGCGTTGAAGCAGTGCGGGTTTCCAGAGTTCCAGTTCCTATTCTGTCTCTTTCTCTTCTATTTTGCGAACGAGCAAGTCAGCGGCGAGCTAAACGACTCGAAGGTATTTTTTGCGCTAATTAGCCTATGTATTGGATTGGGAGCAGAGACGTATGAAGAGGCCAAAAGTCGTGCATCTCAGTTCCGTGCACCCGCCCTTCGATCCGCGCATATTCCATAAGGAGGCGAGCTCGCTGGTTGAGGCCGGCTACCACGTTGTCATCGTGGCACCCCACACCCGGGATCAAGAAGTGGAGGGTGTGCGAGTTAAAGCCGTACCGCGACCCGGTTCTCGCGTCAAAAGGATGCTGGTCACTGCTTGGCAAGTGTGGAGAGTTGGGCTTTCGGAACGCGCGCAGCTTTATCATTTTCACGATCCCGAGCTCCTGTTCGCGGGGCTCGTTCTAAAAGTCCTCGGACGCAGAGTGATTTACGATGTGCACGAAGATTTGCCTAAGACGTTCCAGAATAAAGACTATCTTCCGGGAACCCTCCGGAGATGGGCAGGGAGAGTTGCGAACCTCGTTGAAAAAATGGGTGCAAGCAAATTTGATGCGATAGTTGCAGCGACTGATGATATCGCAGGAAATTTCAGGAATTGCCGCACGGTGGCGACGGTTAGGAATTATCCCCGCCTCTCCCACCTTATGGCACCCGCCAACCGCGACCTGAACCGGAGGAAATTCCGATGCGCTTACGTCGGAGCGTTAAGCGAGCCCCGGGGAGTCTCGGAGATGGTTGACTCGATGGCCTTGCTCAATGATCTCGAGGATGTCGAACTGATTCTCTGTGGCAGTTTCTCCCCTCCCGCTTTCGAATTTGAAGTCCGGCAGCTGGACGGTTTCAGAAGGACTGACTACCGAGGCTGGATTGACCCTTTGGCTGTTCCCAACTTGTTGGGCGAGGTGGACGTCGGCCTAGTCTGCATACAGCCAGAAGATCAATATCTTACCTCTCTCCCCACAAAGCTTTTTGAATACATGTTGGCGGGACTTCCGGTCGTGGCGTCGAACTTTCCGTTTTGGCGTGAGATTGTGGAAGCCAATCATTGCGGCATATGTGTAGATCCTCAAGAACCCGTCGAGATCGCTGAGGCGATTCGCTACTTATACAGGCATCCTGAGGCGCGAGTCGAGATGGGCAGTAACGGCAGGAATGCAGTGCTCCGTCAGTTCAACTGGGAAAGTCAGAGCAAAGTCCTACTTACACTCTACGCAGAGCTCTTCCAGAGCGAGACTGGTAGACCGTCCTTAGAACGAACGCTGCCAGAATCAAATGCGGTTGAGAAAGCTCCTGTCTCCCTCGGTCCGAACCGACAGATAACCACTAGGATTGAAGCCGATTCAAACGGATAACGCAGACTGAGGACCACGCCGCGGATCAAGGAGCGTATTCTTCAACTGCCTTTGAAGGGCTTTCAGTTCTAATACAAATCGCTGCGAGGCATCAGCCGCATGCGAGTGATCAGGAACGACAAACTGAATTCAGCGGGTCAACTACATAAATGGTACGGAAACAGCTATGACACTCGAAGCAAAGTCCTCCGGTTCAGCAGTTTCATGCGCTTCTGCATCTTTATTTCCGTTTCTTGATCTGAAGGCGCAGTATGCGGGGATTCGGAAAGAGGTGTTGGCGGCCGTAACTGATGTTCTGGAGAGCCAGCATTTCATTCTCGGTCCAGACGTCCAGGCGCTGGAACGAGAATTGGCGGTGCTGATGGGATGCAAGTACGGAATTGGATGCGCGTCGGGTTCGGACGCGTTGATTCTAGCGCTGCTAGCTCTGGACATCGGGAGGGGCGACGAAGTGATCACGACGCCCTTCACTTTCGTGGCGTCGGCGGGCTCGATTGCGCGCGTTGGGGCGAAGCCGGTATTCGCGGACATAGATCCGATCACGTTCAACATTTCACCGGAGGCGATCCAGCGAGCGATTACGCCACGGACGAAGGCTATCCTACCAGTGCATTTGTTTGGCCTAGTCGCTGACATGAGCGAGATCGAAGAAATAGCTACCTCCCACAAGCTACCGATCATTGAAGATGCGGCGCAAGCGATTGGCGCCCGGCATGAAGGGCGCGCCGTGGGCAGCCGTGGATCGATGGGGTGCTTTAGTTTCTTCCCCTCCAAGAACATGGGGGGAGCAGGCGACGGCGGCATGATAGTCACAAACGATTCAGCCCTTGCCGACCGGCTGCGCGTTTTGCGGGTACACGGAGCCCGAAAGAAGTACGAATACGAGATATTGGGGATGAATAGCCGACTGGATGCGTTGCAGGCGGCGATTCTTCGGGTGAAGTTACGTCATCTGGAGGCCTGGACAGCCGCGCGCCGGGCGAACGCGGAAAGATACCGCGAACTGTTCAAGGAATTCCGCCTTGAAGCGATGTTAAAGGCTCCCGAGACGCCTCGCGGCAGTACGCACGTCTACAACCAATTCACTATTCGCACGACCGAAAGGGATGCGCTCCGAGAACACCTGAAACAGCGAGGCATCCCGACGGAAATCTACTATCCCAAGCCGCTGCATCTGCAACGAGCGTTTGCATATCTCGGGCATACGACGGGAGATTTTCCCGTGTCCGAAGTAGCTAGTTCTGAGGTTATTTCCCTTCCCATTTATCCCGAGCTGACCGAAGGACAACAGCGCGCGGTGGTGGCAGCGATCGCAGATTTTGATACGGAATAAGGAGCAATGCATGCCCAAAACAAACATAGGTGCGAAGATGCCTCGTGTTGCCGTCGTTGGCGCCGGCTATTGGGGTAAGAACCTCGTGCGCAATTTTCATGCGTTGGGGGCGCTGCAAATGGTCTGCGACGTGAATGAAGAGACGCTGAGTCGAGTCCGGCGGGAGTATTCGATTGCAACGACAAGAGACTATGAAGCAGTGTTGGAGAGCGATGGCGTCGATGCCCTCGTAATCGCCGCGCCGGCCGTGGAGCACTACGCGCTCACGAAGCAGGCACTTGAAGCCGGGAAGCATGTGTTCGTGGAGAAACCCCTTGCTCTCCGATGCCATGAGGGCAGACAACTGGTCGAACTCGCCAAGGAACGGAAGTTGATTCTCATGGTGGGGCATATTCTCGAATATCATCCAGCTATTGCTGAGCTAAACCGGTTGGTCCAACAAGGACACTTGGGGAAAATCCAGTACATTTATTCCTCACGGCTGAACCTTGGAAAGCTGCGCACGGAGGAGAACATTCTGTGGAGCTTTGCGCCACACGACATTTCGGTGATTCTGAATCTTTTGGGCGAGGTGCCGCTCCGTTGCACGGCTCAAGGTGGAAGCTACCTCAATCCCCCAGTTGTGGACACGACGCTGAGCACGCTGGACTTTGAAAGCGGTGTGAAGGCACACATATTCGTGAGCTGGCTCCATCCATTCAAAGAACAAAAGTTGTGCGTTATCGGCAGCCAAAAAATGGCAGTTTTCGATGATCTAGAGCCGGAAAAGAAACTAATACTCTACGCCCACCGCATCAATTGGGTTGATCGCAAGCCAGTGGCTGAACGCGACGGTGGTCACGTGATTCCAATCCCGAAGGAAGAACCATTGCGCAAGGAGTGTGAACACTTTTTGGAATGTGTGGGCGAAAGTGCGCGGCCAAGGACCGATGGAGAGAATGCGGTGCGCGTGCTGGAGGTTCTCGATGCTTGCGAGCGCTCTCTGAGTGACCGTGGCTCCCCGGCACTGGTTGTCGAGAAAGTGTCGCCATATTTTGCTCATGCCACGGCTGTGATCGACTCTCCCTGCGAGATCGGGGAGGGCACGAAAATTTGGCATTTTTCCCATATCATGCCAGGCACGCGAATTGGTAGGGGCTGCAAAATTGGACAAAATGTTGTGATCGGACCGAACGTATCCGTCGGCAACAACATAAAGATCCAGAATAACGTATCTGTTTATACTGGCGTCGAACTGGAGGATGACGTCTTTTGCGGCCCTTCGATGGTGTTCACAAACGTCATTAATCCTCGCAGCCATATCATTCGCAAACACGAATACAAAAAGACTTTGGTGAAACGCGGGGCTACTCTCGGCGCTAATTGCACGATTGTATGCGGTGCCACCATTGGTAGCCATGCCTTTGTAGCGGCCGGAGCAGTCGTTACGCGAGACGTTGCCGACTACTCGCTTGTTATGGGTGTTCCCGCACACCATGTTGGGTGGATGTGCCGGTGCGGAATTCGTTTACCGGAGACAGAACAAGGCGGGGAACAAGACGTCTTGTGCATTGCTTGCGGGCGACATTATTCCACGGAAGACGGAGCATGCAGAGAGACCCGGCCAGCCACTCTAGCTGCATCTCAAAGTTAAAGCTTGTTGAGTATTCAGGGTTCTCCGTGCTCTACGTGTTCTTCTGTGGGTAGCTATGTTTTTGCGACATTGCTCGAGCGCTCGAGGCTAAGCATTTAGAGGGCGCACTCCGGGAGCTCATCGTGCGAGGGCGTCAGTCGCCTGATAACACGGCATTTCAGAGTAGTGAATGCAAAAACCGAATAACTTAGATTACTTTCGGTTCTCGGAGACGCCGGGCGGCCGGGTGACGCGAGAGGCTGTTTCCATGCCTCGCACTCGCTACGCGTCTGCGTCTGGATTCGGTGAAGGCAGGGGTGTTCTGGAGCTTGGGTGCGGTGCTGGAATGGGCCTAAGGTATCTGGGCCGCGATGGACGTAGGCTCATCGCTGGAGATTACACAGAATCCATGCTTCGCGTCGCTAAGAGGGAGAATCTACGTGTACACCGGATCCGACTGGATGCGCAAAAGCGGGGCCCTGTTGGTTTGGAATCCTGCAAAATTGTTGAGCGAACTCCCGAAGCCCTCGGAAAGGCTTTGGCAGAAGCCCTTATTAGCAGGGCCCGATCAAACGGTTATCCGAATGCGATGCAGTTCTCCTTGGAAGCGATAGCCAAATGTGTAGCGTCCGCGTACTAATCAGTCGCTGGGGCTGAGGCCACGTGTATGACCGAATGAATTGCTTGATGAGTTTTGTTTGTACCTTCCGGAGAAAAACTGATGCACACTAACGATGCGGTCATCGTCGTCGGCCAGGGAGAAATTGGGCGACCGCTACTCTCAATATTGAGCCGATCATACGAATGTGTAGGCGTCGATGTAGAGCCTGTGAATATAATCAGACCATGCTCCGTTCTACACATTTGCTATCCATATCAAATCCAGGATTTCGTTAGCACCACTGTCGGTTACATTGAAAAATATCATCCATTGTTGATCATCATAAATAGTACGGTCCCGCCGGGAACGACTCGCCGAGTCCAGGCTCAGGTTGGACCTCCTGTCGTTTACAGTCCAGTGCGCGGAAAACACGCACGAATGCAGGAGGATTTGCTTCGATATAAAAAGTTTGTTGCAGGATTCCGTTACCATGACACAGAATTCGCCAGGCAGCATTTGGCCAAAGCAGGATTTGAGACAGACACTTTTCGCAGCCCTGAGGTTGGAGAGCTCAGTAAATTACTCGAGACGGCTTGGTTAGGCGTTCTGGTCGGTTGGGCTCAGGAGGTAGAACGCCTCGCGCTTCGACAAGAGGCATCATTTGAAGAAGTGAACAAATTCATCCAGGAAATTGATTTCTTGCCGTCGCACATCTTCCCTGGAGTGATCGGTGGGCATTGCGTCATGCCCAATATCTCGATCCTGCGCGAGTGCGTCGATTCCAAGTATTTGGATGCCATCGTTGAATCCAATGAGGCAAAGCAAATGCGGGAAGAAACTGTTCAAGAGAGCAAACGATGATAAAGGTGGGTCTAATTGGAGCTGGATATTGGGGTCCAAACCTTGCGCGTGTGTTGAATCAGAACCGAAAATGTGAATTCGTAGCTTGCTGTGACATTAACCCAGGCAATTTGGAGAAGATCCTGCACCAGTACCCGCGACTCAAAGGATTTACGAGCGTCGACGAAATGCTGAGCCATGGTTTGGATGCTGTCGTGATTGCCACGCCGATCTCGACTCATTACGAGATCGCGCGGAAGGCATTAACCGCTGGCCTGCACGTCATGGTTGAAAAACCCCTTGCTCACAAATCGTCTTACGCAGATGAGTTGGCGAGCACGGCGCTGCACCGTGGCCTAATCTTGGCGACAGGCCACACCTTCATTTACAGTCCGCCCGTGATCAAGATCAAAGAGGCGATTGATTCGGGGGCCCTAGGCGACATTTATTACATCAGTTTATCCCGCGTTAATTTGGGCTTGTATCAAAAGGATGTTGATGTCATCTGGGACTTAGCTGTTCACGACATCTCGATCTTGTTGTATTGGTTGGATGAAACGCCTCACATTGCTACCGCGCTCGGCCGCGCTTGCGTACAGACAAGTAAGAACGACGTAGCGTTCGTTTGGTTGCAGTTCCCAAGCGGAGTTCTTGCCGCGATCGAAGTCAGCTGGCTGTCGCCCCAAAAATTGCGGAGGTCTATCGTCGTCGGGTCAAAGCGGATGGTAGTCTATGACGACACCGACTCAAATGAAAAGGTAAAGATTTATGACCGCGGTGTCATTCTGCATGACCCCGAGACCTTCGGGGAATTCCAGCTAACGTATAGGATGGGCGATATGGTCGCACCATATCTCGCCAACCAAGAACCTCTTGTATTAGAGGTGGGTCATTTCCTGGAGTGCATCGAAACGGGTTCACAACCGAACACTAACGGGGACTTCGGTGCCAAGGTCGTGCGAGTGTTGGAGACGATAGTGGAGTCAATCGATTTAAGGGACGGCCTAATGCGGAAAGCTATGGTCACATCGCTTGAAGGATTTTCAGGCCAAGTATGACACAACCTCAAGTCTTAGCTTTTTATCGGCATTCTCAAGCGCTTGTTGAGACTGAGGACATTGGTCCAAATACCCGCATTTGGGCCTTCGCCCACGTAATGAACGGAGCGCAAATCGGGTCCAACTGTAACATCGGGGAACATGCCTTTATCGAATCGGGGGTCAAGCTAGGAAATAATGTAACAGTGAAGAACGGAGTTTGTCTCTGGAAGGGGGTCACGGTCGAAGACGACGTCTTCTTGGGACCTAACTGCGTTTTCACAAACGATCCTAATCCGCGGGCTTACATCAAGAAGAAAGAAAGCGAGTTGCTCCCGACACTTGTTCAGCAGGGCGCGACAGTCGGCGCAAATGCAACGATTCTGTGTGGGGTGACAATTGGAAGCCACGCTTTTGTGGGCGCGGGAGCTGTAGTCTTGCGCTCGATACAGGCCTTTGCATTGGTCGTCGGTAATCCCGGGCGGCAAATTGGTTGGATGTGCATTTGCGCCAGCAGACTCGCTATGGGTGTAGCGGCACCACTCGAAGCATCTGCTACCTGTGCACACTGCGGCCGAGTCTTTACCCGTACAAAGGAGGGGCTCACACTCAAATGAGCGGACCAGCCACCAGGATTCAACCTGGGCGATATGGAAACGCTGTTGTGATCCCATTCGTTGATCTCAAAGCCCAATATCTCTCTATTCGAGAGGATATCGAAGATGCAATTGCGGAGGTTTTGCATTCTACACAGTTTGTAAACGGTTTTTGGGTTGAGCAATTCGAAGAGCAGTTCGCCGCGTATTTAGGGGTTTCTTATGTCGTGGGAGTTGCCTCGGGAACCGCGGCCCTGGAGTTGGCCCTTAAGGCCGCCGGGGTCAGACCCGGCGATGAAGTCATTGTTCCCGCGAACACTTTCTTTGCAACTGCGGAGGCCGTGAGCAATATTGGCGCCGTTCCAGTTTTCGCGGACATAAACCCTCGAAACTTTCACATGGATATTGCCTCAGCTGAAGCCGTTCTGACTCCTAGAACGCGAGCCATTATCGCCGTGCACTTGTATGGACGCGCTATGGAGATGGGCGAGGTCGAACAGCTCGCAGCCCAGCACAGATTGACGATTATTGAGGATGCCGCGCAAGCTCATGGCGTGACACTCGGGAATGTCCGGGTCGGTGCATCCGGTCGTTTGACGTGTTTCAGCTTTTATCCCGGCAAGAATTTGGGTGCCTATGGCGACGCTGGAGCTATAGCTTGCGGTCAACCGGAGCATGCCAGGGCGCTTCGGCTGCTCCGCGATCACGGTAGCCCAAGGAAATATGAGCATTGCATGGTTGGGACAAACGCAAGATTGGATTCGATTCAGGCAGCCGTTCTCTCCGCAAAACTGCGACACTTGGATCACTGGAACGCTCTTAGGATTCGCCACGCAAATTTTCTTAGCCAGGGCTTAGCGAGAACAAAGATTACCTGTCCAGAAATACCGCCCGACGGCGAGCACAACTTCCACCTTTTCGTCGTGCGATCTGGACACCGTGACGCGCTCAGCCGCTTTCTACAACAGAGAGGAATTGCGACCGCCATTCACTATCCTGTTCCAATTCATCTGACTAAGGCTTACCAGGATCTTGGACATCCTGGCGCAGGCTCTCTCCCTGTTTGCGAGGCCCTCTCCTCCGAAATACTATCGTTACTGATTTACGCGGAACTCTCGCGGCACCAACTGGATAGTTTGTTGGCCGCTGTCCAAGAGTTTTGTTCAACGGAAGAACAGATGCATTCCGCATCAAGCGGCGATCATACTTACTATGATTAACAGTGCGAGCGTCTCAGTAATTGTTCTTTGCAGAAACGAAGAGCGACGCATAGCGGCGTGCTTGGAGACCTTAATCGCAAGTGACTATCCTAAGGATCGCTTGGAGTTTCTCGTCGTCGATGGAATGAGTGAGGATGGAACTCGCCGAATTGTGGAGGGAATTGCTTCCAAGTATTCCTTTGTGCGCCTTCTGGACAACCCGCGCAAGACCGTCCCCGCCGCATGCAACATTGGCATCCGTCAGGCCAAAGGCGAAGTGATTATGGTCGTCGGGGCCCACTCGCAGTATTCACCAAACTACATATCAACGTGCGTCGACTGTTTGATTCGATACGAGGCATGCAATGCTGGCGGGATTTGGCGGATCTTGCCAGGAGGTGAGACCTCAATTTCCAAGACGATTGCATGGGCGTTGGCTCATCCCTTTGCTTCGGGTAATGCCTACGTGAAGGTGGGGTCGAAAGAACCCCGCTGGGCCGACTCGGCAGCTTTTGGCTGCTGGAAGAAGGAGCTTCTGGAGAAGGTCGGGGGGTGGAATGAAAAACTCGCAGGAAGTTCAGATATGGATCTGAACGCCAGACTAAAAGAAGCCGGAGGAAGGATCATTTTGGTTCCGGACATCGAGGTTAAGTATTATGCGGATTCGACCTTCCAGTCGTTCTGGGCGCACAACTTTGCCGATGGCGTGTGGGCCACGTACGTACTAAAGTTTCGGAGCAAAGCATGGGCTTGGCGGCACTGGGTGCCGATGGCCTTCCTGCTGAGTTTGCTGGTATCGGGGCTCCTTGCATTCGAGTGGTCGATTTTCCAGTGGGTGTGCGCTGCCATTCTCGGCTGCTATGCGGCTGCTAGTTTGGTTTCAACAGTTCAGATTTGCACCCGTGAGAAGAGCGTGCGATGTTTGCCGCTCCTGCCGGTAGCATTCGGAATTCGCCATTTTGCTCACGGAATTGGTGCACTTTACGGGGCAGTTCTCCTGATCTTGCCGGGTGAACCTTGGAAAGGGCGCCGGGGAGCAATTCAGTAGATGCCGCAGACTTCTAAGGCGGACACACCCGCTGACTACTCGCGAGTCTCTGAGGCGCCAGGCATCCGAGTAACGCGAGAGGCCTTGTCTATGCTCCGAACGCGCTATGAGTTTGCGTCGAGATTCTGTGGGGACAAAGATGTTCTCGAAGTTGGCTGCGGGGCAGGAATGGGACTTAGGCATCTGGCCCGCAATGCTCGCCGGGTCGTGGGCGGCGATTATGCGGAAGTAATGCTTCGTTCCGCCAAGAAGCATGGTGTTCCAGGCATGGCATTGGTCCGACTGGATGCACAGAGACTGCCATTTCAAGAAAGCTCGTTTGACGTCGTGCTGCTGTTCGAGGCGATTTACTATCTGCCGCAGCCGGTTGCTTTCGTGGAAGAATGCCGCAGGGTTCTTAGAGAAAACGGCACACTGTTGGTTTGCTCCGCAAACAAGGAGTGCCCGGGTTTTGGCGCCAGTGAGTTTAGCCACGCATACTTCTCCGCGGACGAACTGAGGAAGCTGCTGGAAGAAAACGATTTTGTAGCCCAGGCCTATGGGGCATTTCCGGCCGCCCCGAGGACGTCTAGTGGAAAGGCTAAAGCGGCCGTCCGCGAACTTGCTGTTCGGTGGAACCTTATCCCCAAAACCATGCGAGGAAAGGAGCTCTTGAAGAGGGTTTTTTACGGCCGGCTGACCGAGCTAGGAACGAGCATTGAAGAACACATGGCCCCTTATGCCCCGCCGTCGTTGCTACAGCCGAATGAGGCTTCAAATTACAAAGTCATTTATGTCGTCGGACGACGCGGGCGAAATGGCGCGCGTAACTGCGACGCTCACCAGGAGAGCTAAATAACGATTATGCTGAAGCGGATTCTTGATCTCGTAGTGTCGTTTTTGGGGTTGCTGTTTTTGCTGCCGTTGTTGACAGTAGTGGCCATTCTGATTAAGAGCGGTAGCCCTGGGCCCGTATTCTATCGAGGATTGCGCGCGGGAAGGCTTGGAAAGCCATTTCGCATATTCAAGTTTCGAACGATGGTTTTGAATGCAGACAAAATCGGTGGGCCATCCAGTGCCGCAGACGATCCGCGCATCACCCGCGTCGGAGCTTTTTTGCGGCAATACAAGCTGGATGAGTTGCCGCAACTGTTGAACGTGCTGCGGGGCGAGATGAGCCTAGTAGGGCCCCGTCCGGAGGTGTTGCAGTACGTGGCGATGTTTACGGAGGAAGAGCGCCCGATCCTGACGGTTCTGCCGGGCATAACGGACTGGGCGTCGATCGCAAATGCGGACGAAGGTGCGCTTTTGGCAGGCAGTCCGGATCCGGAGAAGACCTACCTGGAGAAAATCCGGCCGGAGAAGATCCGGCTACAACTGGAATATGTGAGGCGACACTCCTTCGCGGTGGATCTGCAAATCCTGATGCAGACATCGCGCGTGCTCTTGCGGAGGAACCGGGCCGAGGCAGGGATATCTCTGGAAGCGCGAGGTGGGGAACAATGACGGAGACGGAAGGGCAAGTCAGTAGTTCCGGCGGCGAGATGGACGGCACGGGCCTGCTCGGTCTGTACAAGTCCATGCTACGGATTCGCGTTGCCGAAGAATCGATTGCGGAGCTGCTTGAGAAAAATGAGATTCGGTGCCCAACGCACTTATACACAGGGCAGGAAGCGATCGCTTCGGGAGTGTGCGCGGCGCTGGCGCGGGAAGACTACATTTTCGGAGGCCACCGATCGCACGGGCACTACCTAGCGAAAGGAGGAGACCTGCGCACTTTGATGGCGGAGTTATATGGGAAAGCCGCCGGGTGCGCCCGGGGCAGAGGCGGCTCGATGCACCTGATAGCGCCCGAGGTGGGGCTGCTAGGAACGGTTCCCCTGGTGGCCGCGACGATTCCTATTGCAGCTGGTGCGGCGCTGGCGTCGCAGCTTCGCGGAGAACGAAGAGTGAGCGTCGCGTTCTTTGGGGACGGGGCGACAGAGGAGGGGCACTTTCACGAATCCTTGAATCTCGCCGGGGTGCGGAAGCTGCCAGTTATCTTCGTCTGTGAAAACAATTTCTACTCCAGCCACATGCACATCACCGAACGCAGAGCGAAAGACAACATCCACAACTCCGGCGAGGCGCATGGAATTCCTGGAATCGTCGTAGATGGAAACGACGCCGTAGCCGTGTATCGGGCAACGATGGATGCGGTGAGGCGGGCGCGGAACCGCGAAGGACCGACCTTGCTAGAGTGCCGCACATACCGGTGGAGAGGGCATGTCGGGCCTTCGATGGACATGGACGTTGGTGTGAAGCGTAAGGACGAACTCAAAGACTGGTTACCGAAAGACCCTCTGGCCCGGCTGCGCTTGCAGTTGCTTGAGAGGGGCATGCAGAACTCAGAGCTGGAGGAGATGCAACGGAACGTGCATTTGGAAGTTCAGGCAGCCATCCGTTGGGCACGGGAATGCCCGTTCCCGCCTGCAAGCGAGTTGGAACGCCACCTGTTTGTGCAGTCAGGAGACACCCGACATGCGCACGCTTAGCTACGCCCAGGCCATGCGCGAAGGATTTGCCCAGTTGCTGGCGTGTGACCCGCGGGTATTCGTGATTGGTCAAGGCGTATGGAGTCCCTGGTACGCGGGAACAAGCCTCAAGGACCTGGACAAAGAGTTTGGCCGCGACCGCATCATTGATTCTCCTGTGTCAGAAAACGCCACGACGGCCGCGGCCGTTGGCGCCGCTCTGGCGGGAATGCGGCCCATTGTGTTTCATCCGCGAATGGACTTCATGCTGCTTGCCGTTGACCCGATTGTAAATCAAGCCGCCAATTGGTCTTACATTTTCGCCGGCCAGATAAACGTTCCCGTAGTCATACGTGCTTCCATTAATCGCGGAGGAGAACAAGGCGCTCAGCACTCGCAGGCTCTTCAGGCGATGTTTATGCATATTCCGGGCGTCAAAGTGGTCATGCCCAGCACGGCATACGATGCGAAGGGTCTCTTGATTGCCGCGATCAGAGACGGCAATCCGGTGATGTACATCGACGACCGTTGGCTTTACGACCAGAGGGACGTTGTCCCGCAGGATGTCTACGATGTCCCAATCGGTCGTGCGGCTGTGCGGCGATCCGGCACGGACGTGACGATCGTCGGGACCTCATATATGGCAGCCCAGGCCGTTCAGGCGGGGCACATGCTCGAGGATCGAGGCGTTGACGCCGAGGTTATCGATCTGCGCTCAATTTCGCCGTGGGATAAGACATCGGTCGTGCAATCGGTTCGAAAGACGGGGCGCCTGGTGATCGCGGACGCGGCATGGAAGACATGCGGCGTCGCCGCGGAGATCGCGGCTTCCGTAGCAGAAGAAGCTTTCGAGGATCTCTTGGCCCCGGTCGCCCGGGTCTGTCTCCCAGACCTTCCCGCACCGACTAGCGCCGCGCTGGAGGCAGCGTACTACGTGAGCGCCGGCGAGATTGTTTCGGCCGCATTACAAATTCTGGAGCAAAAGGAGAAAAGATGGACTACCGCGTCCACTTCGTTGATGCAAAAGCACATTACCGAAGATTGAAGACGGACATCGATTCGGCGATTTTGGATTGCCTTGGCAATGGCGATCTCATCAACCGCCGCCAATTGAAGGACTTTGAGGGGCATCTCGCTGAATTCGTCGGAGTGAAGTACGCGGTCGGCGTGAACAGCGGCTATCACGCACTCCATTTTTCGCTGCTGGCAGCAGGTGTCGGGCCCGGCGACGAAGTCATCACGGTTGCACACACTTTCGTCGCCACTGTATCGGCGATCATTCATACGGGAGCCAAGCCGGTCCTAGTGGATGTTCGACAGGATTACAACCTTGATCCCGCCAAGCTCGAAGGGGCGATTACACCGCGTACAAAGGCCATTCTTCCTGTGCACCTGAATGGTCGCGTTTGCGAGATGGATCGCATCATGGCTATCGCGACTAAGCACGGTCTGGAGGTGATAGAAGATGCGGCGCAAGCTCTCGGAGCTACATTCGAATGGCAACGGGCGGGATCGTTCGGCCTGGCAGGCTGCTTCAGCTTCTATCCATTCAAAATCCTGGGAGGCTTTGGCGACGGCGGCGCGGTGACGACAAACGATCCCGAAGTGGCTCGTATGGCGAGGCTCTTTCGATACAACGGAGAAGAACGCGAGACTGGCGAGTACCACTGTCACGGCTACACGGCGTTGCTTGACAATGTTCAGGCTGCGGTACTCGACGTGAAGCTGCGGCACTTGCCCTCTTGGATCCAGCATCGGCGCGCAACCGCAGAGCTCTATCGGCGCGGCCTCGAAGGCATCGCCGAACTCCATCTACCGCATTTCACAGATGACCGCTATTTGGACTGCTATCAGAACTACGTCATCCGCACGAAACACCGCGACGAACTGAGGAGGCACCTTCGGAATGAAGGCGTAGAGACCTTGGTTCATTGGCCCAAGGCAATGTGGGAACACCAAGGGCTGTCACTCGAAAGGCCTAACCTCCCCGAAACTGAACGCCTTTGCAAGGAAGTGATGTCGTTACCGATGAGCGCTGAAACGACTCCCGAAGATGTGGCTATGACCACCGACTGTATTCGTGAGTTTTTTTCTCGGCACCGAGCCCTGACTACGGCAAATGTCGCCGCTGGACGATAATCACCGATCTTCTTGACTAGTGGAACGTCCCGGTCCCAGTCGAGCAAACCGAAAACGAAAGTCCTGTAACGCTGGTTGAATTCACGAAACTCGGGACATTGCTTGTTGGGTTTCGCCTCACCGTGACGAAGGGCCCTGAGGACTCAGGTCTGGGCCAAATCGAAGGTCAAAATTTGATCTTGTGTCGCTACTTCCCAGTGGAACTGTGTTGTGGTGTCACTGCAAAGACCTATGAATACTGAGAAAATGCCATCATTGCTGTTGCAGCGTCGTCCTTGGTTCATCGCGATTTTCCAAGCTTGGCTTGTTATTTGTTCCTTGGTCATGGCTTGGCTATTGCGTTTTGATTTCAGCCTACCCTATTCCCGAACTTTGCTTATCGCGATGCCAATTCTGGTCGTGGTAAGGGTCATTGCTATGACCTGTTTCAAGTTGCACCGCGGTTGGTGGAAGTATGCAGGAATAAGCGAAGCAGCGGATATCTTGAAAGCTGTCATGGCGGGTTCGGCAGTATTCTTCGTTGGTATCCACTATATGTTAAGGCTGACATCCTTTCCTCGAACCATCTACGTATTGGAAGCGTTATTCACCGCAGGATTGCTAGTCGGCGTTCGTCTCCTCTCGCGGGTCGTTGCGGAATCGGTCCGCGAGAATCTTTCCCCATGCAAGAAAGTGATAGTGATTGGGGCTGGGTCCGCAGCTCAAACAATCATTAGAGAAATGCGCCGGTCAGGAAGCGGTTATTCACCTGTCGGCTGTTTAGACGATGACCGCTCCAAATTACGCATCCGGATTAACGGCGTTACTGTGCTTGGCACAGTGGACCAACTGCCACCGTTAGTGTCTTCTGAAGGTATAGACGAAGTGTTGATTGCCGTGCCGTCTGCAACGGGCCAGCAAATGCGTAGGTTCGTTGAAATCTGCGAAAAAGCGAAAGTGAAATTCCGTACCGTTCCTGCACTTAAGGACATAATCGCCGGTCAGGTGATAGTACGTCAGCTTCGCGAAGTTAGTCTGGAGGATCTACTTGGTCGTGAGCCTATTCAGATCGATTTGGAATCTGTTCGCAAAGAGATTGCTGGGCGAACGGTAGTTGTGACTGGGGCGGCTGGCTCGATCGGGTCGGAACTCTGCCGTCAAATAATGGATTACAGCCCGGCTCGGCTCCTCTGTCTAGATCAAAGCGAAACTGGACTGTTTTTCCTCAGATTGGACCTCGATAGGCAGGCAAATGGTGTCCAGCTTGCCTTTCGCGTTGCCGATATAACAGATGGCGAGCGAATCCGGTATGTTCTGTCGGAATTCCGACCGGACGTTATCTTTCATGCTGCCGCATACAAACATGTACCTATGATGGAGTGCAACGTCCAAGAGGCAGTTAAGAACAACGTGTTAGGGTTGCTGGGTTTACTGGACCTTGCTGATGCGGCTGGCTGCAAGGATTTTGTCCTGATTTCTTCAGACAAAGCGGTCAATCCCACGAATGTCATGGGCGCAACCAAGCGAATCTGTGAGCTAATCCTCTCGTCCCGCCCGCCAAACGGAATGCGCTGCGTGTCTGTACGATTCGGCAATGTTTTGGGATCCAGCGGAAGTGTGATCCCTGTGCTGAAGCAGCAGCTGCAAAGTCATGAGCCTCTGACCGTCACTCACCCTGAGATCAAGCGCTTCTTTATGATGACTCGAGAAGCGATTGCCTTGGTCCTACAAGCCTTCGCGATTGGCAAGCATGGCGACATTCTGGTCTTGGATATGGGAGAGCCAGTGAAGATCCTGGACTTGGCCCGCACTCTTATCCGCCTTTCTGGCAAATCCGAACACGATGTGGAAATTCGTTTCACCGGGCTTCGTGAAGGGGAAAAACTCAAAGAGGAGCTATTCTACGAACATGAGAAGGTTATTCCTACGGCCTGTGAAAGGATCAAACGGACAAGTGGAACACTGAAAGACTGGCCAAAATTGTACTCTCAATTGGAAGAGCTTCGTGCTTCCATGAACATCGATGGCGCCGCGCCAATTCGTGCCAAAATCAAGGAAATTGTGCCTGGATATTCTTATCTAGAAATTCCACGAGCGTCAGACATTGGTGACGCACCCGTTGGAAATGGAGTCAAAAAAGCTGCCGCTAGCGACTGACCATCCGCTAGCCCACGACTTGTTCTCCAAAACGACGGTTCCGGATCTCCGTGTAGTTTGGACAGCAGCAGACCGAAGTGGTTGTGATATAGATGCGCTGAACGACAAGCTCGTCAACCTTTATGACAGCGTTTCTTCTAGCCCTGTCCCTTTGGATGTTCGAACCGCACATGAATGTGGTCTTTGTGATTTTCCTTTAGGACTCGGTCGTTGAACCGAACCCCGCTGCGGAGCTCGTCCTGATGCGGAAATAGGGTATCCTGCCTGGCGAGAGTAATAGGTGCAACATTGCTAGGCGATGCCGGCATGCCCTGCCGCTGCAAAACAAGCCGATTCCTCTTTAGCACGGCTAGGTACCGTCCGATTCCACCGTCATGTTCTAACACCAGCTGAAATGCGAGCTTGCGCTCCGAGATTACGCGGATGTTCGACAGTGCCAAGGGAGCAAATTCGGGCTCACCCCAGTAGCTCTCGTTGAACTTGATCAGGCCCACTCTTTGTTGGGCGGACAGGATCAAAATCAACTCGACGCCGACCGAATCTCCGCTCTCCTTCAAGTATTTGAGACTCGAATATCGTCCGGGTGGAAAGCTTGCGGTTTGGTTGACGGGAGGACTCAATTTCAGTCCACGAACGACGTAGCTTTTGACGTCGGAATCCTGCGAATTGGACCGGATCGTTAAAGTGCCACTAAGCTGTGGGCCAAGAAGGTCGAGGTCTAAGGCATAGCTATCAACTAAATGTGTGCTCCCCCCGTACTCGAATTTGCCCTGCAAGACCACGTGAGTGTGCGGCTCAGACAATTCTGCATGGAGATTGATTGTCCACGGAGGCTGGTATAGCCAGCTGTTCTGACTCCGTTCCCCCAAACAGAGCAGCCAGCCTCTCTGGCCGTCCGAAGTAATCGATGAAAGCAGAAACACTCGACCCTGGGCGAAAGCGCAGATTTGTGACTCCTCGTGACTTGCGATTTTCCTTTAGCCGCTGTCATCCTGCCGAGCAGGAAGCGTCCTGTTGTGCTCATCCAGCAAGTTAGTCGCAAGGATAGTCCAAATAGAAAGAATGATCGACAACGTTGACTTCGTTCCGAACATATCAATAGTTATAGCACTAATTCGGTTCGGGGCGTGCCAACGGTCACACGCTGTACGGGCGGCCTGAATTCGACGCTTACTTTGAAAGGACGAAGCCCCTGTTTAATCTTGTGTGCTCACTTTGGAGATTGGTTGGCCCCCCGAATCGGAATCCGATGGCGGTGATATGTATGCCGGGTCCGTGGCACCGAGTTTCCTTAGGACATTGCGCGTTGCCTGTTGCGCGGCAGCATTAGTCAAAACTGCGTGCCAACGCGTCGTGAAATCGTCAAGGCCCCAATTCCATCGCATGGATCCAGCGGCAAAAACAGTGCTGCCGCTTGGCGCGGTGTAAGTCGCGATATCGGCATATCGGTTTTGTCCAAAAAGATCTTGATAAATAGAATGCGCTATAACCGCTGTTGATGGAGGAGCACCCCCAAACAGTCGATCGTTTTCATCACCCAAAAGGCCTGGCAGATGATCGCCATCCCTCAATCCGGTGTTTTCGAAGACCCAATTCGCAGCATCAGTAACGACGACGTCATAGTTCTGAGCAAATGTACTCTCAAACATAATCCCAATCATGGAATCTTCCGGCCGGTTCACTGGTGGGTCCCGAAATAGCGTTGTGGTTCGTCTCTGATTGTCAGGGTTCTGGTCAGTGGCCAGAGGATCAAGCAACACACTCTTGTAGCAGACGATGGTCCGATTTGACACCGTCGAGAGGGTGCTTGGCTGCAAGCGGATCTGCCAATAGGAAGCGTCAGCGCCGAAGAAACCCAAGCCAATGCCGGAGTCCCGCGCCGCCTCCACATTGTTCCGCATCTCCCAGGACCAGTACTCATCATGACCTACTGAAAGGAACCCTTTATGGGACATGAGCAGCCGGCCACGAGCATGGGTGTCTATATCAGTCGCGTAAGTCACATCGTAGCCTTCCCGCTCTAGGAACCTCACCATGTTGTACTCCCAACGAAAAAAGTCACCGGCGCCGAAGTCCCGTGCGTAAGGCCGATTGAACGAAACCATGTAGGCGCGCGGGTGAGTATAGAGTGACCAGCCACCCCAATTATTGTAGGCCGCGAAAGTTGTCACACTCGACTGATACAGCAAGTCTGATATCCGCTCGTCGTCACGCACGACGAAAATGACATAGCTCTGCTTTGCGCTCGGTACGCCTGTAAGCTTCACTAGATAGACGCCGCTTGCCCACTCGGTTGGATCTGATGAATTCGGGATGTGAAGGACATACGGATCGCGCCATTGACACTCCACGAGGTGAGTTTCTAGATCAGGCGCAGGCATCGGCTGCGTTCTCCCCCCGCGGACAACTGAGGGCATCACTTCCCTGCCACCCGCTCCGCCATACCAACCCAATCGGAAGAACTCCATCAAATAAAACCGGTCGGTGGTATTGACAAAAATGCTGATATCCTCACCACGATTGACGCTGGTCGCTGAAGCGAACCCTTCGATCTCCCGGCCGTGTGCCGCATTCGTTATTTGCCAGTTGGTGGTGCCGGGCTTTGCGTTCTCGGCCTTAATAGTCCAAGGTGCTGATGTTAATTGAGCACTGGGCTCGTCCAGCGCGACGCCAGCTCCGGTACAGCCGGAATTCAGCAAACTGGGGGTAAGAAAAACTGCAAGAAAGACAGCTCGCGTGAATAATGACCGGCATCTTGTGCCCAAAGAACACCTCTCTCGAACGGTAAGTCTGGCTAAACGTGACTAGCCAGCTTTTACCCCGGATTTCAAGCAACAGCAATTAGCCAA
>Ga0126378_10000573_pt1 | contig 26723 bp, 26 predicted proteins | sample PanSoiMetPlot_23_FD_92587 | JGI IMG/M metagenome (GOLD analysis project Ga0126378, IMG submission 92587) | Tropical forest soil microbial communities from Panama - MetaG Plot_23 | ecosystem: Environmental > Terrestrial > Soil > Tropical forest > Bulk soil | place: Panama | collected 2016-02-17
AACTGCCGTTGAACGTGCGCGTAAACACGTCACCAAATCCAGTCGTTGGTAGCCCAACGTTGGACGCCAGCAGAGGGTTCGGGACGCCAGCCAGGCCGGAGCCGCCGTAAAAACCAACGAAGTCCAAGGATGGCAACAGATTGTTCTTAGCTGCCTTGCGCGATATCTGCCGGTTAGTCATGTCGATTCTTGCTTCTGCTAACTCCGGACGGTGCGAGAGCGCTTCAGCAATTAGGTCTTGCGTCGGAACGACGGGTTCGTTTTCGGGAACGACAATCGTATCCGTTGGAGCCACAGCGGCTCCCGCGACTTCGGGATCGCTCAGGTTTCGTGTGATCGCGTTTTTCATCAGCAGTTCCTGGAGCTGAAGATTGGTTTGGGCAATGATCAGATCCTGATTGCTCGAGTCCACCACTGCCTCATCGCGTGTCACCTCAATGGGAGCGATCGCCTGAAGCTCTACCTGCTTCCTGTCGTCTTCCAGAGTCTTTTGCGCCAGAGACAGGGAACGCTGTTTCACTTTCACATCTTCGACTGCGTTTACGAGATCCCAGTAAATATTCTCGATCTGCGTGGCCGTTGCGATGATTTGGTTGCGAAATGCGATGTCGGTAACTTCGCGATTGTTCCTTGCAATTCGCAGGAAACGCAGGTTCGGACCGAGACCAAATCCTGAGAGCAAACGCTGAGTAATCGTGAAACGGAAGCCTGAATTGAGCGCAGGCACGAGCTCGGTAAAGCGGCCGTTGGTGGTTTGTCGGTTATTTTGCACTCCGAAGTCAATGGAGGTTCCGGTGGGGAATGCCTGCAAGTAACTCATGTTTACATTCGCGGTATTTTGCTGCACCGACGGGACGCCGAAAGTTACTTGGTTAGCAACCGGGAATGTGCCATGTTCGATGTTGAAGTTCGTGTTGATCTGTGGGTCGTAAGAATTGACCGACGCGCCAGCGCCGATGGTGGATGTCACCAAACCACCTGCACCCGTTCCAGCGCCACCTGCTCCTCCAGAAGTTCCACCTGCACCCGCGCCCGGGGCGCCGCTACCGAATCCGCCAATGCCTCCGCCAGGTGTGCCTTGTACTAGACCGCTGGCAACGCCACGAGCGCTCGCACCCGCCTTGGTACGCAGAACGTCGGTGTCGGCAATGTCGAGGTTATAGCGCGCGATCGCAAGGTCGAGGTTGTTCTCCAGTGCCAATGCGATCGCATCGTTAAGAGACAGCATGAGCTTTCCGTCTTTGATTAGCTGATTGATACGGGCGGAATTCTGCAGCTTGGGCGACTTCAGGGTGCGGCCCTCGTAGGGAGCTAACATGTTCGGGAAGGACTTGCGGGACTTGGAGAAGTCGATCTTGCCCACGTCGTGCGATTCGACTGGTGGCGCTTGACCTGAAGCAGGTTGTGGCTGTGCGGATGCCACCGCGGTCTCAGCGTTCTGCGTGGACTGAGTTTTGTCTTGGGCTCCTGCGCTCAAGGGGATTGTGGCGGCGATGAAGAATACCGCAAATGCTCTTAGCTGCGATTGAAAACACCTATACGTCGGCATCAAGGCTCCTTTTCGTCCTTGGATCAACTCTGCAATGTCGAGAAATCCGTTATGTCGCTAAGGCGTGTCCAGCTTCCACCGGACGCGCCGTGTCTCCTACGATCCATCCGTCAAGCAGCTTGATGGTGCGATGTCCGTAAGCCGCATTCGCCTCTGAGTGAGTCACCTGGATAATCGTCGTGCCGGCTTCGTTGAGCTGCCGGAAGAGCTCCATGATTTCTTTTGCCTGATCGGAATGAAGATTGCCCGTGGGTTCGTCCGCCAAGATCAGCTTAGGCTTGTTAATAACCGCGCGGGCTACGCCTACTAGCTGCTGCTGACCGCCAGACAACTGATTGGGGTAGAGATCCTTCTTGCCCACGATGTTGAACCGGTCGAGCGTGTCGCACACCATGCTGGTGCGCTCAGATTTCTTGATGTCCTTATACGAGAGGGGGAGATCGAGGTTCTCGGCAACCGTCAGGTTATCGAGCAAGTGGTAGCTCTGGAAGACAAATCCGATGTTCTTCTTGTTCAACTCGGAGCGCTGCTTGCGGTTCATCTTATGAACTGCTTCGCCGGCAAAGTAGTACTCGCCTGTCCATTGGTCATCGAGCATCCCAAGGATGCTCATCAGAGTAGTCTTGCCTGCTCCAGAGGGGCCCATCACCGTCACAAACTCGCCTTGGGGTACGTCGAGATTGATCCTGCGCAGCAACCAGATCGTGCCCGCAGGCGATTTGATTGTCTTCTCTATGCCTCGTAACTCAATCATCTTTGGGTCCTAAAAACTTGACCTTCAGGAGAGAATTGGCACGTCCAATTCCGAAGGTGGTGCCCCGACAAGAGGTTGATTCAATAGCGGTTAAAGCTTAAATCCCAAGGTGCTGCAACGCGCCTATGTTCGGCGTCGCGAAGAAGTGTCCGATAATGAACAGTTGCGCTTTCATAACTTGAGAACCCCGATGTTATTGGAAACATGCCCATCGTCGGAGACGAGCTGCAAAATGCGAACGGCATGGGAGCTTCAAGCGGCGGAGTACTCCCGAAATGTGGTGCGCGCCGGGCGTGGGCGCCCGACACCTCGTAGCTGCTCCTGTCCGCTTTTTTACAACAGCTTAAGTGAAGTTACCTTCAAGGTGTCGCCCTGGACGTCGCCGCTCACATCTACCCGCAGGTGGTAGTCCCTCTTGGATTTCTTTAGGGCATCCAGGACAAGAGCGTTTCCCTGGGAATCGAACTTCAGGAATTTGTTGTCACTCGTGACGATGCCAAAACCGCTCTTCTGGCATTGAAGGGCGCATGCACGGCTATGCGCGTCAGGAGTCTTGGCCGAAGTCTTTGCACATGCCACGTCAAGCACCGGCGCGTTGTTGAACGTTTCGGCAGCAGCGACCGTAGCGAAGCCGGCCAGAACTGCCGTTAATAAGACTAATTTCTGCATCAATGGTTCTCCATTTTCCGGGTTTTATGCAGTAGCTCTTAAAGTTGGACCGGGCGTTCGAACCGCGATTGAATCTTCTCGCGCAGCCGAAAGCTGCGAGAGTGCGAACGCGGCGACGGCCAATTCTACGTCGCGCATGGCCAGATCGAAGAACATGCCGGTCGTCAAAAGGTTGATAGAAATTCCAATCAGCCACAACATCACTGCGTAACTGCCAAGCTTGGTCAATCGGCTCAGGACCACAATACCAGCGATAATCTCGATCACTCCTACGGCGTGCATTAACGTTGCCGTGCTCACGGGCACAACCTTCGTCGCCAGCGGGCTCAAGTACATTCCCCAATCGACGATCTTGTTGAAGAACTTGTCCAGGCCGGCGATGATCGGCCCCGCTCCGAATCCGATTCGCAGTGCCCACCAGGCCGCATTTAGCCGTTTGTCAAAGCTTCCAGGCATTCCATGCCTCCCGTACTAACAGAGTCACGACTTGTCAAAGGGTTACAGTCGAGCTGTTTTCCTTCAAGGACCTTGTAACGCAATCCCGGCAGGGTACTCTATTTGATAGTGAGAAACAGCGCGATTCTTGAACAGGCAACGACTGAAGCGTGGAGCGACGAGGAGATCGTCGCTCGCGTGCTCGCGGGCGAGACCATGCTCTATGAGCTGATCATGCGGCGCTATAACCAGCGACTGTATCGCACGGTCCGGGCCATTCTTCGGGACGAAAATGAAACTGAAGACGTGATGCAGGATGCCTACGTCCGCGCTTATCAGCACCTGAACCAGTTTGCCGGACGGTCATCGTTTGGTACGTGGTTAACGCGGATCGCAGTTCACGAGGCCCTTGCCCGTTTGCGAAACCGCGGACGTCTCATGCAACTCGACGAAGGCTCTTCTGAGGCAGATACCAGTATGCTTTACTCCAGATCCGAAAACCCGGAACAACAAACATCAAATGCTGAGCTGGGAAGCTTGCTAGAGGAAGCGATCCTGAGTTTGCCTGAGCAGTTTCGCGCCGTCGTCATGCTCCGTGACGTCGAAGAGATGAGCACGGCCGAAACCGCAGAGACACTGGAGATTTCCGAAGAGAACGTGAAGACCCGTCTGCATCGTGGCCATGCCTTGTTGCGTAAGGGGCTGCTAGCTCGTGTATCTTCCAGGGCCACCAGCGCATTTCCGTTTATGGGAGCGCGCTGCGATCGCATGGTTGTGCACGTGCTCGAATGTATCAGCACGCTGCCGGTTTGATCGAACGGTCCCTTGCGTCCGTGATAACCTCTCGAACCTAGAAGAAATTCTTAAATTCTTCAACCACACAGGCGAGCAGAGTATCGCGGTTCGTTTTGGTAAGAAGTTCGTGTCCGGCGGCCGCGATTGAGACAAGTTTCGTTTCGCCGGCTATCAGCCGAAGTGCCGACTCCATCTCTAGTGTTGATCCAAATGGATCGCGCGTGCCATGGACGAAAAGCGCCCGCGTACGTAGCTCGGGAAAGTGTGCGGTACGCAATTGTTCCGGCTTGCGCGGAGGGTGCAGCGGGTAGGAAAGCAATAGAAGCCCGTCTGCTGATGAAGGCTCGCGCGCACAAAGCATGGTTGCCATGCGTCCACCATAAGAATGCCCACCGAGAAAGATACGACCTCTGGTTCTCTCCTGTATCACCTGAACAGCACGACCAAGTCCAACCCGATCTTTTTCGGCGCTTCCCATCGGCGGTCCATGGGGACGCGATTGACGAAATGGAAGGTCGCAGCGTAGAACCGTTACTCCGGCGCTGCAAAGCGCTTCTGCAAGCCCTATTAGCAGCGGAGAGTTGCAATTTCTCCCGGCGCTGTGCGTGAGTACCAGGCCATCGTTCCCAGAACCTTCTGCACGATGAAGAAAACCTCTGACCGTTGGGTGATCGGAGGTCTGGTCTAGAAAGGGTTCTGCCATGAATCAAAAAATCGGAAACTGCAATGAGACGGACGCTTAAGGCGTCGCTGTTTACAGCACCAATTCTTCCTGCGTCCATTGCACTGCAGCAGGAGGAGTGTCAGCGCATAGGTCGATTACGAGCTTCTCCAATACGAGGCGCTTGCTGGCGGGATTGGAGCGCAGAGCGAGGTCGGCACGTGCCAGCAATCGCAACGCGACCGTGAGTTCGCGGCGAGACTTATAGCGGCGAGCCTGACGGATCACATCTTCGGCGGCGAAAGGAGGCACACGAAAACCCTGCCACAGCGCCTGCCAGATCATTCGTGAGTCACGCACATTCTTCTCCAGAATCACGAGCATCTGGCGGAAGGTGCGCGCCAGCATGTAGATGTGCCCGATTGCAGCTTCCTCACCTTCTTCGCTGGCTAGGAGCGCATCGAGGACCGAGAGAGCGCGAACTCGATCTTTCGACGAGATTGCATCGGTGAGTTCATACAGCGAACGTTGCTTGGCGGCGAGCACCAGGGTTTCCACGTCGCCGATCGTGATGCGTTTCTTCTCTCCAACGAACAAGATGAGTTTCTCTAGTTCGTTGCTCACAAGCATCATGTCCGAGCCCAGCGCGTCCACAAGTTCTCGCGCGGCTTCGGCCTCTACCTTCACTGCTTCCTTGGAGGCACGCTCCACAACCCAGCGCATGCCCTCGTCCTCATCGACGCGAGCCAGTTCGATAACTGTGCAATATTCACCCAGAGTTTCGCGCATGCGCTCGTATCGCTCCTTGTCCTGCATGTCCATACGGCGCGCATCAGCGGGAATGCTGATGTGATCGGCGACAAAGATCAGCACTGCAGCAGGATTGGGATCGCGGCAGTATTCCTCAATCGCCATGAACTCCTCTTTGTGCGATCCCCGCCCATAGAGAACTTTCACGCCACGAACGAAGAAGACCTGAAATGGCGCCATGAGAGAAGGCGTGCGCGCCATATCGAGAATCTCAGCGACGCTGTTTTGCGCCAGATCAAGATCATGAAGACTAAAGTCACGAAGTTCGGAAGGGACGAGATGTTCGATCAGCGCCGCGCGGCAACGGTCGCGAAAGAATACTTCATCACCGACTAGCACGTAGGCGGCCTTCAGCTTCCGCGAGGACACATCAGAAACGAAGCGCTCGGTCGCAACGAAGCTACGGCCGGGCATCAGAAGCCCTCCAGAATCTCAGCAACCAGAGTGCGGGCAAAATCACGCGAAAGGCGATCGACAGCCGGAGGGCTTTCGTCGAAGAAGCTCGTAACCTCTCGGCTTACCTGGTACTGCTCGCGAAACGAGTAATTTGGATTCTCAAACAGTATCTTGCCATGCTTGTCGACGAGCTTCACGCTCATGTTGATCTGCACGATCGCGCTCGATTGTCGTCCGGTCTGTGAGTCGTAGGTGAGTGGATAGATGTTTGTAGTGACGACTGTTCCGTGCAGCACGGCATCGGAAGTGCCGTCATCATTCGTCTCAATTTTGTACTCACTGCGACTTGTAAATTCGCGGACCACTGCTTCCGTCAATATCTGTTCGGCTCGATAGCTGTTTGTCTTGTTGGCGAAGATCGGCACCGCGATGGTGCTAATCCCGGACGGAAGTTTTACTTGTGCGTGTGTGGGTGAGTGATAGCCGCAGGCAGTTATAGGTAGTGACGCCAAAATAGAAATACAGGCGAGATTGATTGTGCGGCTCACTATGATCTTAGTTTCGAGACTGTGATCCTGAGGCCCTCGTTTGGCCGAAGGATCTCCCGGAATATTTCAGACCCGACATATCGCGGGAGATCCTTCCCCGAAAAAGGCCTCAGGATGACAATATTGAGGCTTTGCACGTTCTGCAAAAAGCCTCACTGCACCTTCCCCAAAGGTCTCATCGTGCTCAACGTAGCCGCGCATTCCACCGCGCTGATCGCTGCGATCTTCAAATTGTCGGCTGCCGCCCAGATCCACAATCCATTCCCATTACGGGCATCCTGACGAAGCGAGACCAAGACATTTCCTTGTCCCGCGGCGTTTACGTTGCTCGGGCCATCTTCGGCAGGATCGAGGATGGTCACATGATCTCCAGCCAGAGCTTTCCCGACCGAAGCGGCCTCAATCTCGCGATCGAATTGAATGTAGATGGAAAAGGTGTGTGCGTGGAAGGTGGGAGCCTGTAGCAGCATCAGGGAAGGCACCGATAGGCTCTTTCCGGCGATGGCGTCGAAATGGGCCGCAACACGATTCTCAATGCTCTTCAGCGAAATCGAGGAACTCTCTCCAAACCGGCCGAGCATGTTGAAGGCAACCTGCTCGTCGAACACTTCCTTTGGCAGAGCGGTGAATGACAATAGGTTCACGGTCTGCTGATGCAACTCGTCCATGCCGCGCTTGCCTTGTTCGGAAACCGGCTCAAAGACCGTAGCGGCAACCGTACCAATAGTCCCCGCATTTCGCGCGCGGAGAAGAAGCAAAGCGAGAACACTCGCGACTGGATGGGCAATAACCACCGCGGTGGTGGTTAAGTCCTCGCGGCCCGGTTCCTGTCCCGACTCGCGCTCCAGCTCCTTTTCGATCCATGGTGAACGGACGGAAACGTTTCGTTCGCCGTCGAGAGCATAAGAAAGATCGAGCACAGTAGCGCCGGCATGAAGCGCGCTCTGCCAATGCCTGCCAGTGAAGGCGGCATCGGAGGCGAAGAAGGCAAAGTCGACGTTGCGAAAATGCTCAGGATCAGCGGGCTGAATAAATGTGGCCTCATCGCCAACTTGATCAAGCTGTCCGAGCGACTCGTCGTCGTCGAGCAGCTTTACGTCGGCGACCGGGAAGTTCATCTCGTCGAGAACTTCTTTTAACTCGCGGCCTTTGAGCGTCGCGGCACCGACGATTGCTACGCGAAAGACGTGGGGGATGACTGCAGGACGATTCATGCCAGATCCACCCTGGACTCTGGCTCATATCCTGGAGTTGCCGGGGGACGCTTTCTCATGGCGTAAGCGAAACGCGCGAGAACTCCCGACGCAAGGTACAGCAAGCCAAGCGAGAACAATACGTACTCGGAGTAAACCCAGAGCAGCCCGAGAAAAATGCAGATAAGCGGAAACACCCAGAAGGGCTGGCGAGCGCGCAGATCGATACCCTTGGGGCTCCAGAAGCGCCAGGTGCTCACCATCAGATATGAAATCAGTACCACGAAGACCAGCCAGAGCAGCGTCTCCCACCAGCGGTCGATCGGGGTCCCGTCACCAAAATGTACCGTCGCTGCGATCATGGCCGCGCCCGCAGGGATCGGCATACCAACGAAGTATTTGCGGCCTGGACGTCCCGGGTTCTTGGGCTGCGGATTTTTGGTGATGTTGAATCGCGCCAGTCGGCTGGCGCCTGCGATGACGAAAAGAAACGTCACGATGGCGCCAAGCTGGATAATCTTGTGACGCAGATCTGGCTGCCAAAGCTCCGGTATCTGATGGCATCCCCAGATCCACGCCAGGATCGCCGGGGCGACTCCAAAGGTGATCACATCGGCGAGGGAATCGAGCTCTCGTCCGAAATCGCTGGTGGTGTTCGTCATACGAGCGATGCGGCCGTCGAGGCCATCGAACAACACCGCGAATCCTATGGCTTTTGCGGCGTTATCAAAATGGAACGGAGCGCTGGCTGAACCCTGAATTGCCTGAGAGATTGCGTAATAGCCTGCAGCGATATTGCCTGCGGTAAAGATCGACGGCAGCACATACATGCCGCGCCGCATGCGATGCGGCCGCTGCGGATCATCTGCACGTCGAAATGGCCTGCTCAGATTCATCGCCCGACTTCCGCTCGACTTTGACCTGCTCGGAGCACTCCAAGAATAGACGAACCTCCAGCTACGTGATCCCCTACTTTCACCCGGATATCAACGTTTTCGTCCAGCACCAGGTCCACACGCGAACCGAACTTGATAAGTCCAACGCGCTGTCCGCGCTCTAACTTGTCCCCTGTCCGCGCACTGAAGACGATTCTGCGCGCGAGCAAGCCGGCGATCTGTTTGAAGATGACTGTCTGGCCCTCGCCCTCAACGGTGACCACATTTTGCTCGTTCGCGTCGGAAGATCCGGCCGACATGGCATTTCCGAATTTGCCCTTCTGATAGCAAACCCTGGTGATTGTCCCGGAAATGGGGGCGCGGTTAACGTGGACATCAAAGACATTGAGGAAAATGCTGATTCTCTGCTTGCGGCTGTCCTCTGCGATCCGCGAGACGGCGGTTACCTTGCCGTCAGCGGGAGAGACGATCACTCCGGGACCGCCGGGAATAGCACGCTCAGGATCGCGGAAGAACCAAAGAAAGAATGCCCCAAGTAGCAAAGGCAGCAGGGATAACCAAGGATTGATAAAACCCAGGAGCACGGCAGCGACGAGTGCGCCCAGGCCGTAATAGAAGCCGTCACGAACCATAGGGGATTCAATGATTATATCGGCTTCGGCCACCTGGATAGATACTGGGCCGTGGGCAAGCACACGAACCGCAAGGGCGGCGCCAGAGCTAGCTTCGCGCCCGCGGTCAGCCCTTACAACTACGCAACTTGATGATGCGACTGCCGTTGCTGCTGCTCAATCGACTCCATCTGGTCTTTGAGGCGCAGCTTCAGCTTCTTGAGTCTGACTTCTTCTAATTGTTCGTCTGTGGAGGGGTACGGCTTTTGGGTGAGAACTTCGAGGCGCTGACAATATTGTGAGTGTTCCTCGGCCAGCCTACGAAACTCCTCGTGGCTGGCCAATAGCTCTTCGCGGAGGGACGTTGCCATCCTTGAACCTCCTGGCCACAACCGCTGGCACATCATCTTGGATGTGCCCTAGGAAAGGAAAAGTAGCACACCGCCGGAGCTGGTTCAACGATGTTTTGCGGAATTGTGAATCCAGGTGTGGTGACGGGAGTTGCTCACTGACCGTGTCTAAGTAAGTGCTTGAACAATAAGGCATCTTCCAGTGGATCGCGGTAGTAGTTGGCCCGACGCCCGTCCTGAACGAAACCGACTGACAGCCCTAACTTCTGTGCAGCCACGTTTGATGCGCGAATCTCCTGGCGGATTTCCGTCGCTCCAGCCTGTCGCGCTCGATCGATGAGAGCGGTCATCAGAGCGTGACCGGTTCGGCGCTGTCGGGCTACGGGCGAGACGGCGATGTTTTCGAGTTCCCACTCCTTTACGACCACAGAAGTGACCAGGAAGCCTACGAGTTCCGATTGCTCTTGTTCCGCGACCATGATGAGCCGTCCAGACTCGCTCAGCGCTTTTCCATAATGGGATTCAGACCAGTGGGCTGCGGTTGGCGAAGCAGTCTCGATAGCCATGATCGCGGGAATGTCGGTTTTCCTGGCATCTCGGATGACCATAGATTTCATGTCATTTTGGGAAGCATAGTATGCTCCAGATGAATGCTATTTCTTCATCTTCTGCATGTACTCGGCGTCGGACCGACGAATGTAGTTAGCATCCAGCGCAAGAACATCGACTGTTTCTCCCGCAACCAATTTGGAGTATCCAACCCTCGCGGCTACTTCGGTGCCGCGGTATGTCACTAACCTTGCTTGCTCAAACTTCGCGGCGATACTCGGCTCGACAGCCAGTACTGTCAGATTGCGCGACTTCGCCAGAGCCACCACTTCATTTAGCGACAGCAGCATCTCTTCGCGAGCTCGGCTCTGAACGGCGGCGTAGACCTCACCTCGCCCAGCATCGAGCACGGCCATGACTCCACTCTCAGCACCTGACGCTTCAAGCAACAACTCGAGAGAGGTCACAGCAGCGATGGGAAGCCTTAAAACCTCTGCAAGCCCCTTCACGGCAGTAAGTCCTACGCGCAACCCGGTGAATGACCCGGGCCCAGTAACCGCGATCAGTCCTTGAAGTTGTTGAGGGGCGAATTGGTGTCGCCTCAGGAGTTCAGAAATCTGAGGAATGAGCTCTGCAGAGAATGTTCCACCTTGAATCGACGCCGAATCGATGATCTCAACCTGGTCACCGACGCCGCGTGCCAGGGTAACGCCGCCTTGCCTTCCGGAAGTATCGACCGCTAGCAGCAGCATGTCAGACCGCAGAGATGGGATCCTGGCAGAGTTCGAGCAGCACGCCACCGGTCGCCGAGGGATGCACGAAAATGTAAAGGTGGCCGCCGGCGCCGATTTTGATCTCGTCCGAGATAAGGCGCACGCCTTTACGCTTCAACTCTTCGAAGGTTGCCGAGATGTCGTTCACGTGGATGGCAACGTGATGGAGTCCTTCGCCGCGCTTCGCGATGAATTTGTTGATAACAGAATCTTCGGAGGTTCCTTCCAGAAGTTCCAACCGGCTTTCGCCCGCCGGCACCATCGCAGCGCGAACTTTTTCGTCCTCGATCACTTCCTCGCTTACGACCTTCATGCCAAGTTTCTCGTAAAACTTGCGAGCCTCGGCAATACTCTTTACCGCGATGCCCAGATGATCGACCTTAAACATGCTTCACTCCGAAGTTCGTAACCAGTTCCTCTACTAGGGAATAAGGATCGCGCTTGTGCTCGGCGATCTCGTGCGCATATTGATTCAGATGCTCGGGATCGAGTTGTTCGCGAATCATGCGATCAAGCAGAGCCTTGCGCAGCATCTCGACCAGGCGCTCACGCCAGTTGCCGACCTTTTTGCGCAGCATCAGATCTTTTCCTTTGAGGTACTGGCGATAGGAGGCGATCGCCTTTACCAATTCGGGCACTCCCGTGCCGTCGCTGGCGACCGTCTTCACGATCGGAGGTGTCCAGTCATCGCGGCGGATGGCAAGCGTCTGCATGGCGCGGATCTCGCGCTCGACTCGCTCGGCGCCTTCGCGATCGCTTTTGTTGATGACGAAAATGTCGGCGATTTCCATGATCCCCGCTTTGATCGTCTGAACATCGTCTCCCATTCCAGGAACAAGAATTACAACAGTTACGTCAGCCAGCCGGACGATATCGATTTCGTCCTGGCCTACGCCGACGGTCTCGACAAAGACGATCTCCTTGCCGGCTGCGTCGAGCAGGGTGGCGACGTCGGCGGTGGCGGGAGCGAGTCCGCCGAGGAAACCGCGCGTGGCCATGCTGCGGATGTAGATGCCGTTATCGGCGTGGTGAGCCTGCATACGGATGCGATCTCCGAGAATGGCGCCGCCGGTGTATAGGCTCGTCGGGTCGACGGCGATGATCCCGATCGTTTTTTCTTGTTTCCGGTACTCCCGTGCAAGCTGATCCACAAGCGTGCTCTTGCCGGCTCCCGGCGATCCAGTGAGACCAATCACGGTAGCGTTTCCGCTGTACGGGAATAGTGCCTTCATCAACTGTGAAGCCTGTGCCGAATCGTTCTCAATCGCGGTGATCGCGCGCGCAAGGGCGCGTACATCGCCAGAACGCACGCGCTCGACGAAGCTGGTTAGCGATGGTGCTTTGTGATGAAGAGATTCAGCAGTCGGAAGCATGCAAGAACAGACAAGTGTATAAGAGCTTGTTTCTGCTCCGGTGTTCTAAACCGAGAGCTGTCCACTCCAAAACTGTCATCCTGAGGCCGTCTGTTGGCCGACGGACCTCCCGGAATCTTTCGAACTTTGTTGCATTGTCCCGGCTTTTCGGCCCAGAAATCCTCGCCAGAGAGCAAGAATGACAGCGATTAAAGTGGACGCATTCCGGGAGGTCCTTTCGGCCAACAGAGGGCCTCAGGATGACAGGCAAAGGAATTCAGCGCGTCTCAATAACTCTTCAACAACTGTCGCGCAATCACTAGCCGCTGGATCTCGCTAGTCCCCTCGCCGATGGTGCAGAGCTTCACGTCGCGGTAGTACTTCTCTGCCGGATAGTCCTTGATGAATCCATAGCCGCCATGAATTTGTACGCCTTCATTCGCGCAGCGCACGGCAACTTCACTGGCGTAAAGTTTCGCCATCGACGACTCCTGCGTGGTCTTCAGCCCGGCATCTTTCATTGAGGCAGCACGCAATGTGAGCAGCCGGGCAGCATCGATCTCAGTCGCCATGTCGGTGAGCTTCCACTGAATCGCCTGAAAGTCGCAGATGGGACGTCCAAACTGCTTCCGTTCTTTCGAGTACTTCAGCGCTGCTTCGAATGCACCTTGTGCGATGCCCAGTGAAAGCGCTGCGATAGAGATTCGTCCGCCGTCAAGGACACGCATCGCATCGATGAATCCGTCGCCCTCCTTGCCGACCAAGTTCTCAGCGGGAATGACGCAGTCTTCGAAGATCAGTTCAGCCGTATCGCTGGCACGCAGGCCGAGTTTGTTTTCTTTCTTACCAGGACGAAATCCCTTCGTGCCTTTTTCAACGACGAATGCAGAGAGTCCGTGCGTGCCCGTGGTGCGATCCGTGACGGCGATGATGACCGCCACATCCGCATAGTGACCGTTAGTGATGAAGGTCTTGGTCCCGTTCAACACCCACGTTTTGCCTTTGCGCACTGCCGTCATGCGGGCGCTGCCCGCATCGGAGCCTGATCCGGGCTCGGTGAGTCCCCAGCAACCGATGAACTCGCTGCTCGCCAGTCTCGGCAGGTACTTGCGCTTCTGGTCCTCGTTTCCGGCGACATAGATGTGGTTGGAGCACAGAGAATTATGCGCGGCCACGATAATGCCGACCGAACCGTCGACACGCGAGAGTTCCTCGATCGCAGTCACGTACTCAACGTACCCGAGGCCGGCCCCGCCATATTCGGTTGGGAACGCGACGCCCATCAGCCCCATCTTGCCCAGTTCCTTGATCGTGGACAGAGGGAACTCGGATTTCTCGTCCCACTCCATCACATGAGGACGAATCTCTCGCTCGGCGAACTCGCGCACCGATCGCCGGAGCTGCTCTTGTTCTTCAGTGAATTGAAAGTCCATAAAAATGAAGGGTCGTACTTCGAGGGAAGGTTCCTTATGCGGGAAAACGCATGAGGATAAAACAGTTGAGGATATCACGCGATGAACAGGCACTGGACGTTACCTTAGTTGCTTCTTGGGATGGTTCGCCCGCGTCGTGGCACGGTTTTGGTTAGGTGGTTCCGGCCGCCCTCGGCCGGTACAAAGCCGAAAAAAAGGGATTATTTAAGTACAAAAGAACCCTCTCAAAGATCGCTGCGTTGGCGAGTGCTGTTCAACTCTAAAGATAGCTAACTTCAACCGTAGTTCCGGCCGCGGGCGGCCGGAACCACGTAACCAAAAGCTACAATCTCATCTGATGCCTCCTCGATCTCCAACCCTGGCTAAACGCGAACCACGCACAGAACAATCGGTCCGTGTGAGTTGGCGAGGAGCACTGCGCGTCCGCAATGGTCATCCCTGGGTGTATCGCTCCGATCTCGATGGATCGCGTGCTCTTCCTAGAGCCGGAGTGGTCCGAGTGCTTGAAGAAGGCGGTCGCTTTCTCGGCTGCGCGCTCTCCAGTTCCAGCTCACAGATCGCGCTACGAATGATTTCAGATCGGGAATGCGATGAGTCGGAACTTCCGGCGTTGGTCGCGACGCGCGTTAAGAACGCGATCGAATATCGCAATGCACTCCGCATCCTCGACCAGAGCAACGCTTACAGGCTGGTGTTCAGCGAAGCCGATCGACTTCCCGGGTTGATCGTCGATCGTTACAACGACGTGCTCGCCTTCCAGGTGCTCACGCAGGCGATGGACCGGAAAGAGGTTCGCGACGCGATTCTCGAGACCTTGGAGACAGAGATTCATCCCGCAGGCATTATTGAGCGCGTGGAAGAGCGCATTCGCGAACTTGAAGAATTGCCGGCCATTGAAGGTGGTCTCATTCGTGGGAACAAGACGCGCACCATCATCGAGATGAGTCCGAATCAGGATCAATCTCCGCTGCGCTTTGAATATGACGCGGCTGCGGGACAAAAGACGGGAGCCTTCCTCGATCAGCGCGAAAATTATGCAGCCGCGCAGCGTTACGCGCACGGAAGCGCCTTAGATGTCTTCTGTTACCAAGGAGGATTCGCGCTGCACCTTGCCCGTGTGTGCAGCCAAGTCATCGGCGTAGATGCGTCGCTTGCAGCGCTGGAAGCAGGCGAGCGCAACTTCGAATTGAATCGAAGCTCGCTGGTGGCTCCCGAGATCGAGTGGCTCGAGGCGAATGCCTTCGACTTGCTGCGCGATTGGTCGGACACGGGACGGAGGTTTCAGACTATCGTTCTCGATCCTCCCGCTTTCGCCAAAACGAAGAAGGCACTCTCGACGGCCCGGCGTGGTTACAAAGAACTGAATCTTCGCGCGTTGAAGATGCTTGAGCCGGGGGGACTCCTTGTTACCTGCTCGTGCTCTCATCACGTCTCGCAGGAGGAGTTTTTGGGGATGCTGGCCGAGTCGGCACGCGACGCACGTCGCCGGATTCGTTTGCTCGAGGTTCGGGGCCAAAGCCAAGACCATCCCGTGGTTGCCGGCATCCCGGAGACGGCTTATCTCAAGTGCGTGATTGCATATATCGAGTAGGTCAGCTCGGTCGGGCCTCGTGCTTATACAAAAAAGATAGACATTGACACTCTGAGGCTCCGCGTCGTAACAGAGAAGTAGGTGAACTACGATGGGGATGGCCCGGCAGATTCGTCAATGCGAACCATAACGAGACGTAAAGTCAACAAAACTGGCTCCCACTTAATTCCCTAGTGTATCGCGAATCGCCTGTATTCATGCGGGTTTGGCGAGAAGGATTTTTCCCCTCGGGAATAATTTCCAGCTTCAGGGAAAGCAGCTGGGAATTGGCTTTTGCCACCTCCGCAATTAAAACGCCGCGAGGTGGAGTCTCGTTTCAGGAATTGCCGTTTGAACATCTCCGTCGGACGTGACCTTCCGATTGGGTCACGTTACCTGTTTCTGATGGCTTGCCGACTCCACCTGTGCTGAAATCAGCCAGTTTCCCCCGCGGAGGCGATCATGCCAGAGACACTCGTCGGCCAACCGCCGGCAACCGGGACCACGCAAAACACAGGTTTCAAAACCTCGGCCCAGCCGGGAGTTAAGTACGACGGACAGAATGCCGGCGTGCAGCAACAACGCACCGTGCAGTCTCTCGCAGCTGGTGTTGCTGTGAAGCGCGGCGCAAACTGGTTCTACTGGATTGCCGGCCTGTCGCTCGTGAATACGATCGTCGCCATCACCGGCGGAAACTTCCATTTCCTGCTCGGCCTGGGCATCACCGAAGTCACCGACGCTTTTCGTTCACCAGAAGCTCGCATGGTTGGCTACTTCATCGACGTGCTGGTGCTTGGCTTCTTCCTGATGTGCGGCTATATGGCCGGCAAGCTTCACAAATGGGCATTTGTGATGGGCATGGGCTTCTATGCTCTCGATGCTGCGCTAACTGCTATGGCGCAGGATTGGATCTCATTCGCCTTCCACATCTACGCGATCATCTGCATTTGGAGAGGTTTCGCGCAGGTAAATGCCGCGAAGGAAACTGCTCAGGTCGCGGTCCTGGGCGGCAAGTAAATCCGATTTGATCCACGGTCTGCGTGTGTTCTGCGCCTTCTGGCTGCTGAGCTCGGTCAGTTACTCTCAGACGCCTAACCTAGCGAAGATGAGCGGAGATTTGCGCGCAGACGAAACCCTTGCCAGGACGAATCTCTCTGCTGGTGAGCTGAATGAGATCCTTAAGCAGGTAGAAGAGACCGCTTTTGATGCTAAACATGTTCGAGCATCAAGCTCCGATGGCAGATGCATTTCAGCTGCAGGCTGGCCCGAATCCCATCCAAGATCTCTCTCTTTGCTCGAATACCTCAGTCAGTGAGTCCGCCTGCGAACTGTATGCTTTTGACGGTAATATTTATCGTCGCGTTGAGTGCTTCAGCGTCATAGGTCAGGAAACCTCGGCGCCTAAGATGACGAAGACTCAGTGTTCGCAGGATCCAAAAGGCGACTGAAAGAGGTTTGTCTCAAGTGAATCCGGCGAAAGGCAACGACAAGTCGCGGTCCTGAGCGGCAAGTTCTAGCACGTATTTCGCAACGCTGAGCGGCTGCTAGCATCGTACTCACTCATGAGCACGACGCAACAGCCGCCAAACATTCCTCCGGCAGTCACGCGCAAAGTCCTCACTGCACTCGAAAAGAACTGGCAAGCTGAGAAATCCGGCTATCACACGTACGAAACGTTGGCTTCGCGCGAGCACGACCCTGTGCGCAAGGAGAAGCTCCATCATCTGGCCGAGGCCGAGCTTCATCACGCGCAGCTTTGGGAACAGCGCATTCGGGAACTAGGCGGCCCGGAGCCGAAGTACGACGGCAGTTCTACGGGGGACGCAGATTCGCTGGCCAATCGTATCGGCGGCCCCGATATGGCACTGCGACGGCTGGAATTGGACGAGAGCCGCGATATCGCCCGCTACGGTCGTCAGCTCAAGGAGCTTGGCGACCACCGCAGCATTGAGATCCTGCATCATGTGATCGCCGACGAGCGCGAGCATTACAAGACACTGCGTGATCTGATCCGTTGTGGTGGACCACATTCCCATCGTGTGCGTCAGCTCAAGCCCAGCGAGGCGCGCCAGCTCCTCGATGAGCTGATTGCCAAGCGGGATCAGGGACAAGCCCACGCTGCCGGGTGGATCGGCGACGCGATTTACGGAATCAACGACGGGCTGGGAGCGATCTTCGGCATCGTCTCCGGCGTCTCCGGAGCAACACTTGGAAACAGCAAATTTGTGCTCATCGCTGGACTTGCCGGCATGATCGCTAGCGCTCTGTCCATGGGTTCAGGAGCATATCTGGCTGCGAAGAGCGAGCGCGAGATCTACGAAGCTGAGCGCGAAAGAGAACGTGAGGCAATTACCTTCAACGAATCTGAGGCCCGCGAACTGCTCTCTCTTTACTACCAGGTGAAAGGGCTGCCCTCGGCTGATGCCGACAAGTTTGTCGATCACCTCGCCCGCGATAAGGAGCAGTTTGTCCGTACGCTGGCCGCCGAGCGGCTGAATGCAACTGAGGAAGGCTTGCGGAATCCGATGGTTTCGGCAACCTCAGGCGCTCTATCGACGGCCGTGGGAGCCTTCATTCCCATCGTGCCGTTCTTCTTCATGAGTGGATACCCGGCGGTGATCACTGCGGCGATTGTGTCGCTCCTAGCGCATTTCGCCGTCGGTGCTGCTAAATCCTTGATCACCGTGCGCTCCTGGTGGGCAAGCGGCACGGAAATGACCCTGGTTGGGGCTGTGGAGGGTGTGGTGACATACTTCATTGGCATAGGATTGGGACGGATTGGGTCATGAGTGCTAGCCTGCGTGATGACCTTCTCTGTAAGCAGCCGCATTTCAGTGACATTGTTTGACACTCCCTTAACAAAGCCGCTAATATCTATACTTTGTGTAGTCCTGCAAGTGCCCGCCTGGGTGGTCGCATCGCGCTAATCGGCCCGGTGAGTTTCAGCCTGCGGTTTCATTGCTCTTTTTCGTAAGGACTGGCGGTCGCCGAGTCTGCTTGTCCCTTTTATCCGTTTTGGAGAATTGGAATGTCTACCAGTTTCCCCACTGAGGGGAAAATCGCGCGCAAGTGGTACGTGGTCGACGCCACGGACCAGACCTTGGGACGCCTCGCGACCCGGGTTGCACACATTCTCGCGGGCAAGCATAACCCGCAATACACCCCTTTCATCGATACCGGCGATCACGTGGTCGTGATCAATGCCGCGAAGGTCAAACTGACCGGAATGAAGGCTGGGCAAAAGATTTATCACCGGTACACCGGATATCCCGGTGGATTGCGTTCTGAGCAGTACGACAAGAAGCTCGCTCGGCGCCCGGAAGCGGTCGTAGAAGACGCGATCAAGGGCATGCTGCCCCACACCAAGCTTGGCCGGGCAATGGCGAGCAAGCTGAAGGTGTATCGCGACGACAAGCACACGCATGCGGCCCAAAAGCCCGAGCCGCTGACGATTGCGAAGTAAGGATTTTTGATAACTCGGTCAAAGCCGAGACAGGAAACGAGATAAATGGCTGATCTGGTTCAGTACTACGGCACGGGACGTCGCAAGTCGAGCATCGCTCGCGTGTTTCTGCGTCCCGGCAGCGGAAAGTTCACCGTCAACGATCGCGAGTTCGACAAGTATTTCGTCACCGACGCGCAACGCGTAAGCGCCAAGGCACCGCTGGTGAGCAGTGAGACCGGCACCACGTTCGACGTCGTCGCGACGGTCCATGGCGGCGGCGTGAATGGTCAGTCCGACGCAGTAAAGATGGGCATCGCCCGCGCATTGCTAGAGTTCAACGTCGAGCTGCGCAAGAAGCTGAAAGGCGAAGGCCTGCTCTCACGCGATGCTCGCGGCAAGGAACGCAAGAAGTACGGACAAAAGGGAGCACGAAAGCGCTTCCAGTTCTCGAAGCGGTAAGCATTTAGCAGTTGCTGTTAGCTGAGTGCTGACGGCTGCATGCCGGTTTTCAAAATCTTCCCGAACCCGAAATCCAAGCAACGGGTCCGGGCCGGGAATGTAATTCTTGGGATGCTCGACTGATCCTGGGAATGCAATCCACAAAAAGGAGGTCAATTGGCGAATATCACCATGAAGGAACTGCTCGAAGCGGGCGTTCACTTCGGGCACCAGACGAAGCGCTGGAATCCCAAGATGAAGGAATACATCTTCGGCGAGCGCAACGGAATTTACATTATCGACCTGCAGAAAACTCTCAAGATGTTCAAAGACGCGAGCAAGTACGTGCAGGACATGGCCGCGCAAGGTAAGACGATCATGTTCGTCGGCACCAAGCGCCAGGCGCAAGACGCAATCGCCGAAGAGGCCACCCGCTGTGGAATGTTCTATGTGAACCAGCGCTGGCTAGGCGGACTGCTCACAAATTGGGTCACCGTGCAGAAATCGGTGAAGAGGCTCCAGGAACTCGACGACATGGCGACCGACGGCCGCTATGATCTGCTGCCCAAGAAGGAAGTCATCAAGCTGGAGCGCGAGCGGAAGCACTTGCAGGCGAACCTTGCAGGTATCAAGTCTCTCAAGCGGCTGCCCGATACGCTGTTCGTGATCGACTCGAACAAGGAACAGATTGCAGTGCGTGAAGCCCGCAAGCTTGGTATTCCGGTTGTCGCGGTGGTCGATACGAACTGCGATCCGACCGAAGTGGATTACATAATCCCCGGCAACGACGACGCACTGCGGGCAATCCGACTCTTCGCGGCGAAGATCGCTGACTCGATTGTTGAAGGCGCTCAGGCGGCGACCGATAAGCAGGATGCTGAGTTTGCCGGAGCCGTGGGATCTACGACTGAAACGGCTGCAACTCAGGGGACGGAAGTCAGCGAATACGGCGAGGATGGCGAGTCAGGATCAGACGACATCAACCTCGAAGAGATGCTTGGCGGAAATATCCGCAAGTCTCCAGCTGCCGCTGCCGCTGCATCCGCGGAAGCCGAAGCCGCTGTCGAGAAGCGCTAGTTCGGTTTGGTAGAGACGTCCGCCGTGGCGGACTGCGTCTCCTCGAAGATGTCGGTCAGCACCAAACTACCAGCCGTGTCGTTTTCGATTTGAAGACATCTAATAGGTACACTGAAGAAACGCGACATTCATGGCCCGAGCCGCTGTGGCGCTCGGGTCGTAATTTGTTAGGCCGGATTTGGATTCGGCAGAAGGCATAATGGAAATGAGCACTGCTACTGTGAACGTTGACGCAAAAATGGTGAAGGAGCTGCGCGACAAGACCGGCGCTCCATTTGGAGACTGCAAGAATGCACTTGTCGAGGCCAACGGCGACGTCGAGCAGGCGGTAATCGTCCTGCGTAAGAAAGGCATCGCCACAGCAGGCAAGAAGGCTTCCCGGACCACGAATGAAGGCTCGGTTGCAAGCTACATCCACGCCGGTGGCAAGATCGGGGTGTTGCTTGAGCTGAACTGTGAGAGCGACTTTGTTGCCCGTACCGACGACTTCAAGCAGCTGTTGCACGACATCTCCATGCACATCGCAGCCACGGATCCCAAGTACATCCGCCGCGAAGATGTCACGGCAGAAGACTACGAGCGTGAGAAGGAGATCTACCGCTCACAGGCCGCTGCAACTGGCAAGCCGGCTCCAGTGGTTGAGAAGATCGTCGAAGGCAAGATGGCGAAGTTCTACGAGGAAGTGTGCTTGCTCGATCAGCCCTTTATCAAAGAGCAGACTATGAGCGTCTCTCAATTGATTGCCACCAAGATCGGCAAGCTGGGCGAGAACATCTCCGTCCGCCGCTTTGCCCGCTTCAAGGTAGGCGAGCAAAACTGGCCGGTTTTGCAAACTAAGCCTGATGGTACAGCAGAAGAAACAAAACAGTAGGTTCCACAGGGAACGAATCGCGATCTGACAGAAACGCCGGGTGCTACTACCCGGCGTTCTTGTTTGCGATGTGAGAGCGATCACAGCGGTCTTCTCCGCGATATGATGGACTGTTCCTTTACACATCATGGTGGTTATGAACGCTTATCCCATTGCGCCGGCCGAGCCGGTGGAGTCCGATCAGAGCGAAGTTGCAGAGTGGCTCGAGGCCTTTGATCAGGTCGTCGAAGAAGAGGGCCCCATTCGGGCCGGAGAGTTGCTCGAGGCGCTGGCGCGCCGTGCGCGTGAGTCAGGTGTTGAGCCTCCAGCGCAATTCAATACTCCCTACAGAAATACGATTCCGATCAAGCAAGAGTTGCCGTATCCCGGCGATCGCGACATGGAACGCCGCATCGAGGCACTGATTCGCTGGAACGCGATGGCCATGGTGCATCGCCAGAACAAGAAAGACTCAGGCATCGGCGGACACCTCTCTACGTATTCTTCACTAGCCACTCTGCTCGAAGTTGGGTTCAATCATTTCTTCCATTCCAGCTATGGCGACCAGCCCGGCGACCTGATTTATTTCCAGGGGCATGCATCCCCCGGCGTGTATGCTCGCGCTTTCCTGGAAGGCCGGATTAGCGAGAAGCAGGTCTTGAATTTCCGTCATGAAACTCGTGGCGAGCCGGGATTGGCGTCATATCCGCACCCGTGGCTGATGCCTGACTTCTGGAGTTTTCCGACAGTCTCGATGGGCATTGGGCCAATCAACGCGATCTACCAGGCGCGATTCATGCGCTATCTCGAGAATCGGAATCTTATCGAGCAGACTCCGCGCAAGATTTGGGCCTTCCTTGGCGATGGCGAGACGGATGAGCCAGAGTCGCTTGGCGCTCTAACGGTGGCAACGCGTGAGAAGCTCGACAACCTGATCTTCGTCGTGAACTGCAACCTCCAGCGCCTGGATGGGCCAGTGCGCGGGAACGGAAAGATTATCAATGAGCTCGAAGGCGCATTCCGAGGCGCAGGTTGGAATGTAATCAAGGTCATATGGGGCAGCGATTGGGACTCGCTGTTTGCACGCGATCATTCTGGGCTGTTGCTTAAGCGCATGGAAGAGTCCGTCGACGGCGAGTACCAGAGCTTTAAGGCCAAGGGCGGCACTTACGTGCGCAAAGAGTTCTTCGGCCGATATCCCGAGTTGCTCGAACTTGTTGCCGACATGACCGATGAGCAGCTCGAGAATCTGCACCGCGGCGGTCATGATCCAAAGAAGATCTATAACGCCTACCTTCGAGCCGTTGAGCACAAAGGCGGACCAACCGTCATCCTCGCCAAGACCGTAAAGGGATACGGTCTTGGCTCCGCACAAGCGCGCAACGCCACGCATCAAGAAAAGAAACTAACTGACGAAGCTCTCGTCGCCTTCCAGCACCGCTTCAAAATTCCCGTGCCCAAGGAAGCCGCGAAAGACGGAATCCCGTATCGTCCAAAAGACGATACGCCAGAGATCGTCTACATGAAGCAGCGCCGCAAGGAGCTGGGTGGCTTCATGCCAGTGCGCGAGAAGCGAGAGCCTAACCTGAAGGCGCCTGCGCTTGACTTCTTTTCCGACGCACTGGGTGGATCGCGCGGCCGCGCCGTATCGACCACCATGGGCTTCGTGAGCATGCTGCGCACGCTCATGAAGCATCCCGAAATAGGAAAGCTCGTCGTTCCCATAGTTCCTGATGAGGGACGCACATTTGGACTGGAGTCGGCGATCCGCCAGGTTGGCATTTACGCCAGCCAGGGGCAGCTCTACACCCCGCATGATCAGGACATCCTGCTCTATTACCGCGAAGAAAAAGACGGACAGATTCTGGAGGAAGGAATTACTGAAGCCGGATCAATGGCCTCCTTCGCCGCGGCCGGCACTGCGTATTCGAACTACCGGGTGGCGACAATTCCTTTCTACATGTATTACTCGATGTTCGGCTTCCAGCGTGTAGGCGACCTCATTTGGGCGTTCGGTGACGCGCGTGGGAAGGGCTTCCTTATGGGCGGCACGGCCGGGCGCACAACCCTTTCTGGCGAAGGTCTGCAGCATTGCGATGGACATAGCGTCGTGCTGTCGAGCGTATATCCGAACTGTGTTACCTACGATCCGGCATTTGCGTACGAGATGGCCATCATCGTCCAGGATGGCCTGCGACGGATGTACCAAAACGGCGAGGACATCTACTACTACATCACGATGTACAACGAAGATTACGCAATGCCCGAGGCGCCGAAAGGCGTTGAGGAAGGTGTTCTTCGGGGCATTTACAAGTACAAGTCCGCTCCGGGTGGGAAGGCCACGGTACACCTCTTTGGCAGCGGTCCGATTTTGAACGAAGCCCTGCAGGCTCAGGCGATCCTCGCTGAAAAATACGGTGTGCAAGCCGATGTGTGGAGCGTGACCAGCTACACCGAGCTGCGCCGCGAGGCACTGCTGACCGATCGCTGGAATCTGCTGCACCCTGCGGATAACGAGAAGAAACCGCACATTCTGAAGGCTCTCGAAGGAAGTGAAGGCCCGATCATCGCCGCTAGCGACTATATGAAGATCGTTCCCGACCAACTCTCGCCCTGGCTACGTGAGCGGCTGGTATCACTTGGCACCGATGGCTTCGGACGGAGCGATAATCGAGAGTATCTGCGCAAGCACTTCGAGGTCAGCGCGGAATCTATTACTGCTGCCGCGTTGTCGCGTCTCTCGCGCGATAAAAAGTTCGACGCGAAGAAGGCACAGAAGGCTCTGCAAGAGCTCAATATCAATCCGGAGAAGCTCGACCCAGCAAAAGCGTAGGAAGAATCCGGTGATCGGGCCATCGGATGATCGGCTGAGGTAAAGGCAGGTTCAACCTTCTTCTGCTACGTGTTCCGACTCTGTTCGATCCGTCGGGAAACTCCGCGCGTTGATGCCTTTCCATCACCTGATCATCCGATGGCCTGATCACCCGATTCTGAAATCACTCGAATCGCCAATTACAATCAACATATGGCTTCCACCACTCAGGAATATCAAAGGAGTTCTCTCCTTATTGATCCGCATGACCGGGAGCGCGTCTTTGAGGCGTTCCGGCGCTGGGGATACCTCCAGGCTCAGCTCGACCCATTGGGGCAATATCTCGCTCCGCAAACAGTCCCCGAACTCGACATTCAGGGGGACTTCGCTGACGAAGCTCGCCGCTACTACTGCGGCAGCATTGCTGCTGAGTTCATGCATATTCCGGATGCCGAGCGGCGCGAGTGGATTCAGCAGCGTTTCGAAACGGAGCCTGCACCTGTTGATCAGAAACACATCCTCGAACTCCTGACCAAAGCAGACTTGTTCGAGCAGGTCATTCAGTCACGCTATCTGGGAACTAAGCGCTTCTCTCTCGAAGGCGTAACCTCTCTCATTCCGTTTCTCGATGAGGTTCTCAACGACGCTGCCGAGCGCGGAGCTGTTCAAGTCGTAATCGCGATGAGCCATCGCGGGCGCCTCAACGTAATGGTGAACATCGTCGGCAAAACCGCGGCGGATATGTTTGCCAAGTTTGAGGACGTCGATCCGCGCAGCGTGCTTGGCGGCGGCGATGTCAAATATCACCAAGGCGCCACCGGCAGGTTCACCGGACGTAATGGTCAAACGATTAACCTCCACTTGGTTTCAAATCCGAGCCACCTGGAAGCTGTCGACCCGGTCGCAACCGGACGTGTACGAGCCAAGCAGATCCGTATGGGCGGTGAAGAGAAGGTTCTGCCGGTGATGATCCATGGCGATGCCGCCTTTGCTGGTCAAGGCATCTGGGCGGAGACGATGAATCTGGCTGGCGTCGATGGATACACCGTTGGTGGCGGCTTGCACATCATCGCCAATAACCTCATCGGATTTACGACCGAACCCTACGAAACAAACTCGTCACGCTACGCGTCGGATTTGGCCAAGCGTCTGCCGATTCCAATCTTTCACGTGAACTCCGAAGATCCTGATGCTGTACTGCGCATCGCGAGACTCGCAACTGAGTATCGTTACGCCTTCGGCAGTGATGTGGTAGTTGATCTTGTGGGATATCGCCGGCACGGTCACAGTGAAGTGGACGATCCTACTATTACGCAGCCAATTCGCTACGCGCGCATTAAGGATCATGCGCCGCTGCACGAGATCTATGCAAAGAGAATTGGTGTCGACAACAGCCAGCGCGTGCAAGAGATTACGGCCGAAATCGGAGAGGCGCAGAAGCAGGCGACGAAGCTGAAGAAAATGCCTCGCCTTTCTAAGCTTCCGGAGTACTGGGACAAGTACCACGGCGGACGCCTTAAACCCGAATACGCAGTCGAAACCGGAATCGCAGCAGTGCAGGTTGCTCAGATTTGCGGCAAGCTCGTTAGCTACCCGAAAGACTTCCACATTCATCCCAAGATTAAGAAGTTGCTGGAGCAGCGTGCTGAAATGGGACATGGCAAACGTCCTTTCGACTACGGAATGGCTGAGGCTGTCGCCTTTGGCTCGCTCGTGCTTGAAGGCGTTCCTGTTCGGCTGAGCGGGCAAGATTGCAAGCGCGGCACCTTCAATCAGCGCCACAGTGTGCTGATCGACATTGAGAATGAAGCGGAATACGTTCCACTGAATCATCTCGCGCCGCAGCAGGCGAAGTACGAGGTTTACAACTCGATCCTGTCAGAAGCTGGCGTACTTGGCTTCGAATATGGATACAGCCGCGACTATCCCGAGTCCCTGGTTTTGTGGGAGGCGCAGTTCGGCGATTTCGCCAACGGCGCGCAAATCATCATTGATCAATTCATCTCTGCAGCTGAGGACAAATGGGGACTGCTCAGCGGAATTGTTATGCTGCTTCCTCACGGATACGAAGGACAAGGTCCGGAACATTCGAGCGCGCGCATTGAACGCTATCTGCAGCTTGCTGCGCGCGACAATATGCAGGTTTGCCAGCCCTCTACAGCCGCGCAGTACTTCCATTTGCTGCGACGCCAAGTGCTGCGTCCCTGGCGCAAGCCGCTGGTCGTCTTCACTCCAAAGAGCATGCTGCGTCACCCGGACGCGAGCTCTTCGGTGCAGGAGTTCAGCCGTCCAAGCTTCCTCAATGTGCTTCCCGAAACGGAAGTCGCCGATCCCAGGCGTCTGCTGATTTGCACCGGCAAGATCGGGCACGAGCTACGAATCGAGCGCAAGAAAAGGAAGGACGATTCCACCGGCATCATCTTCATCGAGCAGCTCTACCCCTGGCCCGAGGCGGAACTGATGGCGGAGTTACAACGCCACGCGAATGCCCGGGAGATCGTGTGGGTGCAGGAAGAACCTTCCAATATGGGCGCTCTCTGGTTCGTTGTGCCACGTTTGAAGCGCATCTCCGGTGGACGGCAAGTGCTGACGGTAAAGCGCTCAGCCAGCGCCAGTCCAGCGACTGGGTCTGCCAAGGCTCACGATATGGAGCAGAAAACGCTGATTGAAGTTGCTTTCGGGAATCCGACTAAATAACGCTAGAGAATGCCAGTCCACGTTTCTGTAGATCGCAACAGAAAACTTGTGCTCAGCACA